>JYMV01042440.1_pt1 | contig 15420 bp, 11 predicted proteins | sample 338911 | NCBI WGS metagenome assembly JYMV01 (sample SAMN03354496, study PRJNA234377) | hydrothermal vent metagenome | biome: Deep sea; feature: Hydrothermal plumes at the Eastern Lau Spreading Center, Western Pacific Ocean; material: Seawater | place: Tonga | collected 2009 | depth 2000 m m
TCAGTTTCGCCGGAACGATGCGATATAACGGATGTATATCCTGCTCTTTTGGCCATCTCGACAGCGTCCAGTGTTTCCGTAAGGGTTCCTATTTGATTCACTTTAATCAGGATAGAATTGCCGATCCCTTCCAGAATTCCCTTAGCCAGAATTTTCGTGTTCGTGACAAACAGGTCATCACCGACAATTTGCACGGAATCACCAATTTTGTCTGTCAATTTTTTCCAGCCCTGCCAGTCATTTTCCGCGAGGCCATCTTCAATACTGATAATGGGATATTTGCCAGCCAAACGGACCAGGAAGTTCACCATCTCATCAGATGTCCATTTACTATTGCCTTCTGCAGACAGGGTATATTTTTTGTTGGCGAATAATTCGCTGGCAGCGACATCCAGAGCAATTAAAATATCTTTTCCAATTTTATAGCCAGCACTTTTAACAGCCTTGATCAGGACTTCAATAGCCTGCTCATTCGATTTCAGGTCGGGGGCAAAACCGCCCTCGTCTCCAACTGCGGTATTGAAGCCTCCCTTTTTCAGGACTCCTTTCAAATGGTGAAACACTTCGACACCCATTCTTAAAGCCGCTGAAAAAGATTTTGCACCAACCGGTACAATCATAAATTCCTGGATATCCACATTATTGTCCGCATGCATACCACCGTTCAGCACGTTCATCATGGGAACTGGAAGCTCTTTGGCGTTAGTACCTCCGATATACTGAAACAAGGGCAGGTCAAGATCATTTGCCGCCGCCTGGGCCACCGCCAAAGAAACCCCGAGTATGGCATTAGCCCCCAGATTGCTTTTGTTGGCGGTTCCATCCATTTCTATCATCAGCCGATCAATCAAAACCTGTTCTGTAACTTCAATCCCGATAATTTCCGCAGCAATTTTGCTATTCACATTTTTTATCGCCTTGGAAACGCCTTTTCCCATATAAACCTTAGGGTTCTTATCACGGAGTTCCACCGCTTCCCGAGAACCGGTGGATGCCCCCGATGGAACAGCCGCCCTGCCCATAGCACCACTTTCCAGGGTCACGTCCACTTCCAGCGTAGGATTGCCCCTTGAATCCAGAATCTGTCTAGCGTGTACCTCGATGATTTCGCTCATAACCTCACTCGTTATCCACGGGCCGCAGTTAACGCCTTGCGGCTGGCTTCTAGTGTTAGGCTGATATCCTCATCCGTATGAACTGCGGACATGAAACCGGCCTCAAATTGGGAGGGCGCAATATAGACCCCCTCCTCCAATAATCCGTTAAAATATCGTTTGAAGAAATCCGTGTCGCAGGATTTAACCGTTTCAAAGTCAACGATTTCCTGATCGGTAAAAAACATAGAGAACATTGAACCCACACGGGTAAATTGAGCCTGAATACCAAGAGCTTCGACATTTTTCTTCAAACCTTCGCAGAGTGTTTCCGATTTCTGCTCCAAGGTTTCATAAATTCCCTCTTGCGAGAGCAGGTCCAGCATTTCGTTTCCGGCCGCCATTGCCAGGGGGTTCCCGGACAGGGTCCCCGCCTGGTAGACCGACCCTACCGGAGAAATATGGTCCATCACTTCGCGAGATCCTCCATATGCACCTACCGGTAGTCCGCCGCCGATTATTTTTCCCAAGCAAGTAATATCCGGATTCACGCCATACAGTTTTTGCGCGCCTCCTGACGAGACCCTGAATCCTGTAATAACCTCATCAAAAATCAGCAACGCGCCTGCCTTTTGGGTCACCTCACGCAGAGCCGCAAGAAAACCAGGTTTTGGCGGAACCACGCCCATATTGCCCCCAATAGGCTCCACAATCAGCGCGGCAATTTGTTTGCCCTCTTTTTCAAAAAGCTCACGAACCTGATCTGTATTGTTGTAGGGAAGGTTCAGAGTTTTTTCAGCAAGACTGGAAACTATACCGGGACACTCAGGGATTCCCAGAGATATCAGCCCGGAACCTGCCTTAACCAAAAGGCTGTCGCTATGCCCGTGATAACATCCCTCAAATTTTACAATCTTGTCACGTCCGGTAATTCCCCGGGCCAACCGCAATGCGCTCATCACCGCCTCGGTACCGGAATTCACCATGCGCACCACTTCAACAGAGGGTATTGCCTGGATTACTTTTTCTGCTAACTGGATTTCCAGCTCCGTAGACGCGCCATAACTGGTACCCAACTGGGCCTGCCGAGTTATGGCAGACACAATTTGCGGATGGGCATGACCAAAAATGAGTGGCCCCCACGACCCCACATAGTCGATAAACTCGTTGCCATCAACATCCGTGATACGTACCCCCCTGGCACTTTTGATAAATAAGGGATCTCCGCCTACTGCGTTAAAAGCCCTGACGGGACTATTCACCCCTCCTGGCATCACCTTCTGGGCAACAGAGAAAAGTCGGCTGGAATGGTTTCTGTTCATGGACATTAGCCAAACAAAATTGAAAGTTCGTCTTTAAGTGTTTGTGGGATTTTTTCAGGATCGGTGACCACGGCGAATTTTGCGGCCTCACAACAGGAACAAGGTTTAATGCTTCCCAACATGGGTATTAATTCCTTAAGAACCAACTGCGCCTGCTCGACATTCTTATGCATAATTTCCAACACCGCTTCAAGAGTAACGGGCTCTTCCTCTACGTGCCAACAATCAAAATCTGTCACTAAAGCCAAAGTCGAATAGCATAGGCCCGCTTCCCGTGCCAGTTTGGCCTCGGTGACATTGGTCATTCCTATGACATCAACTCCCCACTGGCGATATACATGCGACTCCGCCCGGGTAGAAAACTGAGGCCCTTCAATACAAATATAAGTTCCGCCTTCATGAACCTCTGCGCCAGACTTTTGCGCCGCCTGGAAGAGGGTTTCCGCGGTAGAAAGACAAATCGGGTCTGCCAGGCTGACATGACCAACCATTCCCTGGGTAAAAAATGTGCTGATACGCAGATGCGTCCTGTCAATAAACTGATGGGGCACCACAAAATGACCGGGAGGAACATTTTCCTTCATGCCTCCTACGGCACTCACGGAAATAATCCGTTCGACCCCAATTTTTTTCATCGCAAAAATATTGGCTCGGAAATTTATTTCAGAGGGCGGGATAACATGCCCCACCCCGTGACGGGGAAGAAAAGCCACTTTAACCCCTTCCAGTTCCCCCATAACTATGCTGTCCGAAGGTGAACCAAAAGGAGTATCCACCTTTACCTTTTCGATCACGTCAAGGCCCTTCATTTGGTATAATCCGCTTCCGCCAATCACACCTAACAATTTATCTGCCATGAAAATTTTTACTCCGTTAAATATTGAAAGGGATTTAGCCCAAAGGCCTTAGGGTTTTATAAGGGGATTTCTATTTATAGCGATGGGCAAGCAGAAGGTCCATCTGATTGAAGAATCCCTTCCCCATTACAGGAAAAGGGAGATTGGTTTTCCACCTAGGGTTTAACCTGGTTAAAGCAAGTCCTCTGTCTTTCTTTCTACCTCACTGAGCAAAAATTTCAACTCCGCGATCTGATCGCCAGCCTTGCCGATTACTTTCTCCTCTTGCTTGAGGTTTTGAATCTTAACATTCACATCTTCCGCCAACAAGTTCAAGGAACTCAACCGTTTTTCCACCTCTCCGACCAAACTGATCTTGCTGTTCAGTAGATCAATTTTTGATTCAGCATCCTTTGTAATGGAGGTAAGTTTTTCAATATTCAGGTTAATTGTATCGAGATTTTCTCTTTCCTTATCAATTTTCTCTTTTTCAATATTAGTGCGGCTAATCACTGCCTCAAGTTCAGCAAGAGCCTGCTGGGTTCGTTTGACTTTTTCCTCGCTTTCAGAAACCAGGCTGATACGCTTCTCCGTTCTCTCCAGCATATTGCTGAGCATATCCATTTTCTTTTCAACCACCAGCACGAACTCCTGCTTTTCATCCAGAGCTTCCTGCCTGCTCCGCAAATCCTTAACCATGTTATCAAGCTCCTGGAGCCGGGATTCCGTCCTCCCCACCTGGGCGGAGTATTTATGCAACTCATCCATTTTGCCTTCAAAGTTGGAGGTTATCTGCCCTAGTTCCTCACGAATCAGATCGATTTTTAAAATTTCATCCTTAGCTTCCTGAACTTCCTTAAACCGCGTGCGCAATTCAATTTCCTGGATACTCAGTTTTGAGGAAATATTATTCATCCTTTTTTCCTGGTCATCAATGGCCGCCTTTTCCTTGGATAGATCGAGTATTTTCTCCCCAAGTATATTTGCCATGGACTTTAAATCCTCGAGCTTCTGGTCCACCTTCTCAAGGAAATCAATTTTTTTGGAAACTTTAGTAATCTTAATGTTCGCCTCTTCAACAAAGAAATCCAGGCCGTCCACCTTTTTTTCCATCTTTTCAATGAGGGCTTTCCTCTGCATCTGGGTTTCCATCTTCACGTCAAGACTGATGACCATTGAGCTAAGATCATTAATCTTCTTGTCCACCTGATCTATCAATTGTTGCTTGCGGATGATCTCATCCTGTTGTTGCTGGGCAGACTCGTTCATCACCTCGACATGCTCGAGAATCCCGGAGATGGTATCAACCTTCTTGATTTCTTCGTCCAACCGCTTGACCTTCTGCTCTGCTTCCTCGGCCATGACGTTAAAGCGGCTCATCTTTTCATTGGCATCATCAATGTTTTTCATCTCACCTTTCAAAATCTTCATTTTGTTGCTGAGATTGTCTATCAGAAAAGAATTGAGCTTGTTTATCTTTTCCTCGGTCTTGTCTATGACGGTTTTTTCGTCATGAATCCTCGCAATTCGGGTCTCTACATCCACGGACACAGAATCCAAGTCGCGCAAACGTCCGGTAATGCTTCGGATCATTTCATTTTTTATGGAGATATTTTTTGACTCGATTTTCAATTCGCTAATTTGTTGCATCAGGCTGTGGAGGGTATCCTGAGTCTCGCTAATCATATGGCTCTGCCCAAGGAGCTTTTCGTAATCACCCTGCACCTTAGCAAGAATGCGCTTCAACTCTTCCGTATCGCGGGTATGGCTTTCTATAGTTTCCTTATCCTGCTTGATCCGGTCATAGCGACTGTCGAGTTCGCTCAGGGTGTCTTTCATAACCCCGGTTTTTACGGCGGCCGTTCTCAGCAATTCTTTCATGTTGACAACGTCCTGCACCTGACCCGAAACGCTATCGAGTATATTTTCAAGCCGGTTGATATTGCGATCCGCAGACTTGAGCAGTTTACTTTCTTCGCGAAGTTTTTTAATTTTGGAATCCATGTCCCAGACCAGGACATTCAGGCGGCCTGCATCCTCATTTGCTTTTTCGACAACCAGCTTTTGCTGGCCAAGGCTTTTAGTCTTGCTGTCAATGTGCTCGTTGAGCAAATGCAGTCCATCCAAATCCCTTTTCAGGGTGTTGTAATTAGAGTTCAGTTCTTTTGAAATGCGTTGAAAATCTTTAATGCGAACATCAAAAGTCTTGATTTCTTTAAAGCGGACATCCATTGCATCTAGCTTCTTTAACGCATCGGGCGCCTGGCCGCTAATGCGGTCAAAAACCCTTTTCTTTTCTTCCAACTCCCCCGATTTCCTCTCAAAATACTCCACCAGCAATTGTAGGTTCTTGCGCTCATGAGAAGCGAGCTTAACAAGCTCTTTAAATTCTTTGGGGTCAAAGCCTCCTCCGGCTTTGCCTGACGATATGGGATGTTTCTCAGGTTTTAAATCTTCAGCCATAACAGAAGTCCTGTCTTAAAGGGATCAATTTTTGGCACAGGGCCAGAGCCCAAGATACCATAAGTCGCTATCTTTTTATATACTTATGGGAATTTAAAGTCAAGCACCACCAGGCGCCAGCGTGACGCTGGACCCAGTTTGCAATAGCTCTGTTGGCTGGCAAAAAGTTGTTTCGGCTCAACTAGCCATTGCTATCTGCCCCCGGTGGCTCACCGGCGCCAGCATGATGCTGGACTCAACTTGCAATAGCTCTATTTGCTGACAAGGATTATCTCGACTCAATAAGATACTCAGCGATTTGGACGGCATTGAGTGCCGCCCCTTTGCGCAAATTGTCGGACACCACCCAGAAGTTGACGGCATTTTCACAGGAAATATCGTCACGAATCCGGCCCACAAACACTTCATCTTTGCCAGCACCATCAATAGCCAATGGATATTCGTTGCTTTCAGGATTATCTGTCACGCAGATTCCATCCATACCGGACAAAAGTTCCCTGACCCCCTGAGCATTGATGGGTCTAAAGGTTTCCACGTTAATGGATTCAGAATGGGAATAAAAGACGGGTACTCGAACCGTGGTGGGCGAAATCATAATTGACGGGTCACCTAAAATCTTTCGCGTCTCATTAACCATCTTCATCTCTTCCTTTGTATATCCACTATCAAGAAAATTATCTATATGTGGAATACAGTTAAATGCAATTTGATGAGGATATACATTAGGTTCTGTGATTTTTCCGGCCAGGAGGTTTTTGGTCTGGTTTTGCAGCTCTTCGATGGCCCTTTGACCGGAGCCGGAAACAGACTGGTAAGTGGAAACCACAACCCGCTTTATTTTATACTTGTCATGGATCGGCTTAAGCACCACCACCATCTGAATGGTTGAGCAATTGGGATTGGCAATGATACCCGGTTCATCCCCGATAGCGTCCGGGTTCACCTCCGGCACTACCAGCGGGATATCCGGTTCCATACGAAACGCACTGCTGTTATCAATTACAATACAGCCCGATTTCACTGCAGAGGGAGCAAACTGGTGACTCACACCCGCTCCTGCCGAAAAAAGGGCAATATCCACCCCTTCAAATGAATTTTCTTTTAGCTCCTCAACAGCTAGGGAGTTTCCATTAAATGGCAGGGCTTGTCCCACCGACCTTGCCGATGCTAAAGCTTTCAGGTTGGCAACAGGAAAATTCCGCTCCTCAAGGATTTCCAGCATTTTTCTTCCCACCGCACCGGTGGCACCAGCTACCGCAATATTATATTGATCCTTCTTAACCATTCTTCTTTTTCTCCAATTCTTCCGCTACCAGATCGCCCATTGTCTGAGTACCCACCTCTTTCATGCCAGGAGACATGATGTCACGGGTGCGGACTCCTTTTTCCAATACAGATTCAACCGCTGATTCGATCCACGTATTCGGTTCCTCACGGTCCAAGGAATATTTGAACATCATGCCCACGGACAATATTGTCGCCAGGGGGTTTGCCAATTTCTGCCCGGCAATATCCGGTGCACTGCCATGAATAGGTTCATACATGGCATGTTTTTCCCCAAGGCTTGCTGAGGGCAACATACCAATTGATCCCGTAAGCATGGATGCCTCATCACTTAAAATATCTCCGAACATATTGGTCGTCACAATCACATCAAATTGTTTGGGATTTCTCACCAATTGCATGGCGCAGTTATCCACATACATATGCGAAAGCTCCACATCCGAATAACTGGAATGCAGGTTAGTCACCACCTCACGCCAGAAACCGGTCGCCTCCAGAACATTGGCCTTATCCACTGAGCAAACAGATTTGTTGCGCTTGCGAGCCACATCGAAAGCAATGCGAGCAATGCGTTCGATTTCCGGCTCGGTATAAACCAACGTGTTGAATCCCCTGCGGGTTCCATCTGCAAGCGTATCAACCCCACGTGGCTCACCGAAATATATTCCACCGGTCAATTCCCGTACAACAAGAAGATCCAACCCTTCGACAACTTCACGCTTCAGGGTAGAAGCATCAACCAAAGCCGGGAAAATACGGACCGGGCGAAGATTCGCATAAAGCCCCAAGCTGGACCTTAGGCCCAACAAGGCCCGTTCCGGTCTCAGGGAAAAGTCAATATTCTCCCATTTGGGTCCGCCGACCGCGCCTAACAAAATGGCATCGGCATTTCGGGCCGTCTCCATGGATGCTTCTGGTAAAGGGTGCCCGGTCGCCTCATAGGCGGTCCCGCCAACGGGCGCCTCACTGATGCTTATCTTTAAACCCAGTTTGGACTCTATAATCTTGAGAATTTTGAGGGCTTCCTGAACTACTTCCGGCCCAATTCCATCACCGGGAAGTACCGCAATATTGAAATCTGTTTTCATAGAATAATTTAATTCTCCCTCTCTTAATTAAGACCTGTCCCGTTCTTAAAATAGATTTTTGCAAGTATATCGGCATTAAATCCGTTGTAAATATATATTTTTACATTATCATAATCGCCGACGGTGAAAACTTGAATAACCTTTGGAAACCGCCCAGCTTATGATTAATGGCAAAAAAGTCTGTGTTGTCATGCCTGCCTACAACGCCGAAAAAACCCTCAAAAAAACTTACGACGAAATCCCCAAGGGCATTGTGGACGATGTCATTCTCACCGACGATGCCAGTCAGGATGAAACGGTAAAATTGTCCCAGGAGTTAAACATCAAAACCTTTGTGCATACTGAAAACAAAGGCTATGGAGGCAACCAGAAAACCTGTTACCAGGCGGCTCTTAAAAGTGGAGCCGACATTGTTATCATGTTGCACCCAGACTATCAATATAACCCCAAGCTCATCACAGCTATGGCATCCATGATTGCGGAAGGGGTTTTTGATACGGTGATAGGAACGAGGATTCTTGGCAACAAAGCTATGATGGGGGGAATGCCGCTTTACAAATACATTTCGAACCGTGTTTTAACTCTGGCCGAGAACCTGATTATCCAGCAAAAACTTTCTGAGTACCACACTGGCTATCGGGCCTTCAGCCGAAAAGTTCTGGAAACTATCCCGCTACTGGAAAACTCAGACGATTTTGTCTTCGACAACCAGATGCTTTGCCAGACCCTGTATTTTGGCTTTGATGTCGGGGAAGTGTCCTGCCCTGCCCTGTATTTCCCGGATGCCTCATCCATTAGTTTCAGCCGTAGTGTGACTTATGGAATGGGAGTGATGGAAACCGCTCTGAAATATGCCTGCGCCAAACGGGGGATGGGCCATTTCAAAATCTTCAATCCAAACGGGAAAAAATTAGAAGCCTAAACAATTTCTATCCCCTAATACTCCACCTTTATAAGGCAGAGACCTTCGGGCGGGGCGGTGGGGCCTGCTTGCCTGCGGTTGTGGGCTTCGAGAATGGTTTTCACTTGTTTTGCAGGGAACTTTTTTTTGCCTACATAAACCAAGGTTCCTACAAAATTACGCACCATATGCTTTAAAAATCCCTTGCCTTCAAATTCGAATTGCAGGAAACCATTCTGTTTAAAAAGTTCAACACGGTCCATCGTCCTTATAGGGGATTTCGCATTGCAGTTTCCGGCGCGGAAAGAGGTGAAGTCGTGCTCCCCTTTAAGATATTTCGCGGCTCTTCGCATAGCCGCAAAATCCAACTTATGGGGAATGAACCAGGAGCGGCGGAAACTAAGCGCAGAGGGGAAATCTCGGTTCAATATGGTGTAACGATAAAGTTTGCGCTTGGCAGAACCCCGGGCATTGAACGCCATAGGGACTTTGCGCACTTCTTTAACGGTAATATCATGGGGGAAAATGCTGTTTAAAGCCAGCTGGAATTCACCTGTCGACATTTTGGATTCGGTAACAAAATGGGCCGGCATTCCTTCGGCATGCACACCAGCATCGGTTCGGCCGGAACTTAAAACAGTTGTTTTGGTGTTGGTGATTCGGCTCAGAGCTTTTTCCACCACTTCCTGAATGGCCAGACCATTTTTTTGCACCTGCCAGCCATGGTAGGCAGTGCCTTCATACTCTAATATGAGAAGGTATTTTTTTTTCATTCCGCTCTGTGCACAAAAATGAAAAACGCGTTGGAACCTTCCAACGCGTGTTTTCCTCTTTTTTTTGGGCCCGTCCTTCACACTGCTCGGGACCCGTTCACATTTATATGCGAACTCCGAATTTTGTTCTACTCAACTTTTTAGGTGGGCTATCTGCTTCTATAAGGACCTCCTTTTTAAGGTTGGTCTCAAATCCCTTACAACGACAATATAGTCCCCCAGCCCGGTTTCGCAACATTTAGTGAAAAAAAATTTAATCAAGTAAAATTAATTAGTTATAAAAGAATACTCTGGAAAAGGGTTTGACTGTTGTCAAAAGCAAATCATCCTGCGTCCGGGTGATTCCTACATAAATCATGTTCCGGCTCTCCTCCCTTCTAATGGGATAGTTCTCCTCATCAGGTTCTATCAAAGCGACAGAATCGAATTCCAGACCTTTGACTTGGTGGATATTTGTCACCATGATACCGGGCTCAAAAGAAAACTGATCGCGGTGCCCCAGGCGAACTTCTCCGGGCAGATACTCTTTCAGCTCTTCCTTTAATTCCATTGCCTGTTTCGGATAGCGGCAAATGAGCGCGATAAGTTTATAAGGGTCGGCCTTAACCAGGCTATGTGTCCAATCCACCAGTTTTTCCAGCAGACTTTCCCTATCTTCTGCCTTGTGCCATTCCGGGTCAGGGCCCGCCCTGCCCTCAACCTTTTTCGGGTCTCCCGCCACTTTATGCGCCAAAGTCATAATGGGAGCTGTGCAACGAAAAGATACCTCGAGACGGATAATGGAATCTTCTTCCATCCCAAGGTTTTCCACCACCTTATTCCAACCAATAAACTTTCTCGCTGACAGAATCTTCTGGGCCACATCACCAACAATGGTTATCTGGCGCTTGTCGCTGACCGCAGACATCATGATGGCAAATTCAACCGGACCAAAATCCTGAGCCTCATCAATCACCAGATGATCCAGAGAAGTCACGCCCCCTGTCCCATCAGGTAGTCCCCCATTTTTAAGCTGGATGAGACGTAGAACCAGGGACATGTCAAAATAATCCAAGTTATTCTTCGCCCGGTTTTTTTCCGTCAGCCTTTTCAGGTAGTCCAGATGAGAATCAAGCTTGGGATTAGGGGGAAGATAGCCTTTCAGATGCCCGGAGTCATGCAACAGATTGTAAACATCCTGAACATAATCTTCCATGTCAAAGCTTTTACGATTCAGGAACGCCAGGCATTGATCCTTGTCATATTTCGGCAGGCTGGACTCTTTGACGTCATGCGCGAAATCTTTGAGGCGGGGCAATACGGCAGTATTATTAGTCTTCGTCCATGACTTTAAAAGTCCGGGCCACTTTTTAAATATCTCCTTCACTTGTGCATCCAAAGCGCGATTTTGTTTTTCCACCCAACCTTCAAGGGCCTTCAGAATTTCTTCGGAAAACTTTATTTCCTCAACAAATGAGGGAACATTGAGGAACTTAAAAAAAGGGCGCCCGCGAACCGCTTTGCGGATAATGGACAATGCCCAACCATTGAACGTTGAGGTTTCCACTCCCTCGATACCCATCGAGGGCAAGGTAGCGCAAACATAAATCTGCAAGGATTTGTTCATGACCACCACCCGGGTATTTTTCGCCTGGGCAAATGAATTTTCTTCATGCAGGAGCCAGGCCAGCCGATGTAAAGCGACAGTGGTTTTACCGGACCCCGCTGACCCCTGAATAATGACAGGGCGCTCAGGATTGCTGGTAATCAGTTCAAACTGATCCTTGGTGATTAAGGAAAGAATATTCGGCAGGCGTTTTTCTTTTGACCCCATGCCTCTGGAGCGGTGCGCGACGATTTCATCCTCAACATCGAGTTTTTCCCAGCCCGCTTCGTTTCTGCGAAACATGCCTTCGGGAGCATCGATCTGCACCAACTGACCATTTTCAATCTGGTAAGACCGGCGTAATTGAATGTATCCGGCCCGCTCCCTTTCGTTGATGACCTCGTAAAACTCTTCTTCCTGCTTGTAATTGAAATACAACCCTGCAATAGGACCGTTTCGCCAGTCCACAATACCCGCTTCGATATTGCTTTTTTTACCGATCAGGAAAGACACTTCACTGCCGTCTTCCTCCTTCGTGCAAACCCTGCCGAAATAAGGTTCCTGAATCAGCTCATACAGGGCCTTGGCGGATATCTAAAATATGGTGGGCCACGGCCTCATCTGAGACCAGAGGTTGCCTTTCTTCATGGTTCCATTCATTGACTACCTGACGAGTCAACTCGCGGGCCGCTGCGTTAGCACTGATTTTCGCCGCCTGGACCTGAGGAAGCTGTTGGCATAACGACTGCAACGTGCTTTCGAGAAGCCGCTCTTCCTCTGCAATAAATTGTTTGTCTTCTTCCGTCAACAACATGGTCTGCCTTCCCAAAATTCAAAACCCACTGCATGACTGCATGCATGATGGCTAAACTTGTTAAGATAAATGAGACAAACCTCGGGGGTCAACCTAAAACCACCAAATCGTGCAAGAAATATCTGACTCACCCAAGGTTTTCTGCCGGATGACGCAAGAAAACCTTTAAAACGTAAGGTTTTTACTTTATGATGATTCCTCTAAACCCAACAATATTTAAGTCCCTTATAGGAAATATTTTAGGAGTTTTGCATGAAAACTTATGAGGATCTGGTAGGAGATGGCGGATCCGACATTGTCGGTCAGGTAGCCCAATTAGGGGAAAAACTCCGATTTCGTCTCGATAAAATTAAATACAAAATCGCTCTTATGAGCGGTAAAGGCGGTGTCGGCAAAAGTTCCATCACGGCCAACATTGCTTCCTGCCTTGCCGACCGGGGCAATCGGGTCGGAATTCTTGATGCCGACCTGAACGGACCCAGCATCGGCCATCTTTTAGGGATCGGTAACGACGTAAAACTTGATATGAAAGAGGATGGCCTGGAACCGGGTATTGGTTATCAGGGAATCCGCATCATGTCGATGGATATGCTTTTGAAAACCGCCGACACACCGGTGATGTGGACCGATGCAGACGACGCCACGGCGTCCTGGGTCAGCATCATGGAGTCCACCGCCACCCGCGAACTAATGGCAGATACCAACTGGGGCGAACTGGACTACCTTCTCATCGACATGCCACCGGGAAGTGACCGCATTGACAACATCCGATCCTTGATCCCGGAACTGGCAGGAGTGGTTGAGATCACCATCCCGTCACCACTTTCCCAGCATATTGTGACCAAATCGATCACCAAGAACAATAAAATGGGAGTGCCCATTATCGGGTTGATCGAGAACATGGCAACCTACGTCTGCCCGCATTGCGATAAAGAAGGCAAATTGTTTGAAGGGGAAGACGTGCACAAACTAACCGAAAGAAAAGAGATTCCCTATATCGGAAAGATTCCGTTTGACACCCGTGTGTCGCAGACCAGCCAATCGGGAAGCCTTTTTTATTCAACCTTTAAAGATTCTGTCACCGGCAAAGCCATTGCGGAAGCCGTAGACAATATTCAAAGCTTTATCACCAAATAATTCAATCAGGAGACCTAATGAAATTTCTTTGTATCCCTTGTGACGTCAAGATGGAAGTGCAGGTTGATGGCATCATGCCGGAAGAAAAGACTAATCTTGTCATGAAATTTAAATGTAAAAAATGCGGTCACAGCATCGCAATGCTCACCAATAAATTTGAAACCGAATTTGTCAGTTGGGAGGCGCCACCGATGTCAGCACAGCCCCGATGGCGACAGTCAGTTCCTCTTTGGCCCAGGCCAAGGAAGAACTCAAGAAAACCAATCCGGAGGATGACCTCATCTGGACCGAAGAGGCTCTGAAAAGAATTCAACGGGTTCCCTTTTTCGTGCGCGGCATGGCAAGGAAAACGGTCATCACCTTCGCTATGGAAAAAGGTGCCACTACCATTGACGCCAAATTGATGGACGAAGTCCGCGAAAAAGTAGGCATGTAGCCCACTAGGCGTGGGGCCAGCTTGCAATAGCTTAGTTTGCTAACAAAAAGTTGTCTCGCTTAATCTTGCTGTCTGCCTCCGGTGGCTCACCGGCACTAGGCATGGGGCCCGTACTGCATTGCCCAGACAGCTATCTGCACCCTCTCAGGCGCAATACATTAATAACTCCCCCTGGGGGGACCGAGAGGGGGTTGGTCTGCCAGTACTTTACTCGTTGAGCCAACTACACCTCATGAGGGACACTGCTCCAGTGATGGCCAGGGTGTGGATGTTTCTGACGGGATTCATCATCCAACCCTCCCTTGCCCAACCCCTCAACTCATCGGGCTTGGGTCCCTATTGAAGAGGGGAAAGAAATACAATGAGGAGGACAAAAAAACGGGAGCAGCTTGACCGCTACTCCCGTTCGGGTTGGAGCACCTAAGCCTGTATTCTCAAGCGCTCGAATTTATTTTGGTGTCCTTGACAAACGTACTTTGTCTGGAAATCCCTCCGCTATTTTTTAGAAAGGGGGGAGGTAACAGCAGAGGGACATCCATCCATCTTGATACTAACAAACCCACATTGCAATTCTGTTTCATTCATGTCCCGATTATGTCACAAAAATCAATGAATTAGAACCTAGTTTTCTTTGTTTTTGCAGGCCGAACACTCGCAAAGTTGCCGCAGGAGTTCGTGAGTATAAAGCCCTGTATCGTGCCCATCATTCCAATAAAACTGAATAGCATAAAGTCCAACTGCCTTAAGGTTTTGAGGGCGGATATCATCGGTTATGGAACCTGGAGCAATCATTTTTTTGCCACTCCATTCATCAATGCAATGCGCGCACGGGCAGTTTTCCCGTAAATTTTTAACCGAATAAGTTGAGTCGTGTCCATCGCTCCAAGTAATGCCTAGAGTCGACTCGTTAATCTGTTTGATACTCTTTGGTGCAAGAGCCGTCATGATTTTTTTCAATTCGTTTCAAGATTTCCAGGATAGTTCAAAGTCGGCGGAAACTTTTTCACCGCTATTGGCTTGATTGATACTGAGTTGCGCCGCCACCTGCCCGGCTAAAGCCTTATATGCCTGACTAGCAGGAGACTCGGGATGAGCCATGACTACAGGAATACCAGAGTCGCCCCCCTCCACAACCTCTTCGATAATAGGCACTTCGCCAAGAAGAGGAATGTTAAATCTATCGGCCAGGGTTTTGCCGCCGCCCTGACTGAAGATATAGTGTTTCTTATCGCAACCATCACAGACAAAATAGCTCATGTTCTCAACAATACCGAGAAGAGGAACTTTGACCTGCTGAAACATTTTCACGCCTTTATCTGCATCAATAAGGCTGATTTCCTGAGGAGTGGTCACGACCACCGCGCCGGAAAGGGGCGCCTTTTGAGTCAGGGTCAACTGCACATCGCCGGTACCCGGAGGCAGGTCGATGATCAGATAATCCAACTCGCCCCACTCCACGTTTTGCAAAAATTGTTGAATGATGCCACCCAACATGGGTCCACGAAGCATCAGGGGTTGCCCTTGTTTAGTTAAGAATGCGGCGGAAACCACCTTCAATCCATATTTTTCATGCGGGAAAAATTTGTTTTCTGAACCTACTTTTGGCGGAGAGATAGGAATACCCATCATCTGCGGTATGCTGGGACCATAAATGTCCGCATCCATCAAGCCAACATGAGCCCCTGTT
>JYMV01022599.1_pt1 | contig 15402 bp, 19 predicted proteins | sample 338911 | NCBI WGS metagenome assembly JYMV01 (sample SAMN03354496, study PRJNA234377) | hydrothermal vent metagenome | biome: Deep sea; feature: Hydrothermal plumes at the Eastern Lau Spreading Center, Western Pacific Ocean; material: Seawater | place: Tonga | collected 2009 | depth 2000 m m
CGCAGCACGAGCCATCAGCACGATGATGGTACGCGGTGCTCCTCTGATCGGCGCCACCACGGCGTACGGCATATGCTTGGCCATGCGCCACGATGCATCAGACACTGCTCTCGACCAAGCATACAAGTTGCTCAAACACACTCGCCCAACAGCGGTCAATTTGCAGTGGGCGCTCAACGCAATGCGCCAAGCACTGAACAAAGTTGAGGAGACACATCGTGTTGACGCTGCCTACGCCTTCGCAGCTAAAATTTGCTCTGCGGACATCGCAACTAACCAGGCCATTGGCCGACATGGCTTTGAACTCCTTAGGAAAATTGCCTCCAACAAGCCGGCCGGCACCCCGGTAAATATTCTGACTCACTGTAACGCAGGTTGGCTTGCGACTGTCGATTGGGGCACCGCAACTGCCCCAATATATACCGCCCACAACGCAGGTTCATTGGTTCATGTATGGGTCGATGAGACCCGACCGCGGAATCAGGGTGCCGCGTTGACCGCTTTCGAATTCAACCAACAAGGGATCCCACATACAGTTATTGCGGACAATCTCGGCGGTCACCTCATGCAACATGGAGAGGTTGATCTGTGCATCGTTGGCACCGACCGCACAACCGCCCAAGGTGATGTAGCAAATAAAATCGGGACTTACTTAAAGGCACTCGCTGCAAAAGATAATGGAGTGCCTTTCTATGTCGCGCTGCCATCTTCTACAATCGATTGGTCAATCGGTGATGGGTTAAATGAGATACCCATTGAGCAACGTGCATCGGATGAAGTAACTCACATCACGGGCCGAAATGAAGAGGGGAAATTGACCACTGTCCAACTTACCCCCGACGGCAGCGATGCAGCAAACTATGCGTTCGACGTAACGCCGGCACGTTTGATCAGCGGCCTCATTACTGAGCGTGGAATATCTGAAGCCTCTGCCTCAGGATTAGCCGCACTCTTTCCAGAGCACGCCAAGCTTTCTCGTTGACAACAACGCTACAAAAGTCGAACAAAATTCTCTTGTGCAAAAATCTAATCGCTCATTATTCGATGTCGCGAAAACCGCGCCCTTTCTCTATAGCGCGGATATCGGCAGGACGCGAAAATGGCTTCGGGGACGCCTCACCAGGCTGCCTTGGGCGACCTATCTCAGCAAAAAATCTGTCCAACCCAGACGGAGTAATTACCCAAAGCATAACTAATTCATTACTAGAATCGTTTATGATTTCGTGACTGACGCCGGGACCCAGGAAACAGGTGGTACCCGGACACAGCGGGTGCTCCTCGCCAGCAACTACTACCCGACCTCTTCCTTGAAAGCAGATCTGTAATTCAAGCTCATCAGCATGCGAATGAGCCCGTATACGCCCTCCCTCAGCAACTGTCTGGAACCCAGCCGATAGTACATCGCAACCGATATTTTCTTGGCTAAGCTTTATGTCGCTGAAGCCATTTGCCGGCAGCGGTTGCCAATAAGACGGGCCCTCGTCTGGCTGAACCACCACCGCTCGTCCCCGAGTCGCTTCAATATTCATAATTCTAATCCCCCGTATCCCTACAACCCATTTAAAAAAACAAACCGCTGCACCATTTATTCACCCGTCTTTGGCCATACCCCTGCTTGCCCCGCCTCAGGCCAAGCCGCTGGACCACCAGCAAGCTCTGCAGCCTGGGTAACTGGTAATTTCGGGTCCCAATAGCGGCCTATAAATCGACGGCCGTTGACCTCATCGGAATGTTCTGACAGGAGCCATTTAAGCGGTGCTTGCATTACCTCAGGTCTAATCATTGTACTGCGCGCGAAAGGCAATTTTTGGCCGAGCATTGCTGTGTCTGTAGGCCCCCCTGGTGTCAGAACATTAACGGTCACGCCAGTGCCATCGAGTTCTTGGGCCCAAATTGCAGTCGCTGCCTCAAGTGCCGCCTTGGACGGCCCGTACGGACAGAAGCCGAATCGGTACATGGTGTCCATGCTGGTTGTTACATTTACGATACGCCCCCAACCAGCATCGGTAAAATAAGGCAATACTGCCTTCGCCATTAGGAACGGGCCCTTTGTGTTGACCGCAAAAAAATGGTCCCATTGATCGGAGCTTACTTCGTCAAACCGCACCGGTTCAATCATGTGTGAATCCCGTATCACCACCATTCCGATGCCTGCCGCATTCACTAACGCGTCAATATTCCCAAACCGCGCAGCAACATCCTTCACTGCGCTCACACAATCTTCTTCATTTGCAATATCAGTTGTGCAAGAAAAAACACAATCCCTTTGATTGGGGTCTGTCGCCTCAACAGAGACCCGATCAAAGGGATTGTGTTTTTCTCAAGCGCTGCCGACACCAGCACACGGCCGATGCCTCCTGCTGCACCAGTAACGATAGCGGTCTTTCTGGTATCATCAGCACTCATTTCGATATCTACTTCTAAAGTCGAGGTTTATGTTCAACTCGCTTATTCTCTTCGACAGTAAATCCAAAACGTTGGGCAATCTCATGAATAAGAACATACCGCATCATATCACGTCGATCGTTATTCGATTGACACCAATAAGAGGATGGAGATGGGCCACATAAACTTCATGTCGCCATCACCACCAAGGCAATGAGTCTACAATTGATTATTCCAACATCACAAAAGAATTTGTTTTGAAACTCTAAACCCGCTTGCTCCATATACATCCGCCAACGTCCTGACCGATTGTCCTGGCAGCAATTACAAAATCAGCATACACACTTCGTGGCAAATATTGTCGATAGCTGCATTAACGGCGGGAGGGACATGCGAAAATGGTCGAACAATTACGTGGAGCATTGCTCGACGAGCTTTTACAAACTTTGGATGGGTGGACCAAGGTTGAGGGCCGCGACGCGATATACAAACGATTTGAATTCACTGACTTTAATGTCGCCTTTGGTTGGATGACCCGTATAGCTATGATAGCCGAGAAAATGGATCATCATCCAGAATGGCTCAATGTTTATAATCGGGTCGATGTGACACTTGCCACCCACGATGTCGGAGGCCTAAGTGAGCGCGACATCAAATTGGCTAGAGTCATGGATCAAATTTCAAGCTAGAAAGTCCACGTTTAACAACACGCGCACCGCACCGTGGGGAACCCTAGTCGTCGGGTTTGTCGGGTTGTTTGCTTTTTTCACATTTGCCCTGGCGATGGCATTTGGCTCGCCGACTCTGGCCATTACTGCGTATCTTCAATTAATGCACTTTGGCGCTTTGGTGTTAAGCTTCAGCGGAGCTGTTCATTGGGGTCTAGCGATCGGCGCTAACGCCCCCGCGGCATTACGGTCCCTTCATGGTGGTATCTCGCTAGTACGCTTCCTATGGCACTCGGATGGTTGACGCTCGCATTAGCAAGCCCGACGACTAAAATCTTACTTCTTTCACTGGGTTTCTTCGCCACTTTTATGCTCGATGTCTCGGCCACCACGCGTGGCCACGCTCCCTCATGGTACAAAAACTTTCGTACAATCATGACTATCGCAGTTTTAATTGCGCTGACCGTGGCCCTCTGGGCTGTCCGATTGTCCTCCATTGGGAATGTTCCGTCATGAGTTGCTAGCCACTGGATGTGTGGTCACGGTTCAATGTTTGCGGACTTTGCAGAAGAGACAATGTGACCCTGTTGTGACTCGCGGTGGGTAATATAAACTGAGCTTGACACGATCACTGCTGCACCTACCCACGTCCACAAATCCGGCTTTTCACCGAAGGCCAAGAAGCCGATTAATGCTACAAACGGCAAACGCATGAACTCAAATGGCACTACTGCCGTGGCGTCAGCAATAGCAAAGCTCCTCACCATCAACTGATGGCCAAGGGTTGCGATCATACCAAGGCTAATCAACCAAACCCATTCGACGCCGATCGGCGTTTGCCAAAACGCTGCGGCTGGCGCAAAAGACAGCGGCAAAACTAGAAATACTAGCCAAAATACGATCGCGTTTGGATGGTCCTTTCCGGTCAGGTATTTCACCATTACCTGATTGACCGCCATTAGCAAAGCGGCAGTCAGAATCAAAAAACTACCGGTGGTAAACTCTGATAGTCCAGGTCGCAATACAATAAGAGTGCCGATAAAGCCAACCACAGTCGCTGTCCAACGCCGCCTCCGCATAACCTCTCCTAGCAGTATCACAGCGGCAATTGAGGAAAACAACGGCGTGGTAAAACTGAGCGCCACTGCCTCCGCCAACGGCATTAGTGTAATCCCATAAAACCAGCAGGACATTGCGACTACGGCTACAAGACCCCGAACTACATGAAGCATTGGCTTTTCGGTTCGAAGTGAACTGAATCCAGCCCGCAGCAAAAATGGAGCCATCGCAACTAACCCAAACAGACACCGAAAAAACACCACCACAATAGGCTCAATCACGCCTCCGAGGTGTCGCACGATGCCATTCATCATCGAAAAACACAGACAAGCAAATAACATCCAACAGGCGACGCGAACCATCACAGAATTGAACACCAAACCTAATTGCAACTCGTTACCTCTCCAGCAAGTCGATGTCAGAAAACTAGTCGTTAATTAATTGATTGGCCGGAGGGCGATAGTGATAAACGGGAATCCGCAAATATATCCCGAGCACTACAAAATCATAGCCAAACTTGGGACTATTTTTCCAAAAGGGTTTGGATAGATATAAAGTTAACGCTTGCTACCTGTCTTAACATGGATTGAGTGTAGACCGACGGTGGTGGAACCCTTGTGAGCGAACATAATATGGCGAAGTCTGAACCCTTATGGCAACCAAACGATGACCGTATTGTAGGTAGCAATTTGCACCGATTTATGGCCACAGTTGCAGACCAGACCGGCCTAAAGATCGATGATTACCGGGTCTTACATAACTGGTCCATCACGGATCCCTCATCCTTTTGGCGTCATCTGGTGGATTTTTCCAATTTACGAGCCTCTACATGGGGCGAGCGTGAACTCGTAGATGGCGAAAAAATGCCGGGTGCCCGATGGTTTCCTGACGCAAAACTTAATTTTGCGGAAAATATGCTTCGCCGCTGCGACGAATCAGACGCGATTGTGTTCTGGGGAGAAAGTGGACTTCGCAAACAACTGAGTTGGCGAAACCTCAACGAACGAGTCGCCATTTTGGCCGACGTGTTCCGTGACTTTGGTATCAAACCTGGCGATCGAATCGCTGGTTTCATGCCCAACGTGCCGGAGACCGTTATTTGGTTTCTAGCAACGGCTAGCGTAGGTGCAATTTGGTCTTCTTGTTCCCCAGATTTTGGAGTAGACGGAGTATTGGACCGATTTGGTCAAATCAAACCACGGATCCTAGTCGCTTGTGATGGTTATTTTTACAATGGCACTCGCCACGAGGCCCTTCCTAAGCTGTCAGAGATTTTAGGCAGCTTACCGACCATCGAGAAGTGTGTAGTTGTCCCCTACGCAAGTGAAAAACCGTCGCTTGTCACATTAGAAAACACAATCTTGTTTGACGAATTCGTTGCCGGGTACAGCGACTGTGAAATCTCTTTCGAGCAACTACCATTTTCGCACCCTCTCTATATTCTCTATTCTTCGGGCACTACCGGTAGGCCAAAATGCATTGTTCACAGCGCGGGTGGAGCACTTTTAACTCATGTAAAAGAACACCGACTCCACTGTGACGTGAAACCCGGAGACCGGGTCTTTTATTTCACCACGTGCGGCTGGATGATGTGGAACTGGTTGGTGTCCGCACTTGCCTCCAAAGCTACACTGGTTTTGTATGACGGCGCGCCATTCCATCCAGATGGAAATATCCTTTTTGATTACACAGATGCCGCCCAAATAACTCTTTTCGGAACATCGGCCAAATTCATCGATGCGCTTTCCAAAGCAGCGCTTTCCCCTATCGATACTCACGATCTGAGTTCTCTGAGAACAATAACTTCGACTGGTTCTCCGTTAGCGCCAGAGTCCTTTGATTATGTGTACCGAGCCATTAAACACGACGTCCATTTAGCCTCCATTGCGGGAGGGACTGATATCGTAGGCTGTTTTGTGGCTGGAGTGCCAACTGAGCCGGTATGGCGCGGTGAAATTCAGGGCCCAGCATTAGCCATGGCAACCGCGGTATTCGATGAGTCAGGTCATTCCCGATTTGGCCAAAAAGGTGAGTTAGTGTGCACCAAACCTTTCCCTTCTATGCCAGTAAGGTTCTGGAATGATTCTGATGGTGCTCGTTATCACGCTGCCTATTTCAATCATTTCCCCGGAATTTGGCGACATGGGGACTGGGCGGAAGTGACCCTACGTGGAAGCTTTATCATTCATGGCCGCTCTGACGCTACGCTCAATGCCGGTGGTGTGCGCATTGGAACCGCTGAAATCTACCGACAAGTGGAACAGCTAGATGAAGTAATCGAAAGTGTAGCGATTGGGCAGGCATGGGAAAGAGATATACGCATAGTGCTATTTGTCATCCTTCGCCCAAGTCTGGTTTTGAACCACAACTTAACCAAAAAAATCAAAGAACGACTTCGCAAACATTGCTCACCGCGCCACGTACCTGCTCGGATCGTCGCAGTAAAAGACATTCCCCGCACAAAAAGCGGAAAAATCTCGGAATTGGCTGTCCGTGATGTCGTTCATGGCCGGCACGTGGAAAACGCCGAAGCCTTAGCAAATCCGGAAACTCTTGATTTTTTTAAAGATGTTTCGGAACTACGAACTTAAATCAGAAGTCCACTAAATTTTATAAATTCTAGAACTCCCATTAATAAAACGAGCCAGATATTACCCATACCCACCATTAAACAGGAACTATGCGGTTATATTCTGTTCGCCTTGCGGCCGAACATAGGAAAAAATAATAAAAAGATATCACAAGTTCGGTACGAAACAATTCGCCAAGGACGGATCAGCACACGATGCCCATTGCCAAATTAGTCACGCGTGGTGAGCACCACCTTCCCAGTGGCTTTACGTTCGTATAACAATGCCAATGCCGCGTCAGCCTTTGCCAGTGGGTAACTCGCAGAGATGTGTGGCGCCAGCCTACCTGCCTCAAACCAATCGATCAGTGTACTGAGTGAGCGCAACAAGACTTCTGGCTTCTTGTCCATGTAGGGACCCCAATACGCGCCAACTGCGGCACAATTCTTAAGCAGGAGATAGTTAGCCGGAATTTTTTGAATAGTGCCGCTAGCAAAGCCTATCACTATGATCCTGCCTTCCCAGTTCATGCATCGGAGAGCCTGCAAAAAGGGTTCACCCCCAACAGGATCATAAACTACGTCTATACCGCCTACTATTTCCTTCACGCATTTGCGTAAATCATCTTCTACATAGTTTATCAAGTGATCGGCGCCATGGTCTTGCACAATTTTAAGTTTTTCTCCAGTCGAGGCGGCACCAATTACTGTCGCGCCCATAGCTTTCCCAATCTCAACGGCAGTCAATCCAACACCGCCGGATGCTCCCAACACCAAAAGGGTTTCTCCTGACGTGAGATGAGCGCGGTGATCAAGTGCCAAGTGCGATGTCCCATAAGTGACCGCAAATGAGGCACCCGCTTTAAAATCCATCACATCGGGTATTCCCAACACCCTCTGTGCATCGACAACAACCTCCTCAGCAAATCCCCCCTGAGATGACATTCCCAAAACTCGTTGGCCAAGCTCAACATTGGTGACGTCAGGCGCAATTTCTGAGACCACGCCTGCTACCTCCCCGCCGGGAACGAAAGGCAGCGGCGGTTTTGTTTGATATTTTCCTTGCACGATAAGGACATCTGCGAAGTTGATACCGCAAGCATGAACCTCTATGCGCACCTCCCCTTTTCCCAAGGTTGGCACATCGATATTATCCACCTTTAATTTCGGCGGTGTGCTGAATTCCTTGCAAAGTACGGCGCGCACGGCGTATCTCTCCTACTTATCTCAGTTCACCAAAAGTACGCATCATAGGGCGTAGCGGAACAAAGAGCCAAGTTATGACCAACCAACTGCAGCACCCTCGCCCTCTTGGCACCCGAGGCTATTTCGGTATCGGGGTAGAGGGCATATCCAAACCCATGAATCTAGGCAATTTGTTCCGCTCAGCGCACGCCTTCGGCGCAAGCTTTGGCTTTACTATCAATGCCGATTACTCTCGCAAAACAGCAAGATCCGACACCTCTTTGGCGCCGGATAACATCCCATTCTATGAGCACGATCGTCCCGACCAACTGGTATTGGCCGAAGGCTGCAAACTGGTGGGAATCGAGCTTGTTGACACGGCCATTGATTTGCCGAGCTTCCGACATCATCGGTGTGTAGCCTACGTATTAGGACCAGAACGCGGCCAACTAAGTCATGAATTGATGGAACGATGCACCTAAGTAGTTCGTATTCTGACCCGATTCTGTATCAATGTCGCAACAGCGGGAGCCATCGTGATGTATGATCGTTTAATCACCAGTGGCCGGTTCACAGACCAACCCGTTACCCCACACGGCGGAGCCATCGTCTCACCAGTTCATGTTTATGGGGAGGCCCGCCGGCGCCGCCAACGTTGAGCGAACCGCCTCAGTTTCCCTTGAAAGTTACGGAGTAGATTCTAATGAGTTGCAATCTTGTTTACTTTGAAACTATGGACTAACCGTTGATCCTTTGAGGAGTCGAGTGCGCCCATGAACCAGCACCCTAATTTCGTCCTGGTTATTATCGTTGCCCTCATCACACTAAGTACCGCATGTATAGTCGCACGTGCTGAACAAGATGAATGGCTCGGCGAATTCCAGGATTGGACTGCAGTATCATTCATCGAAGACGGACGCCGAAATTGTTATATTGTTAGTCAGCCAAAGAAAGAAGAAGGTAACTACACTCAGCGCGGCCCAGTCTACGTGCAAGTTACTCGCAGGCATGGCGATACCACCGAAGTTGTCAGTTTCCAAGCTGGATATCGATTCAAAGAGGAAAGCGAAATTAATGTTCGTATTGAGGGTGACTCATATAAACTTTTTACCGACTCCGAGATGGCTTGGGCATGGGACGAAGACGGAGACAAAAAGCTGATTGCCAGCATGCGTCAAGGCAAGAAAATGGTGGTGGTGGGCACTTCCTGGCGTGGCACGGAAACAACCGATACCTACTCCCTTTTCGGTTTTACCAGGGCGTACAAGAAACTCTTGGATGCTTGTAGCTAATGCCCATTCCCTTGAGCAACACATGACAAGCACCTCTCCGCCACACTCGGAAAGCCCAAACGCTACGTCCTGCGGTGGTCTTCCCCCAAAAGAGTGCTCGCAAAATACCGACCGCACTTCGTTGATCGGACTCGATCGTGCATGTTTTGAGTCTGCGCTAGTTAAACTTGGCGAACGCTCTTATCGGGCCAAACAAATATGGCATTGGCTATACTATCAGGGGGCACGCACTTTTGATGAAATGACCACTCTTCCCAAATCCTTGCGCACGCGCTTATCAAGTAGTTGCAACATCGACCGACCGACTGTCAACCGCATGCAACAAAGTGAGGACGGTGCCCTTAAGTGGTTGGTCCAGTTTGCAGACGAGCGCGAAGTGGAATGCGTTCACATCCCAGAGGAAGATAGAGGCGCATTATGCATTTCATCACAAGTCGGTTGCACCCTAACTTGTCGATTTTGCCATACTGGTACACAAAAACTGGTCCGTAATCTTGATGCTGGTGAGATTGTGAATCAAGTTTTGATCGCCCGTGACACGATCGGAGAATGGCCTTCGCCGAAGGATGGACGGATGATTTCAAACATTGTGATGATGGGCATGGGTGAGCCGCTTTACAATTTCGACAATGTCGCTCGCGCGTTGAGAATCATCATGGATGGCGAAGGTATTTCGCTTTCGAGAAGACGTATCACTCTGTCAACCGCCGGAGTCGTACCCCTTATTGAACGATGTGGCCGCGAGCTAGGTGTAAATCTTGCGGTGTCTCTGCATGCAGTAGACGACGAATTGCGCAATCAAATAGTACCTATTAACAAAAAATACCCAATTGCGGATTTATTGGAGGCATGCCGGCGATATCCGTCCGGCCGTAATTCACGGCGCATCACGTTCGAATATGTAATGCTGAAAGGCGTTAACGATTCCGACTCCGATGCCCGCGCGCTGGTGCGCCTTCTCGACGGCGTTCCAGCCAAAGTAAATTTGATTCCATTTAACGCGTGGCCCGGAGCGCCTTATCAATGTTCAAGCAACAACCGAATGCACTCGTTCGCAGATATTATTAATGATGGCGGTTATTCAGCGCCGATCCGAGTGCCACGTGGCCGCGATATATTGGCTGCATGCGGTCAACTAAAATCAGACAGCGAGCAGGTTAAAAGAAACCGTACCGGTTTAAGCTGACTATCTAATAAACTTTTTGTTGAAGCGTATTGGTCAGTTCAGAACATGACATGTCAAACCCAATCTAACAACAATTCTTGAAACACTTTTATTAATCCAGTGCGATATCACACTACCAACGACCAATAATGGCACGTGCAAATTACTCTCGAGCACACGACGATATCTCACAATCGGCGTTTCCTACTTCTTGTGTGGAATACAAAGTTGTTTAAGGACGCTCTTGACAGATTTGTTAGGCTCGTGCATTGGCGTCGCCAGCGCGACCAATGGCATTCAATAATTAGGATACGGTAGAGATCAATGGCCGAAATATCCAAAGTTGTGCTCGCCTATTCCGGTGGTCTCGACACCTCGGTGATTCTGCGCTGGCTACAGGAAACATACGGTTGCGAGGTTATTACATTTACCGCTGACCTCGGCCAAGGAGATGAACTATCCGCCGCCCGGGCCAGCGCTGAAAATATGGGTGCAGCTCAAATTTACGTTGAGGACTTGCGCGAAGAATTCGTGAAGGATTTTGTGTTTCCAATGTTTCGCGCTAATGCCCTTTATGAAGGAACTTATTTGCTCGGTACCTCAATTGCCCGGCCACTGATAGCTAAGCGGCAAATTGAAATCGCTCAAGATGTGGGAGCCGATGCGGTCGCCCACGGAGCCACTGGCAAAGGCAATGATCAGGTCCGGTTTGAGCTTGGCTACTACGCACTCAATCCAGACATAAGGGTTATAGCCCCATGGAGAGAGTGGAGTCTCAATTCGCGCTCAGCACTAGTTGATTATGCTGAAAGCAACCAAATTCCGGTCCCGCGCGACAAGCGTGGCGAGCCCCCCTACTCGACCGATGCCAATCTCCTCCATGTCTCCTACGAAGGAAAAGCACTCGAGGATCCTTGGGTGCCCCCCGACGAGGATATGTTCACTCGCAGCGTCGGACCCGAATCGGCACCTGAGCAGCCGACCTGGATCGAGATTGGCTTTGAACATGGCGACCCAATTTCTATAGGTGATAAGACCATGTCCCCTGCCACCCTTCTCGCGGCGCTCAACCAAGTGGCTGGTGCAAATGGTATCGGACGCGCCGATATCGTTGAGGGGCGCTTTGTAGGCATGAAATCACGGGGGGTGTATGAAACTCCTGGTGGGACCGTGCTGCTAGCAGCACATAGGGCAATCGAAAGCATTACACTTGATCGCGCAGAGATACATTTAAAAGATGAACTCATGCCGCGATATGCTGAGTTAATTTATAACGGTTTTTGGTGGTCTCCCGAACGTGACATGCTGCAAGCTGCTATCGATAAAACGCAGGCCTCAGCGACGGGAACAGTCCGCCTCAAACTTTACAAGGGAAATGTTATTGTCGAGGGGCGGCAAGCGCCAAACAGTCTATATAACAAAGACATCGCTACTTTCGAAGCTGATCAAGTCTACAATCAAGCGGATGCTGAAGGTTTCATTCGGATTAACGCTTTACGTTTGCGTGCCCTTAAGGAACAGCGCGGTTAAGTGCAGCGGAGAGAGCAACGGGGTCTCCGCTCACATGAAACCGCTTATGGCGCCCGTAGGCACCGGCACAAAGTGTGACTCGCCTTGGCGCGACACCACATATCTTTGCGAGCTCTTTTATGATTCTCTTATTAGCGTACCCCTTGACTGCTGAAACGGTCACGGAAAGGCTTAGGAAATTTTTATTCTGACAATCTTTGTAAATACCGGTTGCACCCGCGCGCGATGCCTTCGTAGTAGCACGAATAAAAACGGTCACACCATCTTCGGTCGCAATGAATGGCCGACTGGACACGCGATGTCAAACCTGTGTTTGGATGAAAGAATTTAGCTCTGCAGAATCCGCATCAACCAACCCAACACCACGACATCCCGCAGAAAAACTAGCCCCAAGATAGCTATAACAGGGGAAACATCGATCCCACCTAAATTAGGCATCCGTCGACGGATTGGCTGCAAAACAGGATTGGTTAACCGCCGCAGCGCAGTTCCAATCAGATAAACGAAATGGCTACTCGTATTGATGACGTTGAGGGATACCAACCAGTTCAGGATTACGTCGATAATGAACACCCACATGTAGAGTTTAATGCAGTAGGCGACAAAAAAAAGTAGCTCGGGCATGATGCAGCTCGGTGGTTGGCCTATTACGACAACAGGGATTTACGCTCAGTATACACCCTTATATAAATCATACCGTCACCGCGCGGAAGCAGTCCATGGGCGTTTTTGGGAAAATGCAAGACGTCCATTATCCATCGTCAGGGGCCGTAGCTCAGTTGGGAGAGCGCGACGTTCGCAATGTCGAGGTCAGGGGTTCGATTCCCCTCGGCTCCACCACTTCACTCCACCACCAAAAAATACGGTATATCAGCTATTTACGGGGAGCCTTTAGTTACTAGTTCAACTTTACTATCATATTAAACAACAATGAGAAGAGTAAAGCGAACAGCATCAAACATGATGACACCCCCTAAAATGAATCAACTGCTGCCGGCCATTGCGGAATACACCAAGAAAAGTGGGCACGCTCCTCCTCAGAAATCTCAATATAGAACGAATTATGAAATTCTCCCGTAGCAGGCCATTGCAGGCAAGTTTTACGACTGAAACTAGGATAATTACGGACCTCACTACATCCTGCTGCCACACACCAACAAACCCTAACAAAGCTTTCGATTGCAAGGTAACCCGATAATGCGTTTTCGAGCCTTCCCGCCCGGATATTCGTTAGCCCAAATGCGCTTTAACATCTATCCTATAATGGGGAGAATTAGGCGCCTTTGTCGTTGGCGGATGCTAATAGCTGCCTTCTTTCCACTGTTACCCATCACCGCCGTAGTGGGCTGCACAGGACAAGCAACCAAGGTAGAGTCGTATGAATCCCTGCCGGGACCCGCGCAAAATCGGGTCAAAGCCGTAGTCGATAGCTACATCTCATGTTCGGTCAACGTAGCACTCAAGCTTGATAAGGGCCGACGTAACGTGGGCCGCCTAGCATGGACAGCCTCGGAGTCCTGCCCTAATGAGAAACGCGACATTGTCCGCACCATGGTCAAGCAGGGAGCGAGCCACGACGCAGCATTCGCGCACGCCAGTAACAGCCAAGTGCGGGCAACAGCAATGGCCATAACAGCAATCCAAAATAGACGTGCCCGATAGCAATCGTTTTTAAGCTGCTTCCTCGGATCTACCGCGATAAGCCAATGCACAGTGTTCAGCACAGTAAGGACGTCCAGCGATCCTTTGCTTTCCACAAAATCTGAACTCCGGCTCCCCTGGATGCCCAAAAGGCCAACGGCACATACGATCAGTCAGATCTGCCGTGCCTACAAACTTTGGGGAAGGTTCAGATTTGCTCGGATCATTTTGTTTGGAGAGACCCAACCGATGTGCTTTGCCTATCACAGCATTGCGACTAATTCCGCCCAAACGTTGCCCAATTTTGCGTGCCGGCACGCCTTCCAACCACAACATGCGCAACGTCTCTACAGCCCTATCAGTCCATTTCATACTTCTTGCTTTCACCTAAAATGGTTCGATGTTCCCCAACGAATGAGGACGTCATTTTGCCTGTTCATCGTATTGTTTATTATCAGATGTTTCTACTAGCTTGCCGTTACAAATCGACATGGCCTCCTTGAAATAATCCTCCCGGAACCATCAGCATGCAACACCACCTCGGACCTAACGTGCCGCTTATCGGAATCGAAGGCGGGCGCGCCAAACTTAGCACTCCGGCATTGACTTTAGATCTCGCCTCAGCCCAAAAAAACATACAGGCAATGATGGGGCATTGCCAGCGTACCAATCAAAGTTTGCGCCCTCACGCCAAGAGCCATAAGGCGAGCGCCATCGCACAGCGCCAAGTCGAGGCCGGCGCTCTCGGGATCTGCTGCGCCACCATTCGTGAAGCTGAAACAATGGTGGACAATGGTATCCCTGGCGTCCTAATCACTTCGCCAATAACAAGCGAAGCCAAAATCGACCGATTAGTTGCTCTGCACCAGCGAGCTGAAAATCTGATGGTAGTAGTCGACGATTCTTTGACAGTTGCAGCAATCTCAACTGCCCACGAGAAATACGGCAGTCACAACCAACTAGCATTGCTAGTTGATTTCGACGTTGGGCTTCAACGCACGGGTGCCAGAGATGCCCATGCCGCACGTAAGTTGGCACGCTGCATTTCCGATACGGAGGGATTATCTTTTATCGGCGTCCAAGCCTATGCAGGACATTTGCAGCATATTGAGGATTTTGATAAGAGATTCAAACAAATGGCTGGCCAAGCAGAACGGCTTAGACAAGCGGTTAGCGGCCTCCGCACCGATGGGCTGGCACCGAAGATCATTACGGGCGGTGGCACAGGCACGTACGACATTGACCATCGGTTCAATTTGTTCACGGAATTGCAAGCAGGATCATATCTTTTCACCGATATTCAATACAACGCTGTCCAACTCAGTCCGAAGTCGACACAACTTTTCGAACCGTCGCTGTTGGTGCAGGCGAGCGTGGTCAGCACGACGCACGATAGCCACGCAGTCATCGATGCTGGGCTCAAGAGTTTTGCAACTGACGGACCGACCCCCGAACTCTTTGATGGCGCACCAAGCGGCGCAAAGTACAGATTCATGGGAGACGAGCACGGAGCAGTAGTTTATCCGGCAGGGGTCAATGAACGGCTGAAAGTCGGCGATATGGTGTCGTGCCTAGTTCCACATTGCGATCCAACCGTGAATTTGTATGACCACTATCATTGCATTGAAGGTGATCGTCTCATCGAGATTCTGCCAATCGATGCACGTGGCAATCCATAACCCCGCCAACTAACCCGCTGGTTCAGCCCCATTCCTTAACCGATAACAACTTGCTGAGCATGGTGCGAGGAAACCGTCGCAGGATATGTGTCATGTCGAAAACATAAGGATCCCGGAAAGCTTGGTCACAGCAGCTAGATGCTTTATCGTCATAAGCCACTTGATATTTGATATAGACTCGAATGCCTAGATTCGGTGTTGGCCAACCCCTAACGCGTAAGGAAGATCT
>JYMV01003542.1_pt1 | contig 15400 bp, 8 predicted proteins | sample 338911 | NCBI WGS metagenome assembly JYMV01 (sample SAMN03354496, study PRJNA234377) | hydrothermal vent metagenome | biome: Deep sea; feature: Hydrothermal plumes at the Eastern Lau Spreading Center, Western Pacific Ocean; material: Seawater | place: Tonga | collected 2009 | depth 2000 m m
AAGCCGAAGGAAGAAAGAACGTTCCAGAAACTGGATCCCCGGAAGGCAGGTGAGCTCTACCCTGTGGTAAACCGAGAAAAGGCAATTGCCAGTCTGCAGAGAAGCATTGGCGAGGAAGATTCCACAAAATACCTGCAATGGCCACCTTTGACCCATCTGGTGAAAAGCGAGGCGATTTTTCAGCTGTTTCCGTTTTGGTAATACGCCTGAATTCTGAAGCTACCAGGTCCAGGATGAAAATATCCTTTTTATACATGTATAGCGCCTGTTTTCCATCTGGGTCGAACGCAAGGGGCCATTGCAGGTATTTTGTGGAATCTTCCTCGCCAATGCTTCTTTGCAGACTGGCAATTGCCTTTTCTCGGTTTACTACAGGGTAGAGCTCACCTGCCTTCCGGGGATCCAGTTTCTGGAACGTTCTTTCTTCCTTCGGCTTGCGAACATCAAACAGAATGGCTGTATTATTTTCCAACCATTGATATCGATGGACCGCAGCGATCGTTTTTGCCTCATCACTTTGTATCCATTCGACTGTAATTTTTTCTTTGCGCTGATCACTGTAGACACCGGGGATCAGACATAGAATCAATAGAAATAGGATGGTTCGATTCATGGTTAACCCAATCGTTTATTGGTTTTTAGTTTGACTTTATTCCTGTCATCTGCCAGCGTACCAGCTCTACAGGAATATTTCCGGCATCGTTAAACGCCTGGAAAAAGTCTTTCAATACAAAGGGTTTCCCCTGTTCTTCCAGCTGCTCGGCCCATTCAGTAAGAAGTCTCTCTATCAAATATTTCCCGGTGATATAGCAAGTACCATACCCGGGCTGGCGCAGGTAAAGATGCTGCTCAAACTGCAATAGATGCGGTTCCCGTTTCATCCAGCCTCGCGGCGTCCATTTTACATGCACCTGGCCCGCTTCCGCCATGGTCATTTCGTTGGCGTGGGCGTAGAGGGACCCTAACCCGCGGGCTGCGCGCTGGGCGATCATGATCCAGATAATCTCCCTGGAGCGGGGGCTGTCTTCATACAACCCGGCATGCATAAACATTTCTTCCACACCGGTAGCGATCCCCTCATTCTTAGAATCGAAAATGTTATAGAGCAGGGGGCCGCGCCGGATGGGACTTTCGTGGGGCTCATCCCGTGCCTGGGCCAGGTCGAACCAGTGGATAAAATGGGAATAAAGCGGCACGGGATCATAATGCATTCCGATATAAAAGAAATTGCGCTCGTCTTCGGGGACGAATTGCCCCATATGCTCTCTCAGTGCCGGTTCCATATTGGGTTTGATGGGCATGATCTCTTTTTCTTTTAAAAAATTCATAAAGCGCTGTACTCCCCGCTCTGTGAGCCGGGCAAACTCTTCCGGTGTGTTGGCAGCCGACAGGGGCGGCAGATCCTTGTTATTCTGTTCTTCCAGTTTTAAAGAAGACCAGGCTCGATCCAGTTCCCTTTGAAGCAGCTGTACTTCCTCTTCCCAAGTCAGGGGCAATAGATGGACATTTTGCTGATACCAGGTATAATTTTCCTTTCCAATCCCGGATGGTCCGGTCTTATCAGGAGTCTGCTCTTCTAGCGAGGCGATAAAATCTTTTGTGGCCTCCTGGGCATTCTCCAATGCGACTAAAATGTCAGATTGAGCTTTTGATACTACGAACTTTCCGGCAATCTGATCCAGGTCCCGAACCTGTTGCTTGAAATTCTCAATCCCGGCTACCCACAGGTCTCGGGCATTGCCGGTGAGGTTGCCCTGGGCCTGATCCAGGAATGGAGGAATAACTTTCAGGTCGTTTGTTAAGCGCTTTTCTTCATCATGGGTTAGAGGGAATTGGTAGGTCCAGAATTCCAGTGTAGCGTGGTTTGTGGGACCTTCATGAGCCGGGACATCGCTTTCGTGCATCCAGACTGTCTGGTAATAGGCTGGGTCCCGTACCCAGGGACGCAGCACTCGATAGTTAAAGTCATAGCCATTCATTTCCGCTTTTACGATATGCCAGTCCACCTGGTTAGGAATGGGCCAGTCATCAATTGCGATTTGGGTTAGGCGATCCTGGAGATCTTTAAAAGCCCGGTGGTCTTTTTTAAAGCGGTCTGCTGTATAATCAGGCGCCCCATTCAGCCGGGGCGGATCTTCAAAGTCCCGCCAGTCCCTGAACAGATTAACTAGAGTCTCGTAATCAGCGGGATGGGGATTATCTTGTAGTATTGCCATAGAGGTTATTCCAATGATTAATGCCAAGGTTATAAACAAAACTTTCTTCATAAAGGAAATCTATTATTTTCCTGTCAAAGATAGAAACCCTGCGCACTCAAATGCTATAAATAACTGTAAATGCAGCGGAGTGTTGATTGTTAAACACATTGTATTATCCTATCAAGAATGGTCTATTTTACCAGCATGATCTTCCTTACCTGGGAGAATTCACCGCTTTGTAGCTGAATAAGATAGGTACCACTGGGTTGATGACTGCCGTTCCAGCTAATGGTGTGCTGTCCGGGGCTGATCTGATCATGGAACAGGGCTTCAACCTGCCTGCCCAGAAAATCATAAATATTGATGCTGACCAAGTCGGATCGAGGAATGGAAAAACCTATCGTTGTTACCGGGTTAAAAGGGTTGGGAAAAGCATGGTCTAAACGATAATCAAAAATCAGCTGCGGCGGCCTAGATTTCATCAGGGTTTCCTCATCCATCCACTCCAGCCGCTGGCTGATCCATTCTTTTAAATAGGCTATTTCATTCTCATAGGATCCGCCCACATAGGCGTTGGGCCAGACATACTCATCCAGGACTGGCCAACGCTGGAAATTACGTACCTGTGCTTCATCAATACGGGTTATGGCCGAATCGATCAGGCTCATGATGTAGTCTTCAGAAAAAATGGATTGCCGAAGCTGCTGCCAGCGTTGATTAAATGCTATTATAAATGTTTCATCATCCCAGATCCGGTACCACCAGAATGGGATCTTAAAACCATCATTTTCTAATTCAATATCCATCTGCCATCCTTCCGTATTCCATCCATCATAGTAGTCAGCGTTGCCAAAGGCCAGGTTATAATCCCAAATAGGTCCCATGTTGAGACGGCCGTCCGTGCTGTCCCTGTCCTTGTACATATAGGCGCTGAGACGGTAAGCATCCACGTTCTTGGAGATTTCGCTCATGAGAGATACGTCAATAAAGGATCCCAGGTTCACCTGCCCATAATAACCGGCACCGGGGTCGTCATATGTGCTGCTGGCCATAAGTGCTTCGAAATCGGAGATGTAATCCATGATGTATTCGCGCTGTGCATCTACAATATCATCCGGTTCTGGATAGTGGTACTGATACCATATACCATCATAACCGGCCAGCGGTGAATTTGACCACCATCCATCGTTATTCTCACCATCCCATTTATCCACTTTCAGTATATAACCGCCAGTCAGATCATCACCGGACGTTTCATCGGGCTCCAGTTTGGCAATATCCACCCGGTTATTATCCCGTTTGATCTTCTCCATAAAAATGTACAGCCCTTTATAATCCTCATTGATCACCAATTCACAAAACCGGGTCCGACTGGCATACTTCTCCATATCCCGGGCCAGTTCATAAGCAAGATAATTTCGCAGGAGCGATTTATCGCTGTATGGGGCATAAAGGATCCAGTCATTCTCCGCGGGCATGCCAAGGATAGGTACATTCAAGTTTTGTCCATCACCGTCCTGTGTTTCAAGGGCATATTGTTTTTTGGGAAACATCTGTGATGATGACCCACGGACCTCAATACTGATCTGGCCATCATAGCCGTTGAACGGATCGCTCATATGGTTAATACCAGAGCCGCTATCGATGATGCCCATATGGGCGGTGATCCTGGGGTCACTATGAATCTCTTCGCCGAATGTGTCAATGATCACAATAGGAAGACTTGATTCGGTAAAGGTGAAGGGCGCTTGGAACCACTCCGGTGTTGGCCCATAAAAGGTGGATCCATCAGCGATCCCAAAAGACAGGAAGAAATTACTGGACATATCGGATGAATTGGTTCCCACATTATGGGCCTGGACAGCCAGCACATTATCCCCTTCTGTTAATATAGATGCCAACTGCTCCGAGTCCAGGCTGTGAGCATCCGGGTACCCACCCTGGTAAAGTTGTGCTTCATGGTCGGTACTGGTAGTCTCATCAAAAGGGATAAATGCGCCAGGGTCACCTAAATTAGATGAGCGACCGATCTCAGTCCCATTTAGATAGGCAACGAACCCGTCATCATAATCTGCGTGGAGGATCGCACTGACAAGACTGGCCGCGTCTGCCACTGTGAAGATCCTGCGGAGATAAACAGAAACGGCAGGAGTGATCTCAGTACCATCATCGCCATCGCCATAACCAAACCCGCCCTCGCCCGTCAACCATGAAGAATCATCAAAACCGATGCTGCTCCAGTCAACTGGAAGCTCAGATTCCGGCACAACATAAGACCAGATATCACCGGCATAAACAGCCGTTTCCCAATGATCCTGGGAAATGGCGAATTGTAGAAGGCACAGGTGAATGGACAGTCTGGCTACCCAAAGGTGGTTTTTGCACCCTGCAATCATCATTAAAAATTTACACTAAAATTCTACGGTCCGTTGGAATAAGAGGCTTAGCTGCAGGTTCAACCGGGTAAACGCTTAGGTGTGTTACCCGGAAGAAAAATCCCGGAAGTGGCGCTTGCCTGCGAGCGCTTTTTCATGTTCATCCTTACTCAGAATATTCTCATCCAGGACCATATCCGTTTTGATCATGGCATCGAGAAATCAGTATCAGCTGCCAGGCAGCAATATTATCCCGCTGGCGGAGAAAATGGCTGACACCCGTATTGAACATCTCCATATCAAAGAACAGGTTCTTCTTTTCATCCAGCTCAAAAGGATAGAATTCGTATTCTTCTAAGTTCTTGCCCAGGTGCAGGCGCCGTTCACGGTACTGGCCGTAAAGGTAGCCAAAGCCCAGCAGGATGGCTGAAGCCAGTACATTCACCACCAGTTCTGAAAACATGTCCATGGTTCTAGCCGTTATCTATTACTGAGCCAATAATCATGATAGTTTATAAGCCAAACTGCCACATTAGGAATGCCATCTTATCCGCCAACTCATTGAAACGCTGGTTCTTGGTAGAGCCGATACCATGACCGGCGTCGAAGTCGACCCGCAATAAAATCGGCCTTGTTCCGGAAGTGGCGGCCTGGAGTCGTGCGGTCATTTTTGCTGAGGTCCAAGGAGCAACTCGGGGATCATTGATTCCATGGGTTAATAGTACAGCCGGATAATCTACGCTGTCCTGTACATGGTGAAGAGAGCTCATGGCGAGTAGGCCTTTAAAACCATCCAAGTCCTGCACTGTCCCAAATTCCTTGATATTAGGTACACCATTGGTGGTTGTTTCTATGCGAAGCATGTCCAGGTCACCGACATTAATGATGGCCGCCTGAAACAGATCGGGCCGTTCCGTAATTGCCCGACCGATGGTGATGCCGCCGGCACTGCCTCCCTGACCTGCCAGATAAGCCTGCGAAGTATATTTTTCCTGGATAAGATATTCACCACAGGATATGAAATCTTTCCAGGTATTGGGCTTATTGAGCATCCGTCCAGCAAGGTGCCACTGCTTGCCATACTCACCACCGCCGCGAACGTGGGCAATAGCAAAAATGCCGCCTTTCTCTAGCCAGGGCAAGCGGGATGTATAGTAGCCTACACCGCTAACGGAGCCATAAGAGCCATATCCGGATAACAGGGTAGGGTTTTTCCCGTCGCGCTTGAGGCCCTTGCGGTAAATCAGTGATAAAGGCACTTTCACACCATCGTGACTTTTGACCATAATTCTTTCGGACACCAGCCAACCGGGGTTATCAAATTTACCTGCCGGTTCCAAGTTTAAATCCTTCAGATTATCGGTACGGTGATCATACACATATTTTTTCCCGGCCCGGGTCCAGGAATTGGAAGTGATATAAATGTCCGCCAGATGTTGGCTGGATGAAAATATGTATGTGGATTCATTCTTGGGCAGGGGCAACTGTTGGGTATTCCCGGTCCTCGGATCATATTCAATCAAGCGGTTGTAGCCACCGTCTAGCATAGAAAAATACAGCCTGTCTTTTGATCTGCTAGCATAACGATACACTAGTTCGGAAGGCGGAAACACAACTTCGGCATTCATAAAACTCGGTTGTTTAAGTGACGTACGAACCACTTTGTAGCGGGGCGCGTTACGGGCGGTGAAAAGATAGATATAATCATCAAACCACGTATAGGACACCACTGAATCCGGTACGTCACAGACCATTTTCCAGGGCACATCTTTATCAAAGATCCTTTCCCGGTCCACCGCATAAAGTGTAAGCTCACCAGAGTCACCATGTTTGATCTTACCAATGATATAGTCACTGGGTTCAGCCATATTTATACTGGGAAAATCAACATCCAGCATAGTCGCACTGGAAGAAAGGCCACGACCGAAAACCACCCTGTCCTTAGTGGGATCATCGCCCAAACGATGATAGCGGGTGACCGTATTTTTGTAAATCTCCGTTTCCGACGTACCGGGCGCCAGCAGCTGTCGCCGGCAATAGAAAAAACCATCTTCGTTCAACCACTGGGGAACATTATAAGCGGTCTCAATACGGTCAATGATATCCCCTGTTTCCTGACCGGTTTGCATATCAAGAACATGTACTACGGTTTCCTCGGAACCACCCATAGCCAAACCATACACCACATAACGGCCTTCCGGCGATGGTTTGTAGAATTCAAGTGAGTAGTGCTGCTCCGACCCAGCAGACATTGCTTCCGGATCCAGCAACAGTTTTTCCGATTCAGACCAGCTATCCCGGAAATATAATTTTCCCTGGTTTTCATCACTTTTTCTTTTGATGTAAAATACCCCACCATCCATCATCCGCCTTAGTGCGTAGATTCTAAAAGGTTTGCCCTGATCTACTTCTTCCAGGCGATTATAAAAGGTGTCTTTATGTTCAAGGCCATTTAATATATCCGCTGCATAGGAAGCCTGAGAACGAATCCAGTCTTGCACCTCCTGTGCATCTATATCTTCCATATATCGGTAATGATCGATAATCTCCACACCATGGTAGATATCTGTCACAGGGCGGACTGTGGCGATGTATTCTTTAGGCAACTGGCGCACCACTGGCGGATCGCAAGAGATGACAAACAGCAGTAAAAACAGCAATTGAATTATAGAGTATTTCATATTTTTCTCCTTTATTATGAAACATTGGTTTTGCTGTAAAAAAAATGGTCGGCCTAAGCTTTCTTTCATTGGATAGCAGTGCCCGGAAGCAAGTCATTGCGAAAAGCAAAACAATGACAAAGTATGGAATAATACAACAAGATCCTTCAGAAAGTTATTTTATTGTACTGGTTATATATTCAAAATTGACTTCAAAGTCATTGATTGATCCATTTAGGTCAAACATGGGAACCACCTGACCATAGATAATATCAAGAAATTGATCTTGATAATCGCCACTGCTCTGCGTTGCTGAATGTATCCCGATCACGAGGTCCAGCTCCGGTACCACAACAATATATTGCCCACCGTATCCAACCGCTAAATATCCAACTCCGGGAAGCCACCACAAATATGCGTAAAAGTAATTGAATTGCGGCGAAGTGGCTGCGGCAACCCATTCTGATGAAAGTATCTGGTCATCACCGGAGTATCCATCCTGCAGGTACAGTTGCCCTAATTTGACCATGCCCCTTAAAGTTAATTTCAGGTCATAGGACCCATTATTAATACCGTCAGCATCCACACCCCAGTAGGGGTTACCAAGGCCAAGCTGGGGAAATAGATTTTCCATAGCATAATTTTTCGGGCTCATGCTGGTCATTTCCTTGATCACATAACTGTTTAAGTGACAAACGGCATTATTGTATTGAAACTGAGTTCCCGGCTCAAAAATTAAATTTGTATTTAATAGAATATCTAAAATATTGTCTGTGTACATGTATCCAACATGATCAGGCCAGCCCGATGTCATAGTGAGCAAATGTTCCAGTGTGACCTGTGTTGTATAATTATTTTGATAAAATATGCTGTCCAGGGTAATGAACTTGGTGGAGATAAACCCTTGATCAATGGCCTGGCCGACCAGGGTTGATATGTAACTCTTGGTTACGGACCAAATATTGAAGACCTGCCCCATTGAACTGCCATTGTAGTAATGTTCAGATACAATTTCCCCGCGATGAATAACAATGAACCCCCGGATGTATTGGAAGGATGCAATTTCATCATTGACGATGTTTTCCAAGGCTTCTGAATCAAAGTAGGATAGGTCTTCCTGGACCTGCCAGTCTAAACTGAGATCTATGGGTAAAAATTGATCACAGCCAATTTCTGGGGACAGTGAGATATCAACGATGGCCACCAGGTCAAATACATTGATGGTGCCGTTGCCGTCAACGTCGCCATTCGTAAAACCGGCACCTTCCACAGCATCCATACCCAATATATGAATAACAACAATTAAAATGTCTTCTTCGTCAATGGTATTATCGAGATTGGTATCGCCCAGGCACTGGCCGTAGCCCAGGTTTATCAATAATACAGAAAAAAACAGGATGTGATAAAATTTTCTCATATCATAAGTTGGATTAATTTACCCATCATCCCACAAACAAAATACATACTCAATCCACCATTTGGGTTATAAGCTCAACTTAAGCTATTCTATTTAATAATAGCTGGATGGCGATTGAGTGCCGATTTATCTTTATAAAGTTTAATGGATTGCAGATATTAAAATGATGACATATACTTTATAAATTTATGTTGAGATTAATATGGTAAGGAAATCGAGAATAAATAAAGATGAAAACGGCAAGGAGCACCCAAATGAGTGAGTCCCACAACCCCTATGCTGAGGCACTCGATGGATTAGTACTGGACGACCCGGTGGCTGCTTTTTTCGATTTTTGTCGCGAGCGCGAACAGATTCGGTCCCTTCGAGAGAGCGGAGCTCCGGCTCCGTGGACAGATGACCCGATCTTGCAACGGGGACGCTTCCTGAACGTATTCCGAGAAGACGACCGTGGCAGCAAAGCAATCCTACGTTTTGCGAAGCACTTGGCGGACAACCTGCCCGCCTTAATTCATGCACTCTTCTTCGCACGTTGGTGCAACCGACAAACCACCCTGGATGTGCTATCACACAGCATCCTGGCCGAACCCGAGCGGTTGCGTCGGACCCTCGAGACCCTACCAAGTCAACCCTGGTGCAATGTTACGGCTTACCCCGTGGAACCGGTGTGTTGGGAAGGTGTGTTCTATTCACGATTCGATGCAGCCACCACACTATTCGGGAAAATCACGGGCTCACTGACCCGGACCATCACCGGGGCTGATGGTGATGTGATCCGGGCGACGCACGCAGTGAACGCGCTCTTTGGTATGCAAAACGACTTCCCGATTTTTATGGCCATCATCGACTTAGCCTGGTTTCGCCCGGACGTGATCGACCCGGAAAGCCATGTTCCCACGGGCATTGGTGCTGTTGCTTTCCTTGACCGACTCCAGAAGTACCTTGGCCTTGATAGCCACCAGCAGACGTGCGACCGCATGATTGCGCTGCAAAGGGAATACTGGCCCGAAGCCAAGCGGGCCTTTCAGCCGATCGATGTTGAGTACCTCTCCTGCGAATGTCGAAAATACTACAGCTACATCAATGGCACGAAACTGTTCGAAGGAAAAAACGTTTTTCGTGCAGGGAAATCCGCGGATGGTCAATAAACCAGATTAAAAAAACTCGTTATTGGAAGAACCACCCCCACAAACAAAAAACCCCGGTTGCCCGGGGCTTGATGGATCCTTGGAAAAAGATGATTAACTATTTATTTCCATTTCAATGTTGATATTTGAATCATTTTTATCGATACCGTGCTCCTTGAAAAGTCTCTCCAGCTCTTTATCAAGTTCTTCTTTGGTAACAGAGCCCCTACCATTAATAACTACATTCGTAAACTCTTTTCCATCTTCAACAGTTTTTTCTATTCTAACATTGATTTCTTTATTCATATCTTTCGCATGTTCACCTGTTTTAACAGAAAATTCTGTTTTGACATTACCAAGTAGAAATAGGACGGCAAAAACACCAACTACTCCTAAAGCAACTCCAAGAAACATACTTTTATAATCAACTTTCATAATATCGTCTCCATTGTATCATATCCAAAACTACCCATTATCCCACAAACAAAAAACCCCGCTACTTGGTGGGGCTTGATTTGATTCACAGGTGTTTCATTTTTATAAGGTTTTATTTTACCCTTTGAATTGGTTTTAATTCATTAAGGTTTAAACAGACCGATATAATGTAGGGCTTTTCACCCTCATCCCAATGGCCATAGGTAGTGGTCACTATTTCACCAGTTGGTAATAATTCCACACCGGGATATGTACTATCCCAACTATTGTAATTATTTTTGATTCGGATTCGGTACTCACCCAATCTATTATCCGTTAGGTCTTGATAGGAACCGACCCAGGCAACCCAATCTCCCTGGGTTGGACTATTCTTTGCCATATCCCTAAATGATACAAATAGTTTTCCATCTTTGGTGTATTTCGCTGTGTGGCGATCTCCAGTTAATTCTAAAGGTAATTCTTTTGGTGAGGACCAGGTCTCTCCCTCATCAATGGAAAACATGATTTGGGAATTTTGAGTTCGGCTATTTTCCCGGAGAAGCATGGCCAACTGGTTGCCATCAGGAGATCGAATGATTCCCGGCTCACATAAATGAATCTTTGAATTTGAATAGATACTTATGGGATAAGACCATGTTAAACCTCCATCGGTTGAATTGGTTTTGTAAAGTGTAAATATTCCTGTCCGTTTACCATCTTTGGTAAAAAATCGACCATCGTCGTGGAACATAGAAAGGTAATGGCCGGGCGTTTTTAAAGCAACCACGCTACCCATGACAACAATACCACCCCAATTACCCACTTTTTTTAAAGGAGACCATGTTAATCCATCATCTTCAGATATAGCTAAACGGGCGGGATAAAGCCCTGACCACACAATAAGCCGCTTTTTACCGTTCGTATCCACGACACGATGAATGGTTGGTACTTCCTTGCTGGTTGACCAATTTTCGGGAACAGGCAATCGATTTGACCAAGTCTTTCCACCATCAATACTGCGCTTATAAATGATCTCACCTGCGCCGTGCCCTTTGGGATAAACAGTTAGGATAGTTTTACCATCTTCCAAAAGAACAGTGGTTGGATGACCAAGGTAAACACCACTTTCTTTATCTACAATGACTTGGAGGTCTCGTCGATGGTTAAGGTCCACAACGGGAATCTGAAAAAAATTATTAGATTGACATAATAAAATGCAGCCAAGTGGTAAGATGAGCCAAAGGCGATTCATATCAAACCAATCTTACACCCCACTAGTCCTAAATGTCTATAAACAAAAAACCCCGCTACTGGGCGGGGCTCTTTGCTTAAATCCTTTGGGTAGTTATTTCAACAACACCATCTTCTTGGTCTGTATAAAATCACCAGCCTGAATCTTATACAGATAAACACCAGCAGCGGCAGGTCTTCCAAAATCATTCGTTGCATCCCAGATAATGGATTTGAAACCAGCCTCTTGATAACTGTCAACAAGCTGTTTCACCTGCCTGCCTAGCATATCATAGATAATGATTTTAACGTTTTCATTATCGGGTAAATCATATCGAACGCTTGTCCTTGGATTGAACGGATTAGGATAATTTTGATGAAGAGCAAACTCTTTGGGAAATAAAGCTTCATCATGAGAACCCATATCTGTTGTCACAGATAAACTTAATGGGATAATTACAGTTCCTTCATCAGGATCATTACTGGTGATGTAAATATCGGCACTATGATCACCTAACTCTAGTGTTGAAACATCTACAGTGAGTGTAATATCAGTTGATCCATCTGATGGTACCATTCCTGATACAGGATCCATAGTCAACCATGCATCATTCTCGATTGAGAATTCTACAGTCTCAGATTGACCAAATGACCCACCGCTTGCTATTAATTCATCATCTAAATATAGATTGTACTCTCCTTGGCCATACCCGCAACAAATGCCATCTCCCCAGGCATCATAGATTGTGAAAACGTAATCATCGGGTTGCAGTTCATACTCCCATGAATAGAATGTTGTCCCCCCAGTTAAACTACCTTCTGCGATAGAAGCAATAGTTTGACCTGCACTGGTTGATAAATTCCATGAAGTCTCACCTGGATAATAATCGGTTATGATCGTTATTTCAAATGAGATATCTGTAACATCGCGGATGGTAAATGAAACCTCGCCATTAAAATCCAGATCACTACCGCCTACATTGGCAATAGTAAGTGTATCCGAAATAGTCTCTCCAGGTAGTACCGTTAGATCAAATATTTCTGGTGTAGTACTAATATCGGGCGCAATAAGCATTGTGGAAGTTACCGGTAACGTAATAGTAGGCTCATCAGGGTCATTGGATTCAATGGTCACATTAGCACTGAAAGCACCCGCATCAGTACCAGTAAGAAACAGTTGAATGGATTCACTCTGTAAGGGATCAATTTCAAAAGATGTTACAGCTACCGTAAGGTTTTCACTATCCGTCGTGATATTTTGAACTTCCAACATACCAGTTCCAGTATTTTCAAGTGTCAAAAATGCTTCATTTGAATAGCCCACATAGGAAATACCAAAGTCCACAACTTCATCTTGCACATATATATCAGGTATTCCAGTTACACTCATATGCGCGGGGGCTGTGTACTCCGGATCGACTGGATCATTGCTATAGAAGATGACATCAGCAAAATAATCACCGCCTAACATTCCGGTAGCATTATAAGTAGCTATGATATCTTGACTGCTTCCCGCTGGAACTACTCCAGTTTGCGGATCAACGGATAGCCATCCTGGTGAAAAATTGAAAGTGATGAATGGCGATGAGTCAAAACTTGGTGCCAGATCCACATTTGGCTCATTTAAATTATCTGCGACAAAACCAAAATTTATGCCATTGTATCCCTCAAAATGGCTGGCATCTACACCAATAATTACCTCATTACCATATGGTTCTACACTATTAGTTGTCAAAGTATCAATATCATATCCAACCCAATCATTATAGTAATCATCCCAAACAAGTTCTAATACTCTGCCCCAATTATCATGAAATCTTTGAATCAGGTACTCTGCGCCAATGTTCCACGTGGGAACCATAAGCCACATTGGCTGACCGGTATTAGGGTCTTGATCAGCATCAACAAATATATGTGTGAGCCCTATTCCAGATGTGTTAGTCCATCCAACATAACTATCCCATTTTATTAATAATTCTTCGTCATTTGCATCCCCATACACGTCCGCAACATCAATAGTAAGCCCTGTTTCATTTTCATCATGGTATAAAAATTGCCACGAACGACTTGCGTCCCTGGAATGTCTTGCATTAGCTATTTCTGAGTCATCATTGCTTACAGTATTATTTAATTTCTGTAAAGATCTATGCAAATTTTGGCGCGTTTCACTTTCCCAAATGTCAAAATTTCCTTTAAACAGTATTGGTTTATTTCGAGAATTAACTTGGCTAGTGCCTGGTCTGCGGCGTTGTTGCTGCGGCTGCTCATATAGATCAATTTCATAAATAAGATCACTAGCGCCATTATTGGTTACCGTAACCACCTGGTCCAGAGTATCACCTTCATTTAAACTGACCGTCTGAAACCCAGATACATCTATTACCGGCGGCTCAACAGCATTTGCATATACAGGAATAGTTACAGTGCCTTCATTCGGATCATCAGACTGTACCGTAATGGTACCACTGTCCGTACCTACATCTGCGGTTGTAAATGTTACATCCAGTATTATCTCCTCACCATATTCAATATATGCAGAAGATTGTGAAACCGTGAAGGCAGTATTATCTACCGTAATACTACTTACATTTAGAGCATCTGATCCATCATTGCCCAGCGTTAATTCCAGTGTGCCACCATAATTTCCTGGGCCAGCATAATTCACATATATTACCCCAAAATCCACCGTGTCCGGATCTACCCAGATATCAGCAGCGCCTGTAACACTCAAATGGGCCGGGATTACCACTGTCGGATCAACAGGATCATTACTCGCAATAATAATATCTGCATAATAATCACCACCAAACATACCGCTAGCATCAAAAATGATATCTACATCTGATGATGAGCTTGCTGATACTGTACCTGATTCTGGTGACATATATATTGCATCATACTCTCTAGTCCTAGTGTATGAAAATCCGCCGCCGCCGACTTCGTTACCTTGAGTCCAACTGATAAACTGCACTTCATAGTAAATATCATCATCAATAAGATGCATAACCATCGGTAGATTGTTAGGTATTAACACACCATTTATGACACTGCCAACATTATGATCTAACGTCAATACAAAATTATCAAAGGTTAGGTTATCAATATTTTCTAGTGATCCGATTGCCCATTCTGTACCATCTGGGCCATGGGGATGCCAGCCATACATTTCATTATAGGCATTGAAAAGAGCACCAACATCACCCCGGGTGATCCAGATATTATCGGAGACCCTATCCTGGTTTTGAGGTAATTGCCAATTCGCATAGTTATTTTTCGTGAAAGTGACGGATTCCAAGGTGATCCAATCAATGTCCATCTCCCAATCAAGATCACTGGAACCATTATTAGTGATCGTTACTGTCTGGGTCTCTGTCTCACCTGTATTTAGATCAGCCGATAACGAATCCGGGGCTACCGCTATTACCGGTGGCTCAACAGCATCAGCATATACAGGAATAGTTACAGTGCCTTCATCCGGATCATCAGACTGTACCGTAATTGTACCACTGTATGTACCTACATCTGTGGTCATAAATGTTACATCCAGCATTATCGCCTCACCATAATCAATACTGGCCGAAGATTGTGAAACCGTGAAGGCAGTATTATCTACTGCTATACTAGTTATATCCAGAACATCCGTTCCATCATTGCCCAGCTCTAATTCCAGTGTACCACCATAATTCACAAACATTACTCCAAAATCCACCGTATCCGGGTCTACCCAGATATCAGAGGCGCTAGTTACGCTCAAATGCGCGGGCACTACTACCTCAGGATTCTCAGGATCATTACTGGTAACTACAATATCTGCGTAATATTCACCGCCAAAAAGGCCTGACGCATCAAAAGTAACATCTACAACTGATGACGCTCCCGCTGAAACTGCACCTGATTCTGGCAATGCAGAAATCCAACCTGGACGGGCATTATTAATTGCATAACTGATCATATTCACGAGAATTTGAGCAATATTACC
>JYMV01036636.1_pt1 | contig 15399 bp, 15 predicted proteins | sample 338911 | NCBI WGS metagenome assembly JYMV01 (sample SAMN03354496, study PRJNA234377) | hydrothermal vent metagenome | biome: Deep sea; feature: Hydrothermal plumes at the Eastern Lau Spreading Center, Western Pacific Ocean; material: Seawater | place: Tonga | collected 2009 | depth 2000 m m
GTGCACCCCCACAGTCCCTTGAACCGATGCCGGAACTTATATTGCACGAAATCTGGGAAACGGGTTCGAAGGCTAGTAATACGGGCGACCGAGATGCGGCGATCCGCGAAAACAGTATTGAACCTCACGATCCCGCTGGGACGATTTTTAGGATTGTTGAATTTCCACCTGACGAAATTTGGATGGCTGGCGACGTAGGGGAGGGGTTCAAAGAAATGGGTAGTGGCAGTGCACATGATGATGCATCCGATACACCTGGTATGCATGAAACTCAGACCACGGATTACGCAATTGTAATGGAAGGTGAAATATGGGCGGTGATGGCGGTCGGTGAAACTAAGTTGAGGGCTGGTGATGTCTTAGTGCAGCGAGGGACAAATCATGCCTGGTCTAATCGCAGTAATAAATTATCAATTGTTGCATTCGTATTAGTAGGGGCCGAACCCCGTTTATAAATAAGTTGATTGGTTTATTTTGAAATGCCGATGACCATCTAATTTGCTTGCAAGGGGCTAGAGGTTGTTAAAGAAGTCTCCTCTGGCACGGGCGCCTGCAAGTATGAAGGACAGATCAGAACCCCCGAGGAAGAAACGGATACCTAGCTTTGCGAAACTTGGCAGAATGGTCTCGTCGTAGACGCCTCCCAACCCCGGCCACTTCGACACCGACAAAGTGGCTTTGGCGACACTGCTGATTGCTTCAACAAATTTAGGACTTTGGAATTGCCCGGGGATACCCATCGTAGCCGATAAGTCGGAACCACCCACGAGTAAAATGTCAACACCATCGACGCCCGCGATACTGGTAGCGTTCTCGACGGCTTCCGGTGTTTCAATCATCATGACGATCAGGGTTTCTTGGTTGAGGCCTTCCATAACTTCTGTCGCCGGTAGGGTCTCATATTCAAGTTGTGGACCGCCATAAGTTAGTGATCTGCTACCTTTGGGCGGGAAACGGCAAGCATCTACATATTTACGGGCTTCATCTGCATTCTGTACATGAGGAAAGATTACTCCCTGCGCGCCAGCATCAAGGATGCGCGCGGCCCTATTGACATCACCTGAAGGCACGCGAACTAGTGCACTGATACCAGTGGGCAAAGCTGCAGCACAAATTTGGCCAGCCATATCCAGGTCCATAGTCGAGTGTTCTAGGTCGATGAAGATCCAGTGAAACCCACATGCCTTGGCGATTTGAGGAATCTCGGGTGTGCGAAGTCGGCTAACATTAAAACTGGCAGCAATTTTACCCATTTTTAGACGTTTTTTGACGGTGTTTAATACAATGGCCATGATTGGGGTGCTCCTTGTATGTCGGATGGGGTAGTTAAGTCGTGGTGATATTTCTTACAATTGGGTAACGAATAAAATTGGGTTTCCCGGACAGAGGTAGCCGTGCGTGTCAGACGCATAACATGTCGTTACTAACTTATAGTTTGTTGAGAATTAAGTCTCCTACTAATATGAGGTCTCCGGGCCTTCTTCCGTCGGCCATTTTACGTTAGCGCCTCGATGACCTTAACGCTTTACATAACTACAGTTCTAATCTGGGGTTCCTCTTGGATTATGTTTGATTTCCAAACGGGGATAGTTTCACCAGAAGTTTCCGGTGCCTATCGTTTTGGAATAGCAGCGTTATTTATGTTCATTTGGGCAAAAATGAATAGAGAAACGTTAGGATTTGCCGCAGGAGAACACGCCTTCCTCGCGCTTCAGGGTGCTTTCATGTTTGGGTTAAATATCGTCTTTCTTTATCTCGCAGCTTGGTATTTGCCTAGTGGTCTTAATGCAGTTGTGTTCTCTATGGCATCTATCATCAGCATGGGCGCAGGCATATTTTATTACCGAAAAGCACCTTCAATGACCCTTCTCATAGGAGGTTTAACCGGTGTGCTCGGGGTCGTTGTAGTTTTTTGGCCAGAGATTAAGAGTTTGGAATTAAAACAAGGTGTTGGTCTTGGACTTCTTTTAAGTTTAGCTGGCACGACAAGCTTTGCCATAAGCTTACTAATCGGTGAACGAAACCAAAGGGCGGGTCTTGGTGGCCATGGTGGGCTCGCTTGGGCAATGACTTACGGTACATTGGTGATGTGTGTGATCGCCGTCTTTCGAGACAGTCCATTTACGTTTGATAGTAGATTTTCCTATGTGGGTTCTCTTATCTTCCTTGTAGTTTTCAATTCAGTGATTGCTTTCTCTGTCTATTTTGCACTTTTAAAACGTATTGGCGCTGAGAGATCTGCATACGTTACAGTTTTGTTTCCCATTGTTGCTTTGGTAATTTCAACAATTTTTGAGAACTACCAATGGACGTTATCGGCGTTCATTGGTGTTGCGCTGACACTTATTGGAAATGTTCTTATTTTGAGAAATAGCCCAAGAGCTAAAGTCGCACCAACTAAGTCCAAATTTGAGCGCTGAAGTTTATTAATTATATTTTTAGTAACCTTGTCGCGTAAGGAGCGTTTCAGATCATTTTATAGACCAACTAAAAATAGCATTGCTAAACCAAGCCAAAAGCCAAAAATCATTGAACCTACGGTAAGTAATATAATAGGGGACGAATTTGTGGGTAACTTGCGACGCTTTCTATTGCGTAACGAAAGAGCCATGTGCTCCATTATTTCCTCCTTAGATGAACCTAATTATTATTAGTTAAGGGACTTCAATTCTAAGAATCGGTATGAAGACAAACATGATAAGACCGACTGTTTTAGAACGTTAGGAGATCAATCAGGCATACCGCAATGATCACCATCACAGTTCTGTAACTGTCTGTTTTATAATTAAAATTAGAAAATAATTTTTAGGTATCGTTATCTGATAAGAAAGCCAACATTTGGATTTCATTAACTTATCGGCAACGGTGAATACGATGGGGCCTAACGCAACTTGCAACCTTCGCGTATTTGATCGCGTTGGCTGTCGTAGGAAATCCAGCAGATTTTCGTCATGCCGTCTTTTTCAAAAACGAAGTGGATCACCTGGATAACCCGCGTCAGGTTTTCGTATGGGCTATCGCCAGGATAATTCTTGATTTCTTCACGCCTTTCAATTTCAGTCCAACCCTCTGAACGTAAATCGGAAATTTGTGCTTTTTGGGCTGATCCGACAGTGAAAGGTAGCAACCAGATCATTAGTGTTAAGCAAAATATTTTTAACATTCCGGTAGCTGCTCTTATTCCCACTCTATCAATTTGGGTACCTGAAAGTATAAAGAGATAATTTCAAGCAACTGTTATTAAGACTCGATTACATTGTCATAGTGAGCCTGATTATTTACACGTGTATCAGGAAAATCAGCTGACAAATTAACGTCACTCACGAGACTTTTCGCCTAATGCCTGTGCGATTGTTAGCTCCTCACCTTCTTCATACTGAAGAAGGTCGCCTGCAATAATTTGGGCAGAACCCTTTAGACACTCCAATAAAGATGGATGAGGAAAAATTGACTCTAATATGTAAGTATACGGTAGTTTTCGTTCAATCATTATCGCAGCCGCACCAACAATAGTGTCTGCATGTGGGCCTACCGCTCGAACACCTAAAATTCTATCGTCACCAGATGGGCCTACGATTAGTTTTACAAAACCAATCGGCGGTTGAATGGCGTGGGCCCTGTGATTCCTAGCATAGGGATACTTGCCAACACGTACGTCTCCGTGTTTTTTTCTAACATATTCTTCAGTGACGCCGGCTCCCGCCAACATTGGGTGTGTAAAAACGATATAAGGGATATGATCCAGACCTTGGGGATATTCTATATCCAATATTTTAGCGGCAGCACAACGACCTTCTGCTTCGGCGACGTGAACAAGTGATAAGTCGCTTGGTACATTGCGATTTCCTATATCACCAACGGCAAAAATATGTGGCACATTGGTGCAGGTATTTTCGTCAATCTCGATATAGTTACGATCGTCAACTTTGACGCCGGTAGCTTCTAAATTTATATGTTTCGAGCTTGGTATTCGACCCACGGCAAGCATGACCATTTCGGTCATAATTTCACCAGTGGACAAAATTGTTCGGATGCCATCGTCGCATGGGTCGTGCGTTTGGTACCGACTGGAGGGGATGACATTGATACCCATGGCGTCGAAGGCGTTTTTTAAAAACTCCCTGACGTCTGGGTCTTCATTAGACATAATATGATCTTTGCTGTCGACGAGATGAACTTCTGTACCTACAGCGTTAAAAATACTGGCGAATTCACATCCTATAACACCGGCGCCAAGTATCAGTATACTTTTTGGGGAATTTGTTAGGTTGATAGCTTCATCGCTGGTAATTATTGTTTTCCCATCGATCGTCATGTTAGGAAGGATTCTCGGTCGGGTTCCCGTCGCAATAATTATGTGTTCCCCTGAAAATTCTTTTTTTCCTACGATAATGTTGTGTGGGTCCTTAAAAGTAGCTTGCCCCCTTATCAATTTCACTTTGAGACGCTGTAGACGGTTTTCTAGCATTGAGGTCAAGCTAGCTGCCGATTGTTCAATACCATTTTTTAGTCTTGAAAAATTTAAAGCCGGTAGAGGACCAAAAACATCCTCACGATATTTAACATGTAAATACTCGCGGGTAAGCTCATAACCAGCCTTGGATTTAAACGCACCCTCAATGCCGTATCCCATTAAGGGTCCATCATTGATGATGAGCACGTTTTTCCCTTGAAGTACTAATTTGCTGGCGGCACTAATCCCTCCCGGGCCGCCACCAATAATCAAAACGTCGTAATGCTTAGGTTTCATTCGTTATGCACTCAATGTGTTTTTAAATTCTAGTCTATTCATATACCACGCGACATTTCCCCGATGAATTCAGAATATTGAGACCTCTCTATTTTGCTCAGTGGCGTATTGAAGATTGGTAAAATTGTTTAAATTATGGCACAGGACACGAAGTTAGGCACTCTTTTGGTTAGGGGGTTATCTAAATTCCGAGTCGACATCCGAACCTTTTAGAATAGACCGAGAGCAAGTTTTGCATCTTCCGATATATTTGCCATATCCCAGATAGGCTCCCAAACCAGATATACTTCCAATTCATCTATACCGTTGATGGAGGCTGCAGCTTCTGCGACTTGTTGGGGTAATATACCCGCTACTGGACATCCTAGTGCGGTCAAAGTCATTTCAATTCGAACATTGCCACTATTTGCGATTTCAAGTTTGTAAATTAGGCCTAGATCATAAATAATTACCGGAATTTCGGGGTCATAAACAGTTTGTAATGCATTGATGACCATCTTTTCGGATGCTACACCCTTGTTGTCTTCTAATAATTTTCCGGCACGACCAACAAGGCCGCCGTCGCGAAGGATTTCAGGGGGGAGATCTGCATCACCCGGAGCCCCAATTCCTGGTGAACCCGTGGGTCCATGTAACCCAGTAACGGGAGTATACGTTGAATGTGTTGTCTTATTACCCATATAAAATTTTCGGTTCTTTTGCGAAGCTCGTACTCCATATAACAGTTAATTATATTTCAGGGATAGAATTTTAGGTGTCTTGTTTACGTTTATACCTGGCGTTTGTTACGGATGGGCTATTGGGAATATTGATGCTGGTAAGCTGAAATTGGACTAGTTGTGCTTGGATGGTTTTAACATCTTTTTGCTCGTTCAATGAGGCCACAAAAAACTACAAAAAAATATTTTATAGCTTTATCGATGCCGCGGTCTACATTTAGACGAACCGTAAAAACATAATTAAACCTGCACAACTCTTCCTACTCTAAAAGTTTGAAGGCCACCGCCGACAGGAACCCGGCTAAAGTGCCAAGCCCGGTTACAGTACTTCCACCCAAGTGAACTGCCTCAGGTATCATGGCTGCCGCGATCATAGTTAGCATGGCACCAGCGGCTAGTCCTTCAATTAAAACAACGACACCATGACCCACACTTCCGCCAAGCCAAAAGCCAAATCCAGCGCCTATGGAGGTCATGACCATTAAGCTAAACCACATAAAGAATATCCGGGGGCGACCCCACCCCTGTTTTTGCATCCCTATAGAGCTGCTCATCGCCTCTGGAAAGTTAGCGAGGAATAGGCCCGCAATTAGGGTATAAGGGACCATTGTTGCGAATGTAACGCTATCTGCTCCAGAATGGGCAATAGCCGCGGTAATTGAAACCACTAATGCAGAACCAATGACGAAACTTTCAGGAATTCCATCCAAAAGAATACCTAGCCAAATTGCCATTGGAGCTCCGCCATGCTCTTCACTTGCCTCATGCAATTGTGTGTCAGTAGGTATCACGGTTGCTTCTGATAACTTAGCAAAGGCTTGGCTTGCCCATTGTTCGGCATCCGCCTCGACATCGTCCCGATCAACCAATTCCTGGAGCCTACTTGCAGCTAAAGCCTGCGCAGCACTCTCGAATTCGGGAGACTCCTTTCGTAGATGATCAAAGTCGTCCTTGGGCAGAGCAAGGAGCAACGTATCCTCTTTGGCAGTGGCAGTGGCAGTTCGCTGAGCGCCAGTAACCATAGCAATTTCACCCAATACATCACCAGATTCCAAATCGGCTACGTGTTCAGATCCACTAGAGACAGATACAACACCTGCCTCTATAAAATAAACGACATCTCCTGCATCCCCCTCTGAAAATAATAGTTCTCCTGCAGCAAAATTGCGCTCGTTGACTTTGTTTACCACATCTTCGACCATGTCGAGTGGAAGGTGGCGTATCAACTCGCTACTTCCCAGGTGCTCAATGATTTGTTTTCGACGGGCAGCCTTTTTACTTGTGAAGTAGGAGATTGTTGATGAGGTCTTCCTTAAAAATCCGCCCTTGGAATTGATAATGCTATCCAAGGAAGCGAAGAGAACACCGCCAATAACTGCACCGATCAGCATGTTAACTAAATGGTGGGAGGCTTCACTGCGTGCCGCGGCACCTTCAGCGTGCAGCACATGCATGGCCGTGGGGGCGACCAATTCGACCGCTAACGCAGCCGTTAATGCTCCACCGCCAAATGCGGTGAGTGCTCCGGTAGTCCTGTTGCTCGGGTGCCAGTTTAAACCTAAGAGCGAACCTAGAGGTAAAGAGGCTGCTGATAGTCCTCCTAGAGTAATAGCCCATAGTAGGTATTGATTTTCCATATTATTCTCCTCCCCCTTTGCAGCACCCAAATCAATGAAAACTCTTGGCTCGAGTATAGCCCTTCCAATTTCTATTAAGCCAGCTAAGAATTGGAGTACTTGAAATTAGATTTTTTCACTCCCTGCTTTGCCATGCTATGCCATAATTTACCGGTTAAGTCATTTTGAAAATGCGTTAACCCGTCGCGTGAGTAATCTCTGACCAGGGTAACTTTCGGGAACTAGATCAATAATAATACGGTAACCATATTTTCCACTAGGTTTAAGTAAGGTTGGTTTATTGATGCTAACTGGTCCGTCGGTCAGTATATTAAAATTGCCGCCGTTTGAACCAGGAGAATATCGAAATTCCAGGACCTTGCCGTTTGAATGACGAGGTTCAAAGGGAGAGGCAATCCATTTAATATTGGGAAATTGTAAAAATACGGCTGTTCCATTTGCAGATATATCGTACCGTAAATTAGTTGGGCGACTCACATGTATGACAACTCGTGTCTTATTACCAAGCTTTTCCACCCGCACATCGGTGACTGTTGGTTTTTTTACAAAATTTACAACAGATCCCCATGTAGGGTAAAGGGCAGAAATTTCGAGTCCAAGGGCTCCCAAGCCTTGCGGAATACATGTCAAAATTGAAGAAATTACGAAAATGTGAACGGCGGAAAGCCGCCATTTTTTAAGTCCCATCACCTGGCTCCTTTATTATTGTGCGACTTTTGAGTCGTCTAATTAGTTAAGAGCCCAAGTGTGAACTAATCATTTTAAAATTTGGTGAATCAATTGGCAAAACATTCATTGCAATGGAGGTTCATCATTCCGATAGGATTTTTGTTGGTTTAAAATTCCAATGTTTTATTGAAGTATTTGTTATACGTGGAGGATATAATTATTTTTACTTTTCAAAGACGTTTCTTTCAGAAATTTTAACTGAACGTTTGTTTTATATAACATTTGAGAATTGCTTACGAAAATTGCGGTCGCGCTTTAGGTGCCATTCTCTACTCATCGCCTCACTCTGGGTTTTATATCTCTCGGCGTAGAGCAGTTGCCACTTGCGTCCTCAAGTAAAGCGGGCGCCTTGCCCCGTGTTATGCTTGACTAAACGCCGATCTAGGTTGTTAGTCCATCCAATATACGTATGAAATATCGTGCTCATCTCGCTACCTAAAACATAGACGAAAAAGTTTTTTGACATCCTTAAGATCCAAAACTTATGACATGTATTATGATATTATGACCATAAAATTACACTGATGCTGATGAGGCCATTTAATCACGTTACTGCGGCTAATTTTGGGATGGGAGATAGTGATCTTCCCATTTCAGAATGATATTAAAGCTAATGGATACGCGGGTTTCGTTGCTGAGATTGGGGTGGACGAAATGCATCAAACCTGCTGGCCATAACATAAGCAGGCCTGGTTCTGGCATGACAGAATGTTCTGGATCGATATAAGGGTCTCCACTGATTGACTGCATATTAAATCCAGTGCGTGGGTCATAAAAAGTGATGTGATTAGGGCGCACGTCGCGTCTGCTTAGATTACTTTTAACAGGCAGTGGAACTTTGACGTAGTAGGTTCCACTTAGGTAGCAGTGTGGGTGATTATGTGGGTCATGGTAATCACCCGATCGATTGACGTTGATCCATCCGTGGATCTGCCAGTCTACTGAAAAATCAATTCCGATTGCTCGCAGGTATTCAATCATGACCTGGTTAACATTTTCACGTAGCCAGTTAGTGGCTGGTTCATCTATCTCAAAAGGATTATTGTGTTTGTAATCAGTGGTTAGATCTTTCTTTGTTTTATCCCAATTACGCGCCAGTTTGAGTAATTCCCGGTTCGGATCATTGTAATCAGGAAGCATTTTTTTAACCAACTTGGTCGGCCAGAGATCGAGTATATTGACGGTAGAACCGGTCATAGAATATAGCTCCGTTTTATCCGTTCATTGATCGGTAAAGGGTACCATAGATAGCTTAGGATCCGTGGCAGGAACGTAGACTTCTTCAAGTCCAAGCTCCCGGCGGACGATGTTGGCACCTCTTACCAAGGAAACCATCTTATAGAACGCATGCATTCGGCTCATCGACTGGCGGCCGAAGCCACAGTCGCTTGAAAGTATAAGACGTTCTGGCTCAATGTATTCAAGGCATCGGCGAATCAAGGAGGCTACCTCTTCAGGTCGCTCGATTTGCATCGTACGATGGCTGATAACGCCGACAGCAATCTTTTTATCCTTCGATATTAAGGATCCAAAGTGAGGGATATCCAGGCCGCCGTTAGTCGCACCTTCAAGGGTTAAAACATCTATATCTAATTGGTCAAAATAAGGAAGTGCTTTTTCGTAAGAGGTTGTAGCAGGGAACATCTTTTGTGCGCCAGGACTGCCCCAACAAGTATGGCACCACACCTCGCACTTGTCTTTTAAGCCTGAGACTTCGCGGTTGAATGCAGTTACGTATTGTTCAGGTGTAATTTCCTGATTTTTACCCTGCATTGACTGATGTATGGCGGGTTCCTCAATTTGGATGATAGGCGCGCCGGCATCAGCTAAATTATGGTATTCTTGATTTAGTGCGTCCGATAAAGCCATCAATAGCTCTAGGCGGTTAGGGTAAAAATCGTCAATACACATGTGAGCTATAACCTGAGCCGATATCGAGCCAATTTTGACCGGTTTTGCGGTCATGGGTGCAATGGCTTTCCACGCGCGGTCTAGTTGTAGCGACGTATTCCCTATCTTTTCTGTTATACGAGGGGTAAGGCGGGTTTCAATTACCTCCCAGATGAAGTCGCCGGGGCCACAATCGTCCATTGCTGCATATGGTTGAACGGCGACACCTGGTTCGCTGATGCCTTTGATGCGTTCGTAGGCATAACTTACCCAACTACGGCCAGCCACGTCGTCATCAAGCCTTGTATCGCCGTCGACCACAATGTCTATGCCGGCCTTGTGTTGTGCTGTCAATTGGCAGGCGAGGCAATCAAAATGTTGTTCCCTGTAAGCCCGTTGTGCAAAGCCCCTTGATAACTCAATTCCTCTTAAGTTTTCGGTGTACCAGCTTGGTCGTGGTAACGCGCCAGTAGTGGTGGTTAGTAATTTCTTGTCTTTAGTTGCGGTGAACATAAAATTTATTTCCGTTGATTGTTTTTTTAGTATGGGGGTTTAGTTATTTCGGGTTTTAAATGAAGTGGAAGTTGTCAACGGGTGAATGTCAGTTGGCATCGGCAACACCTAACTTTTTCTACACTGCCTCCACCACCAAAGCCAAAGCTCTTATCAATAACCTGGAGATCATGAAACCCGAGCAGGCAAAACAAACGACTAAAAACTCTGCGAATATCTACTAAGTTCATGGACCTGTCAGTTTAGGCCAATGTGGGCGTTTACCGCAATAGTTTGCGTTATTTGGCAGTTTTAAATATTTTCCAAGTCGAGAATTAAATCGCCCGTAAACCGATCTTGTTGAACCAACCATTCTGGAAATTGAGTTCGGAGTTCGGCAAGGGTGAGTGATTGGGCGTGTTTTATGAGGGCATTTCATCCTCGTAAAGCTCATAGAGGTGAAATTTATTTCTATCTTTTGCGTCGCTTACGACATCAAACTTCCGGCAACCAGGTTCGTTTCCAAGTGTCCACTTCATATGGTTTTTAAGAGCTTCAATAAACTCAACTACTTTATCAACCGGATCACTAATCGGTTTTGTATCATTTTTCATGAGCAATTCCTTTGCGTTCGTCATGTTATTAATTGAGAAAAAGGGTGTTCTAATTGTCGTAATTTCTAGATTGTAATTTACTTAATTATATTACGTTTATTGGATACCTTGGTGTTTCATTTTCCATATGGTGAAAATCCTATGTCTATTGATCATTCCACACGTACACAACTGATTGACTCACTTGAGAAATTCGTCCGAGAGCGTCTGATACCTCTTGAGGCTAAAGTCGAAAAGGAAGATCGTATACCAGGTGACGTCATTGAAGAGATGAAGACTATGGGCTTATTCGGTCTGTCCATTCCTGAGGAATATGGTGGTCTTGGTTTCAATATGCTGGATGATGTCACTGTAAACATTATCTTTGGTCATACTACGCCACCATTTTCTACTATCTTCGGAACCAATATTGGTATTGGAGCTCAGGGGATCGTCATTGATGGTACGGAAGATCAGAAAAAAAAATATTTGCCACAGATGGCATCTGGTCAAATAATTAGTGCTTTTGCATTGACTGAACCTGAATCCGGTTCTGATGCAGCTTCCCTCAAAACTACCGCTATAAAAGATGGCAGTCACTACGTGCTCAATGGTACAAAGCGATATATTACGAATGCGCCTGAGGCTGGTATCTTCACGGTAATGGCTCGAAGTGACCCCAAAACTCCGGGTTCGGCAGGGATCTCTGCTTTCATTGTTGAGAGGGATTCGCCCGGCCTTAGTATTGGTAAGTGCGATGTTAAGATGGGCCAACAGGGAACCCACACCGCAGATGTAATTTTCGACGATTGCCGTGTACCGATCGAAAATAGGATAGGGGATGAAGGGCAAGGTTTTAAAACGGCGATGAAGGTTCTCGATCGCGGGCGTTTACGCATCGCGGGTATGTCCGTGGGCGCTGCAGAGAGGCTCATTGAGGAGTGTGTTGTTTACGCTAAAGAACGCATACAATTCAGCAAACCTCTTGCCGAATTTCAATTAATCCAGGCAATGCTTGCCGACAGTCAGGCAGAAACGTATGCCGCTCGATGTATGCTCATTGATGCGGCGACGCGTCGCGACAATGGCCAGGTTATTACGATGGAAGCTGCATGCACTAAGATGTTTGCTAGTGAGATGGTTGGGCGAGTTGCTGATCGTGCCGTTCAGTTATTTGGTGGTGCCGGCTACATGTCTGACTATCCGATTGAGCGTTTTTATAGGGGGGTGCGTTTGTTTCGAATTTACGAAGGTACAACACAAATTCAGCAGATCATCATTGCACGTGAGCTGCTTAAGAATTAGGTGCCCTACATATTCATAAAAGTTCAACTGGGAAAAAAATTAGTAGTGTAAAATTTTATTTGTGTTCGCGGCACGCGCCGAGTTTAGTAAATTTTTCAGCCAAAGGGTAAAGCGTATCCTCTTACCAATTTTGCATGATAAGCAAGGTTTCCCGTATCATCTTTAAAAGACAAAACGTTTCCATTGAATATCGGCTTTAAACATGACGAGCCGTTCCGACGAGAATTGTCAATGCGATCCAACAAACAAATTTGTCCATTCTTTGCTAACCACCAATTACCATCTGTAAATTGGCAGGGGAAATATTCGTCATAATTACCAAGTTTGCCTAAATAAATGGAGTGTGATTGGCCGGTTGCTCTATCAAAATAAATAAATGTGTGGTTTGCGAACCTGATTTGGAGATTTTTTGCGCTATTTGCGCGGACTTCGAAATTGCACCAGTAGAATATACCCAGCACCGTAAAGATTGCGCAGAAACTTGCTTTTGGTAAATTGTTAAACCAATCTGTTTTCATAAGAATTAATCTTAAGCTTAACTCATCTCAAAGCCGAAGTATCCATCGGCTACTACGTTTTCACACTTTTCTACGTAAATAGGAACACCTCCGATATATGGCATAAACACCCTCGGCTTACCAGGTACATTGGATCCTAAATACCAAGATAGGCAGGTTGAGCGAAGCGACTTCTCAGCCAAATCGTTGGCGTGTTCCATCCAGCCGTTTTCCGCAGGAGAGCTGGCTACAATTTGTTTAAGACCTCTAGACATCACAAACCTAATACATTCGGATACCCACTCAACATGCTGCTCCACAGACGGGATCATGTTTGTCAGTACCGATGGGCTTCCCGGTCCAGTAATTGTGAAAAAATTGGGAAAGCCAGTCGTTGTAAGACCAAGATACGTGCGTGGCCCGTCTTGCCATTTCTCTTTCAGTTTTAGATTGCCAATCCCTGCTATATCAATTTTTTTAAGTGCGCCAGTCATAGCATCGAAGCCGGTCGCAAGTACGATGGTATCAACTTTAAATTCTTTACTATCAACCGATACGCCGTTCGGAGTTATGCAATCTATGGGCGTTTCACTTACGTCTATCAAATTTACATTTTTGCGGTTGAAAGTTTCATAGTAACCCGACGCAACACAGAGACGTTTACAACCAAATAGGTTTTTCGGCGAGAGTAACTGTGCGACGTTTATGTCATTGACTTCTTCTTTGATCTTGTTCCGGATAAATTGTGCAGCTGTCTCGTTTGCTTCAGGGCTGACTTGCAGGTCTTCATATGCGGCCATAAAACATAGGCCACCCATTTGCCATCGTTCTTCATACTCCCGCGATCGCTCATCATTAGATACCGCAAGCGCGGATGGTCCTCCAGTTTCAAATATGTTTCCCGAATAAGTTTGCCTGGCATTTGCCCGGAGTTTTGAATAATTTTCCTTTATATAGCTAACCTCTTTTGAATTTAAGGGTCGATTATGCGCCGGAACGACGTAATTGGCCGTTCTTTGGAAAACGTAAAGTCGTTTTGCATCTTTTGCAATTTCTGGAATTACTTGGATCCCTGAAGATCCTGTTCCCAAAATCGCTACACTTTTATTTGCAAAATTGACATGTTGATCTGGCCAAAGTCCGGTATGAAAAATGTCTCCCCTGAAAGTTTTCAATCCTCTAAATTTTGGAATGTTAGGTGAAGAAAGACAGCCGGTTGCCATAATACAAAACTGGGCGGAAATTTGGTTACGCGTACTCGTTTCAATATGCCAAATCTGTTTTTTTTCATGCCATTTAGCAGATATTACCCGAGCCCCGAACATTATGTCACGACGAAGGTCAAAACGGTCAGCGACGTGATTTGCATATTTCAGAATTTCGGGTTGGCGGGGGTAGCGTTCGGTCCATTCCCATTCTTGTTGCAGGTCATTCGAAAATTGGTACGAATAAAACATGCTTTCCGTATCGCAACGGGCCCCAGGATATCGATTCCAATACCAAGTGCCCCCTACACCATCTCCAGCTTCGAGGACCTGGGCAGTCAACCCCAGGTTACGCAAGCGGTAGAGCATATACATACCAGCAAAACCCGCGCCAACGATAATTGCATCAAAATCGTAATTTGAATTAGTAGGTGATAATTTTTGCGAATTCATTGAGGAAGTACCCAGAGTTCTGCGTATATAGCTAGAGATTACGAGTCCAAAATTGTTTATCCAAATTCAAAGGGTAAAAACAATTATCAATTTTTTCTCTTTTCCAGTTTTCGTGGTCTATAAATTGCAGTTAATAATGATAAATTTTGGAGGTCAAAGCTGTACAAGTTGGAGCCTCTAGAAGGTGCTCAATTACTTGGTAAGTTTAAGGAGCAGAAATTAAATTAGCCACATTTCAGATGTTGTTAAAACTGCTAGACAATCAGTGTAAGAACGACATTTCCCTAATTGAAACAAAAATCTTCGTCTCATATGTGGTTACTACAGTTAATAGAACTGGAAACATTTAAGCAGTGTACATCTTTAAACATTTATTCGTTAAACGTTTAATCAACCCAAAAAATCATTTAAGAGATTTTAAGTAGGCAATAACGTCGTCGCGATCACGTTTCTTTTTTAGTTTTAGTATCATTGCGGATTTGCGTTTGTTACGGCTTTTCACAAACTTTTTTGGATTTGTGAGGTATTCGTCAAGTGTCGCTTCATCCCAGGTCCAATCGGCACCTTTTAGTCCTTTGTACCGCTTAAAACCTTTAGCTGTGCCGGCTTTTCGATTTATGACGCCAGCCAAGGATGCCCCGATTTTATGCTTTCCCGCTTTAATTGAATGGCAGGCCTTACATTTGTTAAAAACCCTTTTGCCCCGAACTGCATCACCACCTGCTATTGCCGGTGCTACAACCAGAAACTGTATCGCGCAGAAGAGTAGCAGCAAGAAATTTATGTTCTTCATAATTATTGAGCCTTTCTAAGCAGTTATGAAAAATGTATTTGAAGTACGGTGATGGAACACGAGGTATTATTCCAACGTTTTATTATATCAGTGATTTAACATGAGTGTTAGTTTATTTGACACATCTTACAGGATCACCATTGTTATAAATTTCCTGTCTCCGCATGGGCATTGTGTCTATCAAACCGAATAAATAGCAGGGATCCATGGGAATTGACCGATCCAGTTTAATGCTACCATCTTTACCTATTAGTATGGAGCAGAACTTGTTCTGATTTACTCTAAATTGGGACCTAAAGAATGGGGTTTTACGTTTACCTGCTAACGCCGGAAATC
>JYMV01047041.1_pt1 | contig 15392 bp, 18 predicted proteins | sample 338911 | NCBI WGS metagenome assembly JYMV01 (sample SAMN03354496, study PRJNA234377) | hydrothermal vent metagenome | biome: Deep sea; feature: Hydrothermal plumes at the Eastern Lau Spreading Center, Western Pacific Ocean; material: Seawater | place: Tonga | collected 2009 | depth 2000 m m
TGGCCGTGGAGTTGCCCCATCAGCATCGCTTAAAGGTTTCAATTTTCTAGAATCTCAAAGCACAACCAATAATATTAACTCACTTGGTGCAACTAACGCTTCCTTCACCTCATCCGATGTATATATCTTTAATCAAAGCTACGGCAGCTCTGCTAATTCTGATTTTACGGTAAATGCAACAGTTGAAAATCAATACCTTAATAGTGTTACCAATCTTCGTAATGGTAAGGGGGCCTTATTTGTTAAATCGGCTGGTAATGGTTTTAATAGTTTTGGAAGCGCATACTGCTCCTTTGCAGTAAACCGGGGGCTTTCATGTCAAAATGCCAGTATGGATCCAACCAACACGTTGCCTTATAATATTGTAGTAGGCGCTTTAACTGCCACTGGTGTTAAGAGTAGTTACTCAACTGCAGGCTCTGCTATCTTAGTGTCTGCACCTGGCGGTCAATATGGCACAACCAATCCTGCCATGATGACCACTGACCAGTCTGGATGTGCCCAGGGATATGTTAGGACTGGGAATTCAAGCTCCAATGACTTTAACGATGCAGGTAATCATGCAGAAAATCTCGAATGTAAATATACAGCTACATTTAATGGCACCTCGTCTGCCGCACCAGTACTCTCTGGCGCTATTGCACTTATTCTTGAAGCCAATTCAAATTTAACGTGGCGCGATGTGAAGCATATTCTAGTAACAACTGCTGATCAAGTGGATGCATCAATCTCTTCAACTGATATAACTATTAATAATACAACCTATACAGCAGAACCAGCTTGGCTGACTAACGGTGCCAGTCATAAATTTCATAATTATTACGGCTTTGGCAGGGTGAATGTTGCCAACGCCGTGTCAGCAGCCAAAGCGTACACTTCAGGCAGTCTTGGTACCTTTGCAACCACTGCCTGGGAAACCAATGCAACTAGCACCTCCATTCCTAACGAGGACATTAACGGAGCTTCAACAGTCATAACTACTGCAAACACTAAAACCATTGAAGCGGTGCAAATAAGGGTTAATGTAACTCATCTAAATACAGGGGAATTAGCTATTGAACTCACCTCACCTGATGGAACTAAAAGTGTTTTATTAACGGCTTACAATGGATTTGTAAATAATGATGCTAATTTACTTAATATGATTCTTCTTTCAAATGCATTTTATGGTGAAAATACACTAGGCAACTGGACCATTAAAGTGATTGATACAAACCTACTCGGTGACACTGATGGTATGTTAGACGATTGGTCAATTAGATTTTTTGGACATTAACAAAGGAATATTATGAAAATACTACTATACAGCGCATTACTTCTAGTAAGTTTATCTACCCATGCTACATTACAACTTGTAAATTCTCAGATAACTGTAAATCCAATCATCACCCAAAAAGCACAAGAAAGTGGCGTAGGCTTTACGAGCAATAGCGAACAATATCAACTCATTGCCGATGGGTATGCTCAACAACAAAATACAGTTAATATTGGTAGCCTATCAGTTGGCCAAAGTATCTCAACCCTATGGTCATCTCAGCGTGGTCCGTATCAAGTATTCATCAGTAGTGATAGCGCTAGCCAAGTTGTTCAATCTGCATCTGCATCGAGTAGTGGCTTGCCATTATTACTGGTCAAATTGTTGTTACTTTTGCCAACAATACAACCGCTCAATCAATTGCATCGAATCACAATATTAATTTATCTGCAGATTATCCTCGACTTAACACTGCATTCTTCACAGTGAATGCTGAACAGGATATCTTTTCTATTGCAAAAGCACTAAATGAAGACGCAGGTGTAACCTCTGCACAAGTTGATGTTATTGAACACTTTTCACAACCTTTATAAAATGCAGCTCAAAAAAATATTTTTTCAACGCCGTCACTGCCAACTTAGACGGAACTGATAATAAGAGATACACAAGTTGTCCATAATTAATCAAAATCTGGGGGATTGTTAAAATTTCCTAAATTTTTATTAGTCGTTAATTATTAATACTAATCTACCCCAGAAATAACAACAAAGGTCGCAATTGCGACCTTTGTTGTTAAGTAGGTAGGATATTTTCTTATAGAATTATTGCGCCTTTACACCCACAACCATGTACGTGTCATTGGCACCAATTTTAGGAACCCACATATAGATACCTTCATCTGCAAGTATACCGTAACCACCAGTCACATCCACAAAGCCATTCCATGGAGTATTTACTATCATTGTGTTTGGCGACCCTCCAGGGAATGTGGCAGTGTCACCAGATACTACAACAGAGCCAAAGCTACCCTGTGAGGTATTCCAAAGATAAGTACCATCAGTCTCACTCCCAAACGCGGCAGCTCTTTGAGGTGTTCCAAACAACATTCCACGACCATAACTACCAAAATAGTCCTTTAAATCTATCACCATAACCTTTTGTCCTGTTGGTGAATGGTAGAACATACCGGTACCATAGTCTGTAGCTCCAGATACAATTTGAAATCTTCCATCATCCAATGAGTTTAATGTGCCACTATCACGTTCTGAACAATTACTGGGACGCTCTGTATAGTCTGAATACGTACACTCAACCCAATTACCGCCACTATCAATATTAACAGTACCGTACAAACTTGTGTAATTAACACAATTGACTGATAGACACTGCAAGCCAACATAATTATAAGTACCGGCAATATCACTAAACTGAACATTATCGACTTCTGGCACGCCTGCAATTAATGTAAATTTATCTACTCCATTTATATTTAATGTTGTTGCGCCAATGAGTACTTTGTTAGGCAGCATTAACACTTTGGCATTGGGTGCACTTGAGGGTGTGTAAGTGCCATCAGAATTTTTTGTTAGTGTGCCAGACCCTGTTGAACCTTCGAGACCAAATGCACTTGACTTAATCTCATAACTATAGGTGAGCTTAGTTTCATCTATTTTATATTCTAAGAGCTCTCCCTCAGATGCCGCTGAATTATAAGTCGTACTTGTGTTATCAGAATCATCATCACCCCCTCCACCACATGCAGACAATATGAAACTAAAAAATAGAATGAGTAATAAGTTTGTTGTTTTCATAATTTACCTTTAAAAAAGTACTGAATTTTGATTAATTCTACACCTAAATAATATTATCTTTTGATTGTTTGAAATCAATAGTGACATTTAGTATGTCGATATAATGAATCATATGTTTGTCGCACTATTTATTGTTGGTACAGTTATTGGTAGTTTTATCAATGTCATAATTTATCGTCTACCTAAATCAATCATAGGGGAGTCGATTAGCCTTAGCAACCCTAACCGATCATTTTGCCCTGAGTGCAAACACACCCTTAGCGTCATTGAACTAATACCATTATTAAGTTACCTCTTACAGCATGGTAAGTGCAGGCACTGCAATCAGTCCATCTCTATTCAATATCCAGCCATTGAGATCATATGCGGAATATTGACGTCGGTGGCTTATATAAAATTTGGCTTAAATTTAGAGTTATTGTTTATTCTGATTTTTATCTTTAGCCTGGTAACACTATTTTGGATTGATGCGAAACACCAACTCTTACCCGATGCAATCACCCTGCCTTTAATTTCGATTGGTCTAGTGTTTAACTATCTATTCGGATTTGCTGAATTTGTCGATGCACTGATCGGTGCCACTATTGGCTATTTAATATTATGGGTGATTTTCTGGGCGCACAAACTCATACGCAAAGTCGATGGCATGGGCTATGGCGACTTCAAGCTTGTGGCCGCATTAGGTGCTTGGTTCGGTTGGCAGAGTTTACCTATGCTGTTACTTGGTGCTTCAGCACTAGGTATTATTTATTTTCTATTATTAATTAGAGATCGTAACCAAGCTTTTGCATTTGGGCCTTTTTTAATACTGTCCTCAATGACTTGGTTGTTCCTTAGTTATTAGAACAAACTACGGTAAATCAGCTTGATATCATCAGCTTTCCAGTTAACTGCATTTAGTTTTTGAGCTGGATTACTTGAGAGCAAATGAAATGTGTGAATGCCACTTGCCGAATAATTGTAACGACTTACAGTTAAACTTAAACTACTAAAATCAGATACTGCATGCTCATAGCTTGCAGTGATTTTATTGCCACTACCACTACCCTTTTGGGTCATACTCACAGGATGTTTTAGATCAGAACGTAAGTTCCAATTAGTATGACCATCAAGATCAATATCTTGATAAGTGTAGTTTAAAGAATATACATCATCATAATTTTTATAGTTCACGCCTGCACTCACTTGAGGACCTTCCCAATTGGATTGATACAAACTATCCAAACCGGTTAAATTAGCAAAACCAATGATCTGGATACCATCGTACATTTGTAAATGTTGTCTATGGGTGCTATAACCAACACTAATATTTGTTTTTACCTTTGTAGAAACAATGTAATCCTTACCATAATTAACCTCTAAATCAAGCATATAGCCCTTTCCAGCATTATTAACTGATCTGGAAAATTCATCCTGTCTGTCATCTTGACGGTAGTCTGAGTCTTGATTTTCTCCAGAATGGACTTTTGTAAAAAATAATCGCCTTCAGTCCAAATACCGCCAAGTGAAACTTGATGAGATTTAATATCACGCCAAATTAGCTCGGAAATCACGTTAGGACCTGTGCCTTGTAAATTGCCTGCAATATTCCAATCAACCGTAGTGTTGCGTGTGCCAATACCGTAGGTAATGGTAGATTCAACCACTTTTGCAACTGAAGTAATGGAATATAGTGATAAAAGGCCTATAATGAAAATTTTATGCATAATCTTAATATTCCATAATAGATGAATTGTGTCAATTACAAACAAATGATTACAATATACAGTAAGCTCCTATGAACATACAGAATTACCAAAAGCTTAATAAACAAATCGCATTAGTCGCTACTTTTGTTGTAATAATTTTACTTGCGTCTAGCTTATCTGAGCTTACTTGGAAATTAGTTGACTATGATGACACAACTCCTAAGATCGAGCATGTAGTCAATAGTAAACAATTAAATACTCTGGATCTACCAAAAAATCTTTTCGGTGTGTCAAAATCATCTACAAATCAAAACTATAATAATGTCGGTAAAACGCGTCTCAACTTAACATTAATAGGCATCTTAAATCAAAAAGATCAGCAACTTGCTATTATTAAACAAGGCAACGGTAAAGAAAGAATTTTTAAACTAAACGATATTATTGTTAACAATGTTAGTATCAAAGAAATTTATTCAAAATATATTATTATTGAAAATAATGGTCATTCTGAAAAACTCAACTTAAAACGAAGAGATATTAACTTTTCAAAAAAACAAACAAAGAATATTCCCCTTATTAGTGCGCCTAATAAATCTAAGTTACAGGGATATTTGCAGCAACTATCAGTTAATCCAAAAAGCCTACTCTCTGTTGTTTCTGTTCGGCCAAACTACACCAAATCGGGCATGCGAGGGTTTGTGATCGCTCCTAGTAATGAGCATAAATTATTTAAAGAGCTGGGATTTAAAAAAAATGATATCATTCTAAGTATTAATAACTCAACACTTAACAGCCTATCGCAAGCCATTACACTTAGAAAAGCGTTGTCTCATGAACGATACTTTGACTTTGAGATCGAGCGCACAGGTCAAATCCGAACTTTATCTGTTAACCTAAATTAAAATAACGATCATGAAAAAATTATTAACCAGTTTTATTATATTACTTTTGATTGCTTTCAATACAAATGCTCTCACACTTAATTTGAAAAATATGGAGATGACCACTCTTATTAACACTGTCTCTCAAGTAACAGGGAAAAACTTTATTGTCGATCCTAGGGTTAAGGGCAAGGTTAACGTTATCAGCACTACTGAAATCGATAACGATGAGTTTTACCATCTATTTTTATCCATTTTACAAGTGCACGGCTATATCGCTGTTGAGGGTGATGAATTTACCAAGATTCTCCCTCAAACTCACATAAAGAATAACAGCGCTGTACTTTCTAGTGCGGCTAATGACCATATTATCACTACCACCATCCCGGTGCTCAATGTTGCGGCCAATCAAATGATCCCAGTATTACGACCAATTATATCTAAATATGGTCATTTAGCATCATACACGCCCTCTAATACAATTATCGTAACTGACACACAAGCGAATATTGCTCGCTTAAAAGGTGTTATTATTGAATTAGATAAAGAGATTGACGAAGATTATGAGGTGATTGCGCTTAAAAACGCCTCTGCTGACGAGGTTTCAAAAGTTATAAAGTCATTACTGCCTGCAAATAAAAACAAAACAACTACCCCGCTTACAATTGCCATTGATCGCCATAATAATCAAATTATCATTGGTGGCGCACCTGCTAAACGCCTAAAGGTAAGATTTTTAGCAAAAGAATTAGACAAGCATCAAGATAAAGAAGGTGGTACTTCTGTTGTATATTTAAGATACGCTAATGCTAATGATATTTTGCCAATACTACAAAACATTGCCAAACAAACCATATCAAACAACAAAGGCACCGCAGAAGGTAATGCGAACATTAGTATACAAGCAGATGAATCAACCAATGCCATTATTATTACCGCATCAAATGCCATTTCTAGAGACATTAAAAATGTAATCAGTAAGCTAGATATTCGTAAAGCACAAGTTTTAATCGAAGCTATTATTGCTGAGATTAGTTCAAATGATTCAAAAGAATTGGGTATTCAGTGGTTAGGGCGAGGTAATAATGGCGTTGGCTTGATTAACTTTACAGGGCAAATACCTGCGCTACTAGCAGGTATAAGTGGTGGTGACCTATCAAGCATTGCTGGTACTATTGGTACGGGTGCTACTGTTGGTGTAGGATCTTTTAATTCGACTACTAAAAATGGATTCGGAGCAGTGTTAAACGCTCTACAAGGCGAGGGTAGGGTCAATATCCTATCGACACCGTCAATTGTTACTCTTGATAATGAAGAAGCAATGATCATGGTTGGCCAAGAGGTACCCTTTATTACCAATACCGAAATTAAATCTGTTGGCTCTAACCCGTTCCAGAATTATGAGCGTAAAGATGTTGGACTAATGCTTAAAGTTAAACCTCAAATCAATGAGGGTGATACCATTAAACTTACTATTGAACAGGAAATTTCGAATATTATTCCGGGTTCAAATGCTTCTGATTTAGTTACATCCAAACGAAAAATCAAAACCTCTGTTATGGTGGCAAACAATAAAATTTTGGTACTTGGCGGCCTAATGGATGATGTCGTAAGAGATAGTGTATCAAAAATTCCTGTATTAGGTGATATCCCAATTTTTGGCGGTGTGTTTAGTTACAAAACTAAACAGAAAGAAAAGCGTAATTTACTTATCTTTATCCATCCTACTATCTTAACTGATCAAGATACTGCTAACAATATTAGCGAACAAAAATACAAATATATCCGTGCACAACAATTACTTGACGATATGAATACTACTAACAAAATTGCCACTGGAGACTCAGACCTTCCTCCTTGGATGAACTATGGGCGGTAATATCCTACTACCATTCTCTTTTGCTAAAGAGTTCAATGTTTTGCTTGAAGAAGTGGATGATGATATTGTTTTAAGTTACGTTTCACCGCCTGAAACAGTAACTTTGTTAGAGATTCAGCGTAAGTTTGGTGTGTTTAAAATTCAAGAAAAACCAAAATCTGAACTGTATTCTAAGATTCAACAATACTACGAGACTAGTTCTGCTCAAGGTTTAGATAGTTTTCAAGATGATGCAGAAAGTGATGAGTCACTAGATACGTTAGCCATGGATCTTCACGAACCCATGGAGCTTCTCAGTAATGATGATGAAGCGCCCATTATTCGCCTGCTTAATGCATTATTTGCTCAAGCTATTCTAGAAGAGGCATCCGATATTCACATAGAGTCATACGAGGGAAGGATTCGAGTGCGTTTTAGAGTTAATGGTACGCTGAAGCAAGTGCTGGAACCAAGTGCAAAAATTGCACCTTTATTGGTGTCACGCATTAAGGTAATGGCCAAACTGGATATTGCAGAAAAACGCCTACCTCAGGATGGACGCATTGCTATACAACTCGGTGGTCGTGCTGTTGATATGCGTGTTTCCACCATTCCATCAGGTATTGGCGAGAAAGTTGTGCTACGCTTACTTGACAAGCAAGCTGGTCGTCTACAACTCAAACAACTAGGCATGCAAGATAGTACCTATGATGGCATACAAGATCTAATACATAAACCTCATGGAATCTTATTAGTGACTGGCCCTACTGGTTCTGGAAAAACCACCACGCTATATGCTGCGCTGACAGAGCTTAACAATAATGAGCTTAATATCACCACAGTTGAAGATCCGGTTGAGTACTTTATTGATGGCATTAACCAAACTCAAATTAATACTAAAGTTGATATGACCTTTGCTAAAGGATTGCGTGCAATCCTAAGACAAGATCCAGATATTGTCATGCTAGGCGAGGTCCGTGATACTGAGACCGCTCAAATTGCTGTTCAAGCAAGTTTAACTGGACATTTAGTATTTTCTACTCTGCACACCAATACTGCAGTAGGTGCAGTGACTAGATTACGCGACATGGGTATTGAGCCATTTTTGCTATCTTCAAGCTTAATCGGGGTCCTAGCTCAACGCTTAATTCGCACACTTTGTCCAAAATGCAAAGAACCTCATACAACTGATGCAAAAGAACAAGGGAAATTAAATCTAACCAAAACTGCCACCATATATAGATCGGTTGGTTGTAGTCATTGTAATAATACTGGTTACCAAGGGCGCACTGGACTTTTTGAACTATTCACCATTAATGAAGAAATCAAAACACTCATTCATAATGAAGCCAGTGAATCAGAGATTCTAAATACTGCCAAACATCATTTGACTTTAACTGATCAGGCTTCTCAATTGGTTGTTGCTGGTAATACCAGTTTAGATGAAGCTATTCGTGTTGTCTCTTTATGAGTATCTTTGAATATCAAGCTGTCGATATAAATGGTAAATCGGACAATGGACTGATAGAGGGTGATACGCTAAAATCTGCACGTAAACAATTACAAAATAAAAACCTTGCAGTTATAGAAATTAAACAAAGCAATAGAAGGCTCGTCAGAGCCAAATCTTTGTTTGAGGCCAAGCTTAGTATTAGCGATATTTCTATTATTACTCGCCAACTTGCTTCTTTATTACAAGCAGCAATGCCGATTGACGAGGCTTTACAAACTATCGCTAGAAATAATAATAAAAAACACATTAAGAAAACGGTAGGGCAAATACGATCATCAGTAATAGAAGGTAAAAGCTTGGCCGAATCATTACAAATTAATGCTAAAGAGCTGCCACCCTATTTTATTTCCACAGTAGAGGCTGGTGAGCGCTCTGGAGAATTGGGCAATATACTTCATAAGCTAGCAAATGAGATACAACAGCAGGATAAGTTTAAGAAAAAGATATCAGCAGCGCTAATCTACCCAATGATGATTAGCATAGTGGCAATGATGGTTGTCGTGTCTTTGCTTATTTTTGTCGTGCCACAGATTGTCTCAGTATTTGATAACATGAATCAAGCCTTGCCACCATTAACTGTTGCTGTTATCGCTCTTAGTGATTTTCTATCTACCAATATTTGGTCGATTATCTTGCTATTGGTTCTAGTAATTATTGGCATAAAAGTCGCTTTACAGCAGCAAAAAATCAAAACTAAGTTTCAAAATATTCTTGGTAAGTTACCAGTGGTTGGTAAGCTTATGATTGAGTCAAATGCTACCCGTTTTGCTCGCACGTTTGCTCTATTACATGAAGGCGGCACACCAATATTAACCGCACTTAAAAATTCAGCAGATTCATTAAATTTTTTGCCTATGAAGAATGCAATCTTACTCGCTACTGAAAAAGTACGTGAAGGCTCAACGATTTTCAAAGCTTTAGAATCTCAAAATGCATTACCTTCAATGACACTATACATGCTTGCAAGTGGTGAAGCCAGTGGGCAGCTTAGTGAAATGCTTAATAAAGCCGCTGATAATCAAGAAGTAGAATTAGATGCTTACACAACAAAGATCACCAGTCTATTTGAGCCAATTATGATTTTGTTAATGGGCGGTGTTGTATTATTAATTGTACTTGCTATACTACTACCAATTTTCGAACTGAATCAAATCGCCTTATAATGAAAACTAAAAATATCAAAAAACAAAAGGGCTTCACCCTGATAGAAATCATGATTGTTGTGGTGATTATTGGTATTTTAGCCACTATTATTATGCCTAAAATTATGGATAAACCAGGTCAGGCTAGATTACAAAAATCCAAGCACGATATTCAAACCATTAGCTCAGCATTGAATTTATACAAACTAGATAAATTCAACTACCCGTCTACTGACGAAGGCTTAGATGCCCTAATTGGTGAGTACCTTGATAAAAGTCCTGTTGATCCATGGGGTCGTGACTACTATTACCTAAGCCCTGGACAAAGAAATGCCTTCGACTTGTACAGCTACGGTGCCGATGGAAAAGTTGGTGGAAATGATGAAAATACCGACGTCAACAACTGGGAGTAAAGGCTTCACCCTAGTAGAACTCTTAATTGTTCTTCTTATTATTGGTGTAATTACTACAGTTGCCACTCTTAGTATTAATGCTGCCCGCCCTTCTCAAGCGCAATTATTATTTAATCAATTAAAAAATCAAGCTACATTGTCACAACAAACTGCGCAACTAAAAAATATTAACTTGCGTATTGTTATTTCTGAAAATCAAAGTAAGGTTGAACGTCTAAATCCAAAAACTCATGCCTGGACCATTAGTAAGATACCAATAGTAAAGTGGGAGAATATTGCCATCTCTTCTGACGAACCCAAGATCTTGATCTCTCCCAATGGATACACCACACCATCGCTCATTAGTTTTATACAAGATGGTAATCAATATCAATTTAATCCAAGCCTATTATGAAGCAACAAGGCTTTACTTTAATTGAAGTATTAGTAGCACTTAGTATTGCCAGTGTTGGTCTTATTGGACTAATTAAAGCACAAACACAAAGCACTCAAAATATTGCAATTTTGCAACAAAAAACACTAGCTAATCTAGTTGCATCAAACCTTGCAGTAGAAAAACGTCTCGGCAAGCAGAACTCTTTAGGCTTTAAAAATGGTGAATATAGACTAGGCAAACAAATTTGGTACTGGCAAAGCAATACCAATCCAACGCCTAATACAGATATTGTTAAATTGTCTTTATTAGTATTTACTACCAAGCAAAGAATGAGCAACAAACAACCCGCTTCTCAATTAGAGTTATATCTACCAAAATGAGGCAAAAACAACAAGGATTTACTCTGATCGAGTTGCTGATTACCATGGCAATCTTTTCGGTGATTGCTGTGATTTCGTATTACGCTTTGAGTAGTTCTTTTAAAACTGAATCAATCCAAACTCAGCATAGTGATAAACTTTTTACATTACAAAAAACCCTTAACTATATTGAACGTGATATCACTCAAATATCCAATCAAAATGTATTGCTCATTGGCTCAGAATTCAGCTTTAGTAGTTTACAAAACGAACAACTTTTAAAACTCAGATATAGCTTTGATTCTGGGCAAATACATCGTATAGATGTAACCAGTCAGGAGAACCAACCAAGACTATTATTAATTGATAATTTAACTATGGTTAGCGTTAGAGTGCTTGATAATCAAGGCAACTGGCGAACTAGTTGGCAACGTCAAGATGATAATTATCTAAAAGCCATTGAAATTAAATTTACTCATCCATATTGGGGTAAGCTCATCAAATTGGTAATGCTTGATGAATAATTCCAATCAAAAAGGCGTTGCTCTGATTAGCGTAATGATCATCATTGCACTCATTAGTACATCAGTCGCTCTCATGTGGCAGCGCTTTGGCAAGGACTTAGAGCACACAACCTACACTATAGCTCAAACTCAGGCACTCAACCATCTCTACAGTGCAGAAAGCTGGGCTAAAGCCATACTACTCAAAGACGACACCAAGGTTGATTCATTAGAAGATGACTGGGCACAAGAAATCCCACCTCTACCCATTCTTGGAGGACTACTGTCAGGCAAATTAATTGACCTACACTCAAAACTTAATATCAATAACTTAATCGATCTAGAGACAGATCCTTTTTCACCACAATATCGATCTTTCTTTTACAATTGTCTAAATACACTCAACACAAATCTTGAGCAAGAATACATGGCAGATTTAATCTTTTCACACGTATCTAGTCAATCACCTAAGCCTAAACTATTTGAACAAATAGCTGAGATAAAAAACATTGAAACCATTGCACCAAAAGATTATCAAACCATTAAACCATTTATTAGCGCCTTACCTTCTCTAACAATAATCAACGTTAACACTGCCAATAAGCAGGTTTTATCTTGTTTGAACCCTAGTCTTTCAGCAGATATGGCCGATCAGATCATTACCGAAAGAGACGGTAAACCATTTTCAACATTTGATGAATTTTGGACATATGTAAAGACTCTACTACCAAATCTAACTTTAGCACAAATTAAACAAAACTTCCCTGTAGAATTTATCAATACTATCAGTCAATATTTTTTATTAGAAGTAGAAATAACCCTTAACAATAATAAACTAATTGCTCAAACCATTTTGCATCGAAAAGATGGCAAAATAGCCATTATGAACCGTAGTTATTATCAAGCACAATGAATATTATTCACTATTCCAAATCTGGTGAATTCTCTACGCCTATCTCACAAGAGAGTAAAGACGTAGTGATTGCGATTGACTCGAGCCTCATCTCCACGCATCAAATTACGTTGCCTAGAATGAGTAACGCCAAAGCAAATAAAGCCATGCCATTTGCGTTAGAGCCTCAACTACTTGATGATATTAACACTTTAAAGTTCTTTCCAATCAAACAAAAAAATTCAAACACTTGGGATGTATTTGTTATTACAAAAAACATATTAGATGAATTAAATCAAAAACTTGAAAACTTCAACTGCGAGGCCGCCACAGTGTTGCCAGATTTTATGTTGTTACCCTTTAACGAAAATAAAATAACTTTTTTTGAAAGTAACGACACTGTTACCTTTCGCAATGATAATTTACAAGGCGGCTCTTTACCCTTAGATATTTTTAATACACTTTACAGCAATAAGGACCAGCTCACCAATTCAAACTTCAGTTTTGATCCAACAAATAAATTTAGCCTACTTGACATCGGCAATAATCAGAGTTGGGAAGTGTATTCACAACCCTGGAAAATACCGGCTGCTATTTCTGCGGCGGTACTATTATTTTCAACTATACAAATATTAATTAATAACAGTACGCTTGAAAATCAGCTAATTCAATTAAAGTCTCAAAATGAACAACATTTCAAATTATTATTTCCCAATGTAAAACGTATTGTTAACATGCGTGTACAAGCTGAACAAAAGATCGCCAAATCCAAAGCGTTAAAAATTGATTACAATGACGACTTTTTAAATAAACTCTCATCTCAAGCCAACGCAACTACACGTGCATCAAGAGTGATTTTAAAGCAGGGAAAACTCATCATTGAGACAACAAAATGAACTGGAAGCAACTTAATAAAAATGAGCAAAATATAGTAATAATTACTGCAATTTTCTTGTCAGTTATTATTTTATATACATTCATTTTCTCGCCAATGTATCAACGTACTGATGACCTACAAGCGCAAATTAATACTGAAAAGAATTTAGCAAATTATCTAAACAACGCCAAACAGCAACTTGCATCATTACCTAGCTACCCTGCATTAACAAAACAGAAGGCACAGCAAGTCATTAACGCCGTCACTAAAGAAAATGGCATTAAACTCAATGCTCTCATTATGCAAAGCAATAGTAGTATTGTTAGTATTAATAAAATTGGATTTAGTAAATTACTTAATCTTCTGAATCAATTCAAATCTAAAAATGGTATGGTAGTTACCAAGGCTGACATAAAATACTTAGCTACTGGATTAGTCAGCGCACACTTCACATTACAGTACCCATGAGGAAACAGCTCATTACTTTTGCATTAGCATTGGTATTTTTTCTAGTTGCTAATACACCCGCAGCACTACTAAAGCCTTATACAAAAAATATTGAGAATTTTAAAATTAACACCATTAGTGGTAGCATATGGCAAGGATCGATTTCTTCTAATCACTTTGAAAAACTCAGCTGGGATATCAGCCCACTTTATCTACTACTAGGGCAAATATCCACAGATATAGCCATCAAATTTGATGAACGTAACCACTTAAATACCAACGCTGTGATGGGCTTATTCACTGATCCTAACATTGATGACACCAGTGGTCAGCTCACGACTACTTATTTACAACAACTGGTTCCCAATATTCCTATCATGGTAAATGCCACATTAGGCATTCAACATGGGCGAGCAACTTGGTTAAATCTTGACACTACGCTACCACAGAAAGCTGAGCTGAGTATTGGCGCTAATCAAGTGAACCTACTGGGTGAGAAAATTGGTGATTATCAAGCGACACTTAACTATAACAATCAAACACTCGAAGGTAAGATTAAATCTCAGAAGAATGCCTCTATTGATACCAACATTACTTTTATGATTGACTCACACAATGTTCTCAAAGCCAAGGGCAGTGCTCAACCAAAAACTCAAAAATTAAAAGAGATATTTAAAGAATTAAACATCTCTGAGCAACAAAATTACTCAACACAACTGTAAAGTAAATATCAATACTTTCGTAGAATTTATGAAATCTTTTGTAACTCAAAATGTAATAAAGATTATGTCGGAAAAAAATGAAAAAGTAAGAAAACTCGATCCAAGAATGTAAAGGCTCTATTTTAAAACCTTACACCGTAGGGTGAACGGCTTAGCTATAGCGGGGTTTTTTATTAACTATCTCTGCTTTGTTCATCTTAAAAATAAGAACAACAATAATCCGTTACTTCTTTAACTTGTAGTTTAAAACTTGAGTCTTTAGGCACTTCAAAAGACGAGCCTTTGGTAAACGTTTGCCACTCATTCTCACCGGGTAATAACACATCCATCTCACCCGCTTGGATTTCCATTAGTTCATTATCTTGCGTACCAAACTCATAATCACCGGGCATCATAATGCCTAATGTTTTTTTACTTCCGTCAGCAAACTTAACTGTACGGCTGGTCACTTTACCGTCAAAGTAAATGTTAGCTGCTTTAATAATAGTTACATTTTCAAAATTTGACATATAATTTTCTTAATTCATTTGATCTAAAATATATTGTGTGAGTAGCGGAACTGGGCGGCCTGTTGCACCTTTTTTAGCCCCACTCACCCAAGCAGTGCCTGCGATATCCAAATGCGCCCAACGATAGTTTTTAGCATATCGTGCTA
>JYMV01020870.1_pt1 | contig 15386 bp, 16 predicted proteins | sample 338911 | NCBI WGS metagenome assembly JYMV01 (sample SAMN03354496, study PRJNA234377) | hydrothermal vent metagenome | biome: Deep sea; feature: Hydrothermal plumes at the Eastern Lau Spreading Center, Western Pacific Ocean; material: Seawater | place: Tonga | collected 2009 | depth 2000 m m
CCGCCCTTACAAGGCGGAAGTCACAAGTTCGAGTCTTGTAGCGCCCACGCCTCGGAAGCCCTCGATTTATATCGGGGGCTTTCTCTTTAAAGTACTCATTCATTTAGTCAGCCTTGGTGTATGCGTTTCCCTTACTGGCGTTTCCCTTATTGATATATATTTGACATAGCGGTACGACTAAGGCTGACTAAATGAATGGTTATTTAATAGAGAAAGCCCCCGATATAAATCGAGGGCTTCCGAGGCGTGGGCGCTACAAGACTCGAACTTGTGACTTCCGCCTTGTAAGGGCGGCGCTCTGACCAACTGAGCTAAGCGCCCGAGAAGCGCGCGAAATTAAGAAACTTTTTTTAGTTTTGAGCTGGTTTTTCTTGGCGCAGGTTTTTTCTTTCTGCCGTTCAGGCCTGGTATGGCCACATCGATCACGTCCATGATCTCTTTGGCAAAATAAAAATTCAGGTCCTTTTTAATATGCTCAGGTATCTCTTCCAGATCTTTTTTATTATGGTCAGGAAGAATAATATACCTGATGCCTGACCGGTGCGCCGCGGTTACCTTTTCCTTGACTCCACCAATAGGAAGCACATTTCCGCGCAGCGTAATCTCTCCAGTCATCGCTAGCTTATCCTTTACCGGTTTACTGGTTAGTAATGATACAAGAGACGTAAACATGCTTACACCGGCAGATGGTCCGTCCTTTGGTATTGCGCCAGCGGGCACGTGCACATGCACATCAGTCTTTTCATGGAAATCTTCCGCTATGCCCAGTATATCAGTATGGGAACGGACGTATGTCAGCGCCGCCGTTGCTGATTCCTTCATTACATCTCCTAACTGGCCCGTTAAGGTCAGAATACCCTTGCCCTTCATCTTCGATGATTCTACAAAGAGAATGTCACCGCCGGCTGCCGTCCAGGCTAACCCTATAACAACACCCGGTTTTGTAGTGCGCTCCGCCAATTCCGAATAAAAGCGAGGTGCGCCTAGATATTCCAGGACCTTCGCCTTGGTCACGCGTATTTTTTTAAAAGTTTTCTCTATCATGTCACGTGCTATCTTGCGCAGCACATTTGCGATCTCCCGTTCCAGGTTACGTACACCTGACTCCCTTGTGTACGAACGGACCAGTTCACTAATTGCCGCCTTATCTATCGATACTTCCTTTTTGGTTAAACCGTTTTCCTCAATTTGTTTTGGAATTAAATGACGCTGGGCGATCTTGATCTTTTCATCTTCGATATAACCGCTGAAATCAAGAATCTCCATCCGGTCCCGCAATGCCGGTGGTATGGCATCCTGGTAATTTGCCGTTGTAATGAACATCACTTTACTCAGGTCGAAATTTACTTCCAGGTAATGATCACTGAAGGAATCATTCTGTTCCGGATCAAGAACTTCCAGCATAGCTGATGATGGGTCACCACGAAAATCTGACCCCAGCTTATCAATCTCATCAAGCATAAAAACAGGGTTATTGGTCCCGGCCTTTTTCATTGATTGAATGATCCTGCCGGGCAAGGCACCGATATAGGTCCTGCGGTGCCCGCGAATCTCTGCTTCATCCCGGACGCCGCCAAGGGACATACGTACAAACTCGCGACCGATAGCTCTGGCGATTGATTTACCTAAAGATGTTTTTCCCACACCTGGAGGCCCCGAAAAACACAAAATGGGACCACGCACGACACCATCGGGGTTACGTGCCTGCTTCAAGTTCCGGACAGCCAAATATTCCAAGATACGTTCCTTGACCTTTTCCAATCCATAGTGATCCTCATCCAGGATCTTTTCCGCTTTTTTAACATTGATCTGATCATCGCTTGATTTACTCCAAGGTAAGTCGGCCAGCCATTCGATATAGGTTCTTGACACAGAATATTCGGGAGATTGTGTCGGGATCCGGGTCAGACGGTCCAGTTCCTTCATGGCTACCTTTTCTGCTTCTTCAGGTAAACCAGCTGCTTTAATCCGATCTTCCAGTTCCTTCATTTCTACTGTTTCTTCATCCTCGCCCAGTTCTCTCTTAATGGCTTTCATTTGTTCCCGCAGGTAATATTCCCGCTGTGTCTTGGAAATCTCGTCATGTACCTCAGTTTGTATCTCCTCACCAAGTTTAATTCGCTGTATCTCTCTGGTCAGCAATGTAATGGTTTTTTCCACCCGCTTTTTTACTTCCAGTTCTTCCAGGACCTCTTGTTTTTCCTGGTTTGACACGGTGAGAAGAGAAACAGCACGATCCGCCAAACGGGAGGGCTTCTGGATATTGGAAAGCATCCCGGAATGTTCCTCGGTTAGATTTGGCGCTACCTGGATAAGTTCCGTGAAGGTATCCCTGAGATTCTTGGCTAGTGCGTCCAGTTCCAGGTCATCGCCGACTGGATTATCCTTGATCCGTTCAACAACTGCCCTATAGTAAGGTTCGGCATCTCCGAAACTGAGCAGCTTGACCCGTTCTATGCCCTGGACAATAGCTGATTTGCTATTGTCTGGCATATCAAAAACTTTCAGCACAACACCAAGTGTGCCATAGGCATAGAGGTCTTCCGGTTTGGGATCTTCAATGGATCCATCTTCCTGGGCGACAACCACAATGTGTTTATCACCTGGACCCAGATCTTCAATAAGTTTCAGAGATTTTTCCCGACCGATATAGATCGGAATAACCTGTTGTGGAAAAAGTACCGTATTGCGTAACGGCATTACCGGATAATCATGGTCATCGGCAGGCGGTGTTGATTCTAAATCTTTGTCAAATCTTTCAGCCATAATAATTCCTCAATTAATTTTCACCTATTCAAGGCAAATAACATACCATACATATTAATATGTATATTTGTCATGTTTTTCAAGTTTTTTCCCAGATTATTTGCCATAAATACGTTCTTTTCAAGATTGTTAACCAATTTTATCATACCGCAATGATTGTATGAAAAGCGTAAACTCCTCTAATCTACCTGTGATCACGGTATTCGGTCCCGTCAATTTGAAATAATACAAACCATCTGGCGTATCCGCGATAGCACCCAAAAGACGGTAATTTGGTTTCGGCTGGGTAGCGTTGGAAAAAGCCATCGTATTTGTATAGGTCCCTAGTATACTTATAATACTGACCTGCATTCCATTGATATTCTCGGCCCGTATGTTTACTTCAGAATCTGATAATGAATAACCGAATTGACCGGACCACCTTTCCAGGTTATTGTCTATTGTTCCCCCAATATGTTTAAATATTGCCAAGGTGGCATCATCTGCCGCTACACCTAGGCGAAATTCCATTAAGCGCATGGAACTGGATGGCCTAATACCTGTCCAAGTATCTGGTACATTGGCCGATAAATTTCCGATTCTGGTACTATTTGAGTTTACCTCATTTTTCATTTTGATCTTTGTTTCTCCTGCGGTACCAGTTTCAGGCTGGCCGCGCGACACCAATTGCACTAGGATAACACCGGCAACGAGAGTCATGATAACAACAGTATTCCTGCTATTCATCTGTACAGTTACACAGCGGCCTTTACCAGTCGGGCCTGTTCGTCAGCATGGTATGAACTCCGTACCAGAGCTCCCGATTCCACTACTAAAAATCCTAATTCCAAACCGATGCATTTATATTCTTCAAATTCCTGATCGGAAACATATCTCTCTACAGGAAGGTGATCACCAGTCGGCTGTAGATATTGCCCAATTGTAAATATTGAAACACCTGTATCAACTACTTGTTTCATAGTTTCCATTACTTCTGTAGTCGTTTCACCCAGACCGACCATCATCCCGGTCTTTGTATGTAATCCATGTTTTACTGAAAACTTCAGTACATCCAGGCTGCGCTTCCAAATGGCCTGACTGCGAACCTGTTTACTAATCCTTTCTACACATTCTACATTATGGCTAAAAATCTTAGGTTCTGCTGCAAAAACTTTTAATAGTGCTGGCTTATATCCTTTGAAATCTGGTGTTAATACTTCCACTGTACAATCAGGAACATGATGGCGAACCTGGCGAATCGTATCCGCCCAGATTTCCGCACCATAGTCGTTTTTGATGTCGTCTCGATCCACTGACGTGATCACCACATGGCGCAAATCCATTTTCTTCACAGCCAGGGCAGTTCGTACCGGTTCCAACGGATCATCCCAAGTCGGCTTCCCGGTTTTCACAGAACAGAATCCGCAAGCCCTAGTACACACATCTCCCAGGATCATGATCGTCGCCGTGCGTCGATCCCAGCATTCATAGATATTGGGGCAGCGGGCTTCTTCACAAACTGTATGCAGATTATTTGTTTTGACGACCTGATCAACAAATCGGTACCCCGCACCCATCTGCAGCCGGATCTTTGGTTTATAGGGATTCTTTAATGCTGTTGTCACTTCGGTTATACCTTCTGAAATAAATAGATCATGTATTTACGGTATTTTCTAAACTCTTCACTCTTCACTAAATCCAGTTGATCCATTTTACTGGATATGTTCTTCCCAAATAATGATTTCATTAATCGGTATGTGAGCGGATTTTTACGCTGCAATGATACCTGGGCATATTCCGCTGTAGGCAGGATAAATCGCTCGATGAAATGATGGGCCGCATCCAGCGTAGGCATGGTATTCTCAGTTTGATCATATTCTTTCAATAATTTGAAACCTGCTGCTTCAGCACCCTCCAGATACGCTTTCATCGGGTGGGATGATTTTAAATGGGGACTGCCTCTTTCATCACGATAACAAACAAAATAATCGGCCACCAGTAAATACCCACTAGTCCGTAATGCACGCCGTGCTGAGGTAAATCCCGGTTCAATCTTGATATAACAAGCGCTTTCACTCTCCAGGATGAGGTCATAGGTGCGATCAGTTTCAAAATTCTCAAATTTTGATTTGAAGAATTGCAAAGCGCCGTTGAATTTTTCCTTGATCACTTCTTCCTGATAAGAATCAGGGGATAGTACATCTATATCAAAGCCACGCTCCTGTAAATACGCTGCGTTTCCGCCCACGCCACAGCCCACATCCAGAATAGATCGCACATCCTCCGGTATGAAGGAGGTTAAATGTTCGATATAGCGCCCCTGGGCATCAGCTATATCATCAATGGATAATGAATCCGCATTGACTTTTTCCGGTTCGTCCCAGTAACCATAATGCAGATAGGGTGATCGGATCGTTTCCGCATACAGTTTTAATACATGGTCAATTGCCATTAAAAGAGCCGTTCTAGATCCATGGTTTCCAGCTCATCTCGTACTGCATCGACGAACTGACTGCCGCCGGCGCCATCAATGAGTCGATGATCAAAACCCAGGGTGAGTATCATCATGCTACGGATACCGATCGTGTCCCCGGCTTCTGTTTCGATAACAACCGGTCGTTTTTTTATTGCGCCCACACCAAGGATACCCACATTTGGCTGATTGATAATAGGCGTACCCATCGTGACGTTAAATACACCGAAATTTGAAATGGAGAATGTGGATCCCTGCAACTCATCAGGACTTAGCTTTTTATCCCGTGTTCTTACCGTTATATCCCGGACACGGCGGCATAAACCAAGAAAATTAGCCTCTTCGCATTTTTCAATCACCGGTACCATCAACCCATTCTCTATTGAAACAGCCATACCAATATTTATATTTTTCTTGTGCACAATATTACCGCCCTCTAGCGAACAATTCATCAATGGGAATCGCTGAATTGCTTTTACCGCAGCAGTTACAATAAATGGAGTATAGGTCAGGCTAAAACCTTCTCTACTGGAAAACGATTCTTCTTTCGCCGTTACATAATCTACAATCGTTGTCATATCGACTTCAGTCATCACATGAACATGAGCAGCAGTATCTAGACTGGAACGCATATGGTCTGCTATCTTCTTGCGCATGTATTCCATCTCTTCAATATTATCGGACATGCTTAGTTTAGATGACGGCACGGGCTCACTGCGATCATCCAGATAAGCCAGTAAATCTTTTTTGGTAACACGACCACCCCTACCTGTGCCTTGAACCGTATCCAGTTCGGCCAAAGGTACGTTCTTCTCCTGGGCTATTTTCATAACCACTGGCGTGAAAAATGACTTTCTTTTACCAGCCAACTTTTTTACAGTGGTTTTTCGTATCGGCTTTTCCATTTGGGGTGCTTCAGCTTCCTTTGATACAATAGGTTCAGGTTGATCTTGAACTGTTGTCTCTATTGCAGCTTCTGTATCGGTATTTATTCTGCCGATCACTTTACCCACATCAACCACATCGTTTGGTTCGGCCAGTATTTCAACCAAGGTACCGGACACCGATGCTGGGATTTCGGAGTCGACCTTGTCAGTTCCGATCTCCAGGAATATCTCGTCTTTTTCCACATTATCACCAATTTTCTTACGCCACTCAATTATCGTTCCCTCCGTGATGGATTCTCCCATTTTGGGCATTATAATATCTACTAACATCAATACTCCAATAGTTCGATTAATGCTTCTTCAATATCACTTACCTGTGGTAACACACCCGCTTCCAGATACATGTTATAGGGCACCGGACTGTCTTTAGATGCAACTCTGCGAATGGGACCATCCAGCATTTCAAAACAACGATCGCTGATCAACGCAGATATTTCAGCTCCAGGCCCATTGGTTAGATTATCTTCGTACACTACCAGGGCTTTACCCGTCTTTTGAATAGATTTGTTTATCGTTGAAAAATCCAGTGGATTCAATGTACGTAAATCAATTATCTCTACAACACCATCATCAAGGGAAAGGGAATTTACTGCATCAATGGATTGCTGAACCATTGCACCCCAAGTGATTATAGAGATATCTGTACCTTCTTTTACTAAATTGGCTTCACCAAATGGCAATAAATAATTTTCATCAGGTTCTGGACTTACCGCATAACCCTGGCGATAGATACCTTTGTGCTCCATAAATATCACTGGATCGTCCATCCGACAGGCCATCTTTAATAGCCCCTTCGCATCTGCCGCGTTGGATGGATAAGCAATGTAAATCCCGGGCATATGGATAAAATAACCATCAATTGATTGGCTATGGCATAAACCCCCATGAATGTAACCACCAACGGGAACGCGGATGACGGCAGGGCATGACCAGGCATTGTTAGAACGGTACCGTATTGTAGCTAATTCATTGCGGATTTGCATCATTGCGGTCCAGATATAATCTCCAAACTGTATTTCCACTACCGGCTTATACCCAGCAGTTGCTAAACCGATTGCTGACCCAACTATTGAAGATTCGGCTAAAGGACCGTTAAATACACGGTCATGCCCGTATTTATCTGTTAATCCTTTTGTAGCGGTAAATACTCCCCCTTTAGGATCAGCAATATCCTGTCCATAAATAATCATTTTATCATTCCGCTCCATTTCTTCTGCAAGAGCGTGATTTATCGCGTCAACAAATACAATCTTTTCATTGATCGTTTTCATTGTTTGGCTACCATCAGGAAGTTTGCCACTGTAAACATGATCAGTAACTGTAGATAATTCAGGATGATCTTGCGCTTCCGCCCAATCAGCATCCTGGTCCACTTGGTCTTTAAGCTTAATTTCTATCTTTTCAAATTCTTCCTTTTTAATAACCTTATTGGAAATACACTCATCTCTAAATTTCAGAATTGGATCATTTTTTTCCATTTCTTCTATTTCATCTTTCGTACGGTATTTTAAATGATCATCCGATGATGAGTGTGGTTTTAATCGATCCACATGGGAAACTATAACTGCAGGTCCTTTCCCTTTCCGCGCTCTATCTACAGCCTTTTTAAACGCCAGGTGTGTCTCAAAATAATCAGAACCATCCACATCGAATCGCCCAAGATTCTGGTAGCCGGATACCATTGAAAAGACAGACCCGCCAGAGGTTTGTTCTGAAATATGTACACTGATGGCATATTCGTTATCCTGAATGTGAAATATGACCGGTAATTTTTCCCTGCTGGCCCAATTGAGTGCTTCATGAAAATCACCCTGGCTTGTTGTCCCTTCTCCCGATGAAACATATACCACTTCTTTTTCCTTATTTAGCTTACAGGCCATGCCACAGCCAACTGCTTGCAAATACTGGGTTCCAGTAGGACTAGATTGTGTTACAATATTCAGTTCACGTTTGCCAAAGTGATGCGGCATTTGCCGACCTCCAGAAGAAGGATCATCTGCTTTTGCAAAGAAGGCCAGTAGTTGATCCTTTGCTGTCATACCCAATCCAGTAGTAAACGCACCATCACGATAATAAGGATAGAACCAATCTTTACCAGGTTTTAACGTATGTGCGGCAGCTGTCTGTGCCGCTTCATGACCAGAACAGGCCGTATGAAAGAACCCTTTTCCCTGCCGCAAAAGGATCATCATTTTTTCATCCAACTTGCGTGCCAAAACCATATTCTCATAGACATGGATCAGGTTCTTTTTTTGAAATCCATACAGGCGGGCCATCTTTATCCACTCATTGATTCAGCAGTCTGAAACTGGCTCATAAATTTTTCTATAAGCACCTGCTTGACTGAATCGACTGTTACCTCATCAGTTAAAAGCCTAGCCATACTGGTTACCCCGTATTCAAATATTCCACATGGTATAATGCCGCTGTAATAGGTCAGGTCAGGTGTTACATTCAGTGCAAAACCATGCATTGTTATCCACCGAGTCACACGCACACCTAAAGCTGCGATTTTTTCATCACCAACCCAAACACCCGTTAATCCATCTTTCCGCTCTGCTGTAATCTCATATTCAGCCAGCGTGTCAATGATGAGTTGCTCCAGACTGCGCATGTACCCGCTAATACTTTTTTTATAATTATGCAAATCCAAAATAGGATACCCAACCAATTGTCCCGGACCATGAAAGGTTACATCCCCGCCTCGTTCAATACGGTAAGTTTTCACCTTCCTAGGTGTGTGCTGCAGAATATGATTTTCATCCGCACTTTTCCCTAGGGTATAAACCGGTTCATGCTCTACCAGAATCAATGTATCGTTTATTTGACCGTTCCGTCTCTTTTCCACCAATTCTTTTTGCAGGTCCCAGACTTCTTTATAAGGTCTAGCACCGAGATCCAGGATGTCTATTTTTCTCATCGCTATATTATCTGGTTCCGGGATCATTGATGAATCGCCCTACCAAAAGCATCCAGGGCCGCTTCCATAATGGCTTCTGATAGCGTTGGGTGAGCATGTACGGTTCTAGCCAGGTCCTGCCAAGTGGCTTCAAGTCCTTTTGCCATGGCTAATTCTGCGATCAGTTCTGTAGCTTCAGCACCGATAATATGACAGCCCAGTAATTCGCCATATTTAGCATCAAAAACGATCTTTACAAAACCATCCATGGAACCCATAGCCATGGCCTTGCCACTGGAGCGGAAATTGAATTTCCCAACCTTTACATCATGTCCTGCATCCCGCGCTTGGGCCTCTGTTAAGCCCAGTGAAGCCACTTGCGGCTGACAATAAGTACAGGCAGGTATGTTGCTGTAATCAACCGGAAACGTAGGATGACCTGCAATTTTTTCTGCTGCTACATGTCCCTGGGCAGAAGCTACATGGGCCAACCATGGCGGACCAGTGACATCACCGATGGCAAAAATATTCGAAACAGTCGTTTGTCCATAATCATCAATCAACACCGCACCTTTTTTTATCTTGATACCAATTTTTTCAAGACCTAGATCTTCAGTATTTCCCGTAATACCCACAGCTAAAAGTGCTACACTGCATTCTATTAATTCTTTTTTGTTACCGTGCTTAATATGGACCTTTACCTTGGTCTTTAAAGTTTCAATCCTTTCTACCGTTGTACTGGTGTGTACTGCTATACCAATTTTTATAAAATTCTCCTTTAATTCCTTGGAAACTTCTTCATCCTCCATTGGTAGAACTCGATCCATCATTTCCAGCAACGTTACTTTGGTACCATAACTGTTATAAAAATATGCGAATTCTGCACCGATAGCTCCCGCACCCACAATAACCATTTCTTCTGGCGGCTGGTTAAGGATCATCGCTTCCTTTGAACTGATCACCTGGTTGTCATCAAAATCCATGCCCGGATAAACCTTTGGTCTTCCACCAGTAGCAATAATGAAATGTTTCGCCTGCACCGCAACCTGTTTCCTACCATTTTTTACTTCAATTTTATTTTCCGCAATAAACGACCCTCTGCCAATTATATGGGTAATATTGTTTTTCTTCATCAAGAAATCAATCCCCTTGGAGAGCCGTTCGGAGATCTGTCGGCTACGTCTAATTGTTTTTGCAAAATCTACCTTATAAGAAGGGATGTTGATTCCAAAGTTTTTCGCATTCTTCACGGTATCCAACACCTCCGCATTCTTCAGTAATGCTTTCGTGGGAATACAACCCCAATTCAGGCAAATACCCCCGAGCTTGTCTTGATCAATTATAGCTGTCGTTAAACCAAGCTGTGCCGCACGAATCGCAGCCACGTAACCGCCAGGGCCCCCACCCAATATTGCCAGATCATATTGTTTCATTGTCTCGCTCCACTTTGGCTATACGTAAAAAATAATTTTTATACCAATCGGCCATACCCTTCTCTTGCGCAACCTGATGTTCCAGATTGTTTTTCCAATTTGTTATTGACGCTTCATCTATCCAATAACATACTGTAATTCCAAACCCATCCTTCTCCCTAACAGATTCCATGCCAATATAACCAAGTTGATCGCAAACCATTTTTTCCAGTCTTTCGCTCATTTCAGCGTAACCATCATTGGGATCATTTACACGCATTGTGGTGAAAATAACGGCATAATAGGGTGGCTCCGGTGTTCGTGTAAAACTCATTATACCATATATAGGAATGTTATTTTTCCCCTTGCCAATAGATTGCTCAAATATTAGGTCTGTTTATCAAATACATAAATTCATTCCTAGTCCGTACTGATTCACGAAACCTGCCCAGCATGGTAGACGTAGTGGCCAAACTGTTCTGTTTTTCCACACCACGCATTTGCATGCACATATGCCGACCTTCCATTACAACTGCCACACCATTGGGTTTTAGAACATCCTGAATTGCATCTGCAACCTGATGGGTGAGACGTTCCTGAACCTGGAGCCGGCGCGCATACATATCAATGATCCGCGGTATCTTTGATAACCCGATCACCTTTCCATTGGGGATATACCCTACATGTACCTTGCCGAAAAAGGGTAGCAAATGGTGTTCGCAAAGACTAAAAAATTCCACATCTCTAACAACGATCATGTCTTTGGATGCTTCATGAAAAATAGCGTTATTTACTGTATCATCCAGATCTTGATTATAACCACGGGAAAAATATACCCAGGACTTGGCCACCCGTGCTGGTGTTTTGAGCAATCCTTCCCTTGTTGGATCTTCGCCTACTTCCTCCAGCAGTTTTCCGATCAATTTTGTAATTTTTTTGCTATTATCAGTGTTCATTTCAGTTCTCCATTACTAATTTGTTACATTAACATCATTATAACCCTCCATGGGGTCCAATTCTAAATAATTTGATAAATAGTGGACCGCTAAATAAACCGGACCCGTATCCAGTAAAGCAACTACAAGCTTGAATACATAGCCAGAACCTATAAAGGTCAATAGTTGTGGTATGATCGGCCTTCCTTCCTCAACGGGCAATGCACCAGCAAAATAATGTGTAATTAAAATAACGGCTACGGTATCAACCATTTGACTGACCAGCGTTGAACCATTATTCCGGAGCCATAGATGTTTACCTTTGGTAAGTCTTTTCCAGAAATGAAACATGTACACATCCGTAAACTGTGCCGTAATATATGCGATCATGGAAGCTGTCACCGCTCCAAAAGTCAGGGAACGAATATAAAAGAATTCAGGTGCATCAGATCCCGGCAGCACCCCACCCAGCCACAGGATAAACACTACCCAAAAATTAAGTATGACCCCAACCCATACCACAAACTGCGCCCGTTTTTTTCCGTACAATTCACTGATTAGGTCCGTGCATAGGAAAGTAACTGGATAAGGCAGGACGCCTACTGCCACAGAATATGTCGTTTCCCCAATAGTGAACAGATTGATAAAACGGGAAATACCCAAGATATTCAACATTGCCAGCGTTCCCAGAAATATACCGGCCAAAATTAAGAAAACTCTTTCCCGGCGTTTGGCTATCTCTTTATTACTGGCTTCCCAAAATTCGGCCATGTTGTTCTTTATCCGTAATAGTCGGTAAAGATAGTGGGGGTCTCATGTAATCTAATGCGGTGTAGTGTAACATGGGTGAGCCGGGGTTTTATCTGGTCCCAGATAAATTTTACCAGATTTTCCGTACTCGGCTGCTTATCCTTGAACCATTCCACTTCTTTGTCAAACTGACTGTGATCAAGTATATCGATTACATATTTTTGGACAATAACCATTAACTCACCAAGATCCACAATAAACCCCGTCTCAGGATTCACAGCAGCGGTTACCATTACTTCTAGGGTATAGTTATGACCATGAACTTTCGAATCTGGCCCGAATACTTCCCAGTTTTTTTCTGCACTCCAATCATCATGCCCATATTGATGGGCGGCATTAAAATGAAAGACTTTTGTTAAAAATGGGTTACTCATTTATTTGTATCCTACAAATTATTTAGTTAATCAAATTTAGGTTGGCTTGTGTTGGCATTAAAAACATTTCCGATCACTTTTATAATCTAGCGTATTCTATTATCGTAATACGGAAGGACACAGATCCTGCAATACACATTGATCGCACTGCGGTCTCCTGGCAATACAGACGGCTCTGCCATGATCAATTACCATATGGGTCAGTTTAACCCAATCCCGCTTATTGAATACTTCCATCAGTTCTAATTCGATCTTCTTCGGGTCCTTGGATGTTGCGAATTGCAACAGGTTCATAATCCGAATCATGTGTGTGTCGATCACCATAGAGGGGTATCCAAAACACTCACCCAAAATACAGTTAGCAGTTTTTCTCCCTACTCCCGGTAACTTTATCAATTCTTCCATTGTTTGCGGGACTTTTCCGCCATGGTCATTCATGATTTTTGCTTTTTGGTTGTGGTACCCGCAAGGGTATATTTCTTGGGAAAGTTTATTTAGATCGGCAAAGGCGAACGCCTTAACGGAAGGGTACGAATTAAATAATTCCGGCAGGACCTGATTAACGCGATGATCAGTACATTGGGCAGATAAAATGGTTGCTACCAATAATTCATGGGAATTACTATAGTTAAGCGAACATTTTGAATCGGGATATTTTTTTTTTAGTAAGCGAACAACCTCTTCGGCACGGGCGCTTATAACTACTTTATTTTCGATCATCTTCGAGCAATATTGATTCTGGATTTTTTATAAGCGCAGATCTCAAATAGACCATTTCACATCCAGATCGACGATAATCATCCCGCAGTTGTTTTTGTATTTGGGTCATAAAACCAATTAAGCGTAGATCGGGATATTTCAATTTTAGCGCTTTTATTGTATCAGGAGTAGCTTCCGAGTCATCTAAATCGACTACCACTAGACTATTTTCATCAGCCAGAGCAACGAGGGAATCAAGAAATTTGGTAGAGTGATCTAACTGTAGTAATCGATCTGTAAGCTTGGTGCCAAGTTCTACATCGTTGGTATAAAGATAAATATTACTCATAAGATTTTCAGATCGGGTATATGGGTATTGTTCATATTCATTTGTTATTTCTACAATCTGCTGTTTCAGATTATCGATATTTATACCCCGGTGAACACCAGAAAAACTGCTAAATTTATCTGCAGACTTTTTCAGTAAACTTTTGGATCCATTTAGGTTACCATTTCCTAAATGCACAAAACTTACAGCCAACTGAATTAGGCCCTGGATAAAGGTTCTGTCCGCCAGGTAATATTCTGACCACAGTTCTTCCCAAAGTTCATGTGCTTCGAAAAAATCTTTTTCTTCATAGGCCCGCAGTCCATCGAGAAATAACTGCTCTTTTTTCTCCTCTTCATTCACTGATAATTACCGCTTCCTTCAAACGGTAATGTTTCCCATCCATGGTAACCCTTCCAGCCTGTCTTAAAGGATCATGTTCAAAAAATACCGTCCAGTTTTCCTCTACCATTCTTGGTAACAGTGATCGTTTTTCTTTTATGGTTTGCACCGGGTTTAAATCATAGGCCATTACCCAAGTTAAGGGCACATGGGCGGCCATGGGAAAAATATCCGCTGCATAAAAAACAGTGTTGTCCCCATCCTTTATCAAGGGATGCATCATACCAGTCGTATGTCCATACGTCAGCATTATTTCAATTCCAGGAATGAATCCCTCTCTATCCTTTACACATTCGATCATGCCATTCTCGGCAAGAACCGCCCAGTTCTCCGCCAAGTAACTTCCCCGATCCTTTTCACTGGGGGAATTTGCCAGAGCCCAATTGTCCTGATGAATCCAGTAAGTAGCGTTGGGGAAGGTTGGTACAATTTTACCGTCCTTAATGGTTGTGTTACCACCTGCATGGTCAAAATGTAAATGCGTGCAAAAGACATCTGTAATGTCAGCAGGTGTAAAACCATATTTTGATTTATGTCATCCAGATCAATATTATATCTGGCTCTGGCTTTATCATCCCATTTGTCGCCATTTCCTGTATCAATGATAATTTTGCGATCATCGCTAACCAGCAAAAGGGACCGGGTAACCATCTGAATTCGATTATACTCATCGGCGGGTGCTTCTATTTCCCATAATGTTTTTGGTATGATACCAAACATCGCTCCGCCATCCAAACTGAATTGGCTGGTTTCAATACTATACAGCATATATTTACCGACTTTCATTGTTATCCATCAGGAAATTAATCTTTTTGGCAACTATTGGTAAACAATCTATCGGCATTTTTCTTACGAAAAAACGTAAGGCCTCCAATGCAGCAAGTCTTTCCACAACCTGATTTTTTGATTGAATTATATTTTCAGCCAGTTTCACAAAATAATTGCCGCCTTCTTTCCTGAATTTTACCATGTTATCAGGATTTGATCCATCTGGATTTCTATTTTGTGTGGTATTCTGATTGCTGATCCAATGGGATATTTCTCTTTTGAAACCGGGCAGGCGTGTGTATTCTGATTCCCATAATCTCCAGACAGCAGCTACAGTAATCCAGTCTATTGGCTGTTCACAATTCAGAAAGATGGGTTCCAAGTCGTTGAACCCATTATCCGTACATTTATGAGGTTCAGGCAGTGGCTGTTTTTTAATTGTTTGTAAAATACATTGTACAAATGACCAAACGTGTTCCTTTTCCGGTTTAAACGCAAAGGCCCGCAAACAATGATAAATAAATCCACCGTAACCTTCTACATTTTGCAGCGCCAGTTCAGCCAAATTTTCCAAAATGGCTGGACTCCCATCAG
>JYMV01039970.1_pt1 | contig 15382 bp, 11 predicted proteins | sample 338911 | NCBI WGS metagenome assembly JYMV01 (sample SAMN03354496, study PRJNA234377) | hydrothermal vent metagenome | biome: Deep sea; feature: Hydrothermal plumes at the Eastern Lau Spreading Center, Western Pacific Ocean; material: Seawater | place: Tonga | collected 2009 | depth 2000 m m
TAGAATGAAAACTTAAAGACTGCATAGTTTATCGAATTTTTGTAGCCATAGTCAAGTAAAATCCCCCCCCCAAAAAAATAACTATATCTTTAACTTGCTTTTGACTTTGTCATGTCGATTGCAATAAATTCAACTTGATATGCAGGACGAAAAAGTGGAAAGAAATTTTTTATGAATCTGAACCGTCAGCTTCTTATCCTTTTTTTATTAACATCCAATCTTTTTGCTGCCAGCGGTAAAGTTTCTGGTAGAATTATTAGTGCGGAAACGGGTGAACCTCTTCCTGGGGTTAATGTTATTTTAGAAGAAGTATCACTAGGAGCTGCAACTGACCTGAATGGGGAATATGTAATTTTAAATATACCCTCGGGGAGTTATACGCTTCATGCGTCTTATATTGGATTTGCTAAGCATAAGATTAAGGGTTTACGTGTCTATACGGGCCGAACAACTCGACAAGATTTTTCCTTAAAACAGGAAGTTATTGAGGGAGAAGAGGTTATCGTGGTAGCAGAAAGACCATTGATCCAGAAGGATCTAACAGCATCTCAAAAAACTCTAACAGCTGAGGATATTAAAGATATGCCGGTTGAAACCTTCTTAGGTGTTTTAACGACACAAGCAGGGGTAAACCAGGGTGCGGGTGGAGAACTTCACATAAGGGGCGGTAGATACAATGAAATAGGGTTTTACATAGATGGAATATCAGTAACCAATCCTTTTTTCACAAATTCCCTTGCCACTAATGTATCCAATAAAGCTATTGAGGAGATGAGAGTTGTAAGTGGTGCCTTTAATGCGGAATATGGGAATGCCATGAGCGGGATTGTTAATCTTCAGATTAAAGAGGGAGGTCCAACATACGAAGGTAGTTTATCTATTTATTCCGGTGATTATCTCACAAGTGATACCATGATTTTTATGAATATTGACGAAGTGAATTATTTATCCAATCAAGTTATTGAAGGAACACTTAATGGTCCGGTACCCCTACTTTCTGCCGCTGGGAAATTCACTTTCAACGTAAGCGGACGATACAGTAATAGCCAAGGATACTTATATGGGAAACGGGAGCATCTCCCGGATGATTATGCAGATTTCAGGGTATCTGATTATTGGTATATTGAATTAGGTGGTGATAATAAATATGTACCTATGAACCCGTCACGAAGTTTGAATATGCTTTCTAAACTAACTCTTAAAATTACCCCTAAGTTGAAAGTGTCAACACAGATGCTTCACGATCAACGCAATTGGAAATCATATAATCACGCATACAAGTACAATCCTGATGGCACTTACAGACACTTTACTGTGAATGATAATTATTCCCTGAAGTTATCCCAAGTCTTCACAAAAACATTTTATGAAGCAAACGTGTTTTATTCCACTACGAATTTTAGCCAATATGTATATGAGAGCCCATTTGATGAAAGATATGTTTCTACAAATACTATTCAGGGAGCTCCCCCGACTACGACCTTCGTTTTCGGAGGTACACAGATGGGTCATTATTACCGGGAGTCTAAATCTAAAGGAGGAAAATTTGACCTGACCAGCCAGATTACCAGTAAACATGAGATAAAAATAGGCATTAGTGGTAGACTGGATGATCTTGAAGAAGACAATTTTACCGTTCTCTTTAATGGTTATGATTACCCAGTACCCACGGTTCTTCCTGCGAATGATTCCCCGAGCCATAACTACTATAATAAAAATGCATTTTTTGTCTCTTCCTACATTCAGGATAAAATTGAATACACTAACATGGTTATAAATGCGGGTATCCGGTACGATTATTTTGATCCTAATGATAATTACATTGTGGATCAGTTAAATCCCGAGGGAGAAAGACAAGAAGCCAAACCCAAATCAATGATCTCACCACGACTAGGTGTTTCATTTCCCATCACAGATCGCGGAGTTCTTCACTTTTCCTATGGGCATTTTTATCAAATGCCAACGCTGAGACGACTTTACAAAACAAGCATTTTTGGTGCTAATCTATCACCGACGATCGGTTACAGTGATTTAAAACCGGAAAAGACGGTAATGTATGAGTTTGGGTTTCAGCAGCAACTATCTCACATTATAGCAGTTGATGTGAACGCTTACTACAAGGACATTCGGGATTTGCTTGCCGTTCAGTCCATAGATTATCAATCCCCAACTTACGGACCTGCTTCCTATAGTATTTATCTGAACAAAGATTATGCAACGGTGAAGGGTTTTGCTATCAGCTTAACAAAACGGTACGATCGTTTCTCTAAGACGTCTGCTTTTCTTGATTATGCTTATCAGATAACCGATGGAAATGATGTTAACTCTGGATCCTTCTACTTCAACGCATTGACAGGGGAAGAAGAGGAGAAAAGAATTGTTCCCCTTACTTGGGATCAACGGCATGTTTTTAACGCTACTGTCACTATCAGTGATCCAAATAACTGGGGCATCAGTGTAATCGGTAAACTTTCAAGCGGTTGGCCCTATACGCCAGATATCCCCAATGCTAACTATGTCCCTGAATCTAACAGCGGTCGAAAACCTTGGCAAAAAAGTGTAAATGTCAGAGTGTATAAAACCGTGAATGTAGGGAAAATGAATGTGGTTATATTTACCAAAATTTTTAATCTATTTGATACAAGAAATGAAAGATATGTCTATGACGATACTGGTAGATCAGGTTATACTTTTATAAATCGAACTAACCAAGAAACAGAAGCATTTATAGAACATTATGACGAGCCCGGTGTTCATACATGGGAAGAGTATCAAGTTAGACCTCATTACTATAGTGCTCCCCGGTCAGTTCAGATGGGGTTTTCACTAGATTTTTGATGTTAATCAGGAGTTGTTTGTAAATGAAGCTTAAAATAGAAATTTCAAGAACTTTTATTTTTCCTCTTTTGGTAAGTTTATTCATCACTGTTCCCTTCAATACCCTCTCCAGTCAATGGCGGTTCTTCGAAAAGAAAGATGAAACAGCTATGCACGAACTTATACCAGAAAAGGATTGGCCTGAATGGAAATACCGCGACTACTACAACTGGCGTAACACGGCATTGACGAGACAGCTGAATGATGAAAACGATCCACAGATACTTAGACGGCAGAAAGCTATCCTCGTTGGTAATAAGATTTCCGCTGAAATCTGGAACTTTGGTTCTATTTCCAGTCCAGGGAATCATACTTCCGATATTGTCTGGGAAGGACTTGGGTATGGATATGAATTTGGCCCGTTTATTTGCGCAGAAGTTGAAGTAACTCCATTCAGCCATCAGGATGCTTACATCAAGACCGATGAACTTGGAAATCCGGTTATCAATGAGGAGGGCGACACTGTCTGGGTAGCCAGAGTGATTAGTGATGGTTTGGTTTCTCTGGGAGGTGAAGTATCACCTGATGGTCAAGAATTCTGGGGGTGGCAGCCTCTTGCATATAACAATGAGCTTGTTCCTTATGCGGATCCTAACAGCAATTATATTCCCACATCAAATGATGTGGACCGCGATGGTGATGGGAAACCAGACAGCTGGCCTGAAGGATGGTACAATGAGAATTTAAAGGATTTTGAATGGCCTGGAGCTCTTAAACAAGGTGCATCTAATTCTGATATGGAAAGCTTCTTTGTGGTGGACGACCGAACTAACAAGGAATTTGAATATTATCCTATCAACAACGACTCAACCCGCAAAGGACTCGGAATAGAAATTGAATGTCGGTATTACCAGTGGTCCAACCCTTTAGCTGAAGATATTATTTTTCTTATATACAAAGTTACTAATATCAGCGACAAGGACCTTGAGGAAGTCATATTTGGCATGTGGGGTGATCCCCATGTTGGCGGATCGGCAAACTGGCAGGATGACCTCTCCTTTTTTGATCAAGATATAAATATGGTGTACTGCTGGGATGAAGATGGAGTCAGTGATGTGTCTGGACGTCCCCCGGGGTATTTTGGCTATAAATTTCTGGAAAGCCCCGGAAACCCATATGATGGTATAGATAACGACAATGATGGGATGATAGACGAAAGCCGGAGTGACGGAATCGATAACGATGAAGACTGGGATATTGAAAAACATGATGTTGGAGTTGACGGTCTTCCTAATACTGGCGACGAAGGTGAAGGAGATGGTGTACCAACCGCAGGAGATCCTTTTGATATCCGTGAACCTGGAGAACCTAATTACGAATGGACTGACTTGGACGAGGCGGATATGGTGGGGTTAACAGGATTTTCCTCACCTGTGTTCGGAGGAAATAACACCATATCAGAAGATCATCACGTATTCGAAGATTTTTTGACTCCGGGAGTATTTGACTCTGCAAATGCCAATACGGCCGGAGATTATATTTTCATCTTCAGCTCAGGACCGATTGATCTACCTGCTGGAGAAGCCCGACGGTTTTCAGTCGCATTGTTGCTAGGACAAAATTATCAAGATCTTACACTGAATGCGGTGACAGCTCAAAGCATATATGAGCGGAATTATCAATTTGCAAAACCTCCGGAAAAACCGCGTGTTACCGCTGTCCCAAGTAATGAGAAGGTGACCTTCTACTGGGATGACATCGCGGAATCTTCTGTGGATCCAATTTCTGAAAAAGAAGATTTTGAGGGGTATGTTATCTATCGCAGCACCGATCCGCAGTTCTTGGATCAGCAAACAATCACAGACGCTTACGGTTCAAATTTTCTATTTACTCCACTAGAAATGGTGGGAGGAGCCCCTGCCCGATTTGACCTTGATAATGAATATAGCGGTTTAAGTGATATTCTTTATACCGGGCATGGTATCCCCTATAACCTTGGCAACAATACTGGAATCCGGCACTCTTTTGTGGACTCTAACAATGTAATTAATGGTCAAACATATTACTATGCCGTTGTCTCTTATGATCATGGAGACGATAGCTTGGAGATAGCTCCTGCAGAGTGTTCCAAACTGATTACACTAAATCCTGAATCAAACGAAATTTTCCTCGACGTGAATACAGTGCGGGTCATTCCTCGAGTTCCCGCTGCAGGATATGTCGCAGGTCAAGTAATAGATGATGGAATTATACACCAGTCGGGAATTGCTACAGGGAACCTGAGAATTGAGATTATCGATCCTATGAAAATAGAAGATCAGGATACATTTAAAGTAACTTTTCAGGAGTCCCCAACTCGATTCTCAATTGAAGATTTAAAACTCATAGATGACCAGTTTATCGCCAATGTAGACAAATTTATATCTCTCTCTCATAAGAATATCAATGATAGTACTTTTTATCTTACGGATACGGCAGAAGTAAATATCTACAACAGAGATATAGATTATGAACTTGATACAGAATTCGGTCGTATAAAAGCCCTCGCTAATGGCGATCTGGAGGATGGAACTCCTTATCTTGCCAAATATACCTACCTACCGATTTTTGAGAGCCAGTTGTTAGATAATGAAGAAGCGAATCCTGTATTTGATGGGATGAAGATCTTTGTTGAAGATCAACCCTTGGAGATTGACAATTCAAAAACGGAATGGAATACACTAAGTCCGACAAATTATACTGCTGTTGTTGGAGTGTACTCACAAGGCGGGAACGCTTATCCGGCGGATTATGAAGTTCGTTTTTCATCGTCAATTGTTGACACAGGATCTTTTGCCGGCATTTTAACTCCATTTAATATATATAAAACCACTATGGGTATGATTCCCGAAAAGCAGAGGTTTGCAATTATCAAAAAACCACCCGATGTAAGCAATGATACCTGGGACACGCACGATGAAATTGTGTTGTTTGAGGGAGAGGGATTTGGCTCGCCAACCTGGATGATCAGATTCTTTGAACCAAATGAGGGAACACCTGTTCTCCCGACGGAAGATGATATTTTTTATTTCTTTACTTCCCGCCCATTCTATGAAGATGATGTCTATACTTTTGTTACAAAGGCATCTTATATAAACAATCAGATAGGGAAAGCGGATTTAGATCTAATATCGGTTGTTCCAAATCCATATGTAGTAACCAATGTTTTGGAGCAATTAGATCGTCAAAATCCGAGAGACCGTGGTCCTCGACGGGTATATTTTAACCATCTACCTACTGAATGTACGATTCGTATTTATACAATGTCAGGTGAATTAGTAGAAACCCTGTATCATCAATCTGACATTGATGATGGTAAGGAATACTGGGATCTGACGACGAAAGATAATTTCCCAATTGCTTATGGTGTTTATATCTTCCACGTGGATGCCGGGGAATTAGGGCAAAAAATTGGTCGTCTTGGTGTCATTAAATAATGAAAAAGAAAAAAATAAGATGAAGTCAACTATCAAGATTCAACTTTTATGCCTTCTTTTCTTAGTGAGCTTTGGCTGGTCACAATTGGATAATGTACAGACAATCACCAAAACAGGGACAACTGCAGCACAATTTTTAAAGATTGGTGCAGATCCAAGAGGATCATCTATGGGTAATGCTTTCACAGCGATGCCAGGAGATGTCAGTTCTATGTTCTGGAATCCTGCTGGGTTAACCGCTGTAAAAGGGATCGAAACCATGTTTGTTGATAGTGATTGGCTGGCAGGAGTGAGTTATAACTATTTGGGTATTGCGTTACCGATTCGTGGTATCGGTGTGATAGGAATGAGCATCACAAACTTGTCTGTTCCTGAAGAAATCGTCCGTACAGTAACTGAACCGGAAGGTACTGGAGAATATTGGGATGCACAAGATCTGGCAATCAACCTTACTTTTGCAAGGGCTTTAACTGACAGATTTTCTATTGGTACAAATGTGAAATATATTCAACAGAATATCTGGCATGCCACTGCCAGTGCATTCGCTGTGGATATAGGTGCTCTGTTCATCACACCATGGGGAGTCCGGTTGGGAGCAAGTCTTGCCAATTATGGTAATAATATGAGACTGTCTGGACGGGATCAAAAATTAAGTGTTGATCCTGATCCTCAGAACGAAGGGAACGTTGAATTTGTAAATGCCATATATGAGACAGATAATTTTCCTCTCCCCCTCATGTTTCGGGTAGGATTATCAGGAGAGATTATAAACACCAAAGCAGTGCGGCTAAGTTTTGGTGTGGACGCACTGCATCCAAACGATAACAGTGAAGCGGTTAACGCCGGATTTGAAATGGCAATAGGTGAGACTTTTTTCCTTCGTGGCGGGCATGCAAACCTGTTCAGAGAGGGTACCGAAGAAGGATTTACTCTCGGGGGAGGGATTCATTACCGGTTAAGGAGTAGTCCTACAATTTTGAAGGTAGATTATTCCTATTCTGATTTTGGAAGGTTAGAAGGAGTCCAACGAATATCCCTGGGGATTAAATTTTAGTCTTCCTTTACGAAATCCCCAGATTTACTGTTCGTAAGAGAGAAGATACTTTTATCATCAGGAAGCTATTTTTTAAGGTTTGTTATGTAAATTTTATAAGTTATTCATGAATAAAAAACTAGGTGTCATCTTTGTTTATCTAATTTTTATTATCTTTCCTCAATCAGGATTTTGTTTCTCTGATATCGCTCAGAAAATTTCGAGTCAGATAGTCTCACGTGTACTAAGAACAGGACAAGTTATACAGCTCATCGGTATCACCGAGGACTATACTAATATGGGTAATATTGAGGGAGTAGCTATCCACCTTTATTCGGAAAATATCCCAGATGTATCTCTCCGTTTTCAATATGATAACGGTAACTGGTCTGAGTGGCAAAATGCCCAAGTGTTTTCTGAACCGTTTTCGTACCGTTCCATTGCCTGGTTCAGGGGTGAAATAGTCAAATCATCCATTCGATATGAATATAACACTTCCGTTCAGAAAGGAAACATAGAGATACTAAGTGTTGGCGTGTTTCCTGAAGATAATGAAGAATATCCCATTGTATCTGTAATCCCCCAAATAACACCACATGATTTACAAAAACCCCATATTATTACCAGAGAAGAGTGGGGAGCTCAACCCCCAACACATGGTTATACAAATCACCCATACTTTACAAAATTAAGCCTTCACCATGCTGCGGGGTTTTCCGCCTCGAATATCGAAGAAGGGAAAATTCAGATGAGGGCTATTCAAGACTTACATCAGATAGTCCGGGGATGGAGTGATATTGGGTATCACTTTGTTGTTGATCGAGCAGGAAATATTTATCAAGGGAGACCTGAGACAGTTATTGGTGCTCATGTGCTTAACCATAATACGGGCAATATCGGGGTATCTATTCTAGGGTGTTACCATCCACCGGAATTGTATTGTAATGATCAACTTACTCAAGCCTCAAGGGATTCTCTGGTCAAACTTTACGCGTGGATTTCTGAAACGTATGACTATTATCCTTATACTCTTCTCGGTCATAGAGATTATCCAGACAATGACACCTCATGTCCCGGTAACAATATCTGGTCTCTTTTATATTCAATCAGGGATGAAATAAATATTTATATGGAATTGGGAGGACCCCCACTTTACTATACATTATCACAGAATTATCCTAATCCATTTAATCTACATACAACAATCCTTTACGATCTTCCAAAAGAAAGTCTGGTTCATTTGACTATATTTGACATTCAGGGAAGGGTAGTAATAAAAGTTGTAGACCAGATTATGAATAAGGGGATACAGACAGTTGTATGGGATGGAAAAAATATTGAAAATACCGAAGTAAGTGCTGGAGTTTATCTATACCAGATACAGGCAGGCGAGTTTGTACAGACTAGGAAGATGGTGCTCTTGAAATAACAGCTCTTTTGCCCAGAAGGTTTGTTATTTATGAGATAGTATATACTTATCCTAACAGAACCAATAGGTGATCAATTTGTGCAGGATTAGTTAAACTAGTGAGACTATTTCAGAAGAGTAAACTTCCGGGCGTGGCTCTGACCGCCTGATTTGAGTAGTACAGTGTAAGTTCCAGAGGAGGCTATCTCTCCTGCAAATGTCTTCCCGTTCCATCTCACCGTGAGTTCGCCCCCGGCGGACGGCATTGCTGACAACGGTATTTCAGCTACTGATCGCCCGAGGATATCGAAGATCTTGATTGAAGATGTTGATGCCTGAAATCCCTGAGAGATTTGGATTACGATATTTACTTGGAGATTTGCCGGATTGGGGTAAATGGCGGTGATGCTCGGAGTTTGCGGCAAGGGTGTTGGATCGGTCACTAATTGGAGGTTGGTGTTGAAGTATTCCAGCACACCGGACATGACTGCGTTCCGGCTCTCCTCCGGGTAAATGGTCTCGAAAGGGATGGCAAGATATACCACTCCTCCCTGAGCGGAACTACCCCCAAACGTCCCAATATACTCAATGCCCGCGCCTCCCCGAGTGGAATAATCTACATTGTTGTACTTAAGGTTTATAGCAGCTCCGCCGGTGGGTTTGATGCCGTCCGGCCAATCCACATCATAAGTGCCGTGACTGCCGTTGTCGAAGGTAACGCTGGAAAAACCGGAGAAGATTCCACCGTCCGTACCGAACGCTTCATAAGTTCCCTGGTAACCGCCTGCCGCATCAGAAACATAAACAGATTTCAGATAGTCGGTATAGAACGTATAGTCGTCTGCGTCTCCCTGAGCTACGAGATCGTAGCCGATTTCCGAACCTGATATAAACAGTCCCCGGCCTGCCTCGAGAAAGTCCATCACCTGTGCCTGTTCAGCCGCCGTGAAGGAGCTGGTAGCTGTCCCCTCTTCGCCCAAGATCCAATCCACGATGAAATAGTCGCTCAAATTGATGCTGCCTGATTCCACTACTTCGTTGGCGCAGGCATCGAAGGCATGTCCGGCGGCTTGGATGGCTGGACCATGGCGGCGGATGAAATCAAATGTGTTGATCGTTCCGTTAACTCGATCGAAGCCATTTACTACTAGGATGGGAACTTCTTCCGAAGTAGGTATCACACCCAGCACCTCCGTCATGGGACTTTCCCCGTGCTCGTTTACCGCTGATACCTGGAAGTAGTACAGTTCGCCCTCGGTCAGATTGGTCAGATCAACCGGTTCACTTGAGAAGGTTGCGAGCAGCTCTGAGCCGCCGTTGAACCAGCGGTAGATGTTGAACTCGCTGGCGCCGCTTGGCGTAGAGAAACTGATCTGCACCGAGCCGTCGCCTATATTGATGATACTCAGATTGGTGGGAGTTATAGGCGGAGCAGTGGCACCAAAATGATCCGCCAGAGCGCCCCACAGCTCCGGTTCGGTTCCGTCGTAGCCTAAAGCCCAGATACCGACACCCAGCAGATCCTCATCAATGGCCAGCTCGTACTTCAACGATAGACTTGAACTGTCGTCATACCATCCCTGATGCCAGTTATTGTTTCCGTCCTGGTAGCGGTACCACGGTGTCTGGGATTCATCGTTCCACAAGGGGCCGTAACTCTCCGCCAGAGCTATGGCTTCGGAGTAGAACTTGGCATCGCCGCTCCCGGTAGTAGATGCTCCGGCACTGCCGGAGGTAGTTGGCCATTCGTAGCCATAGTACGGCAAACCCAGCCCAGGATGATCTTGTCCCGGTCATTGCCGGTTTTGCTCAGGTAGTCGTTTACGGTCCAGGTGATGTTGTAAGTCCCCCAACCGGATAAGGGAGAGACGGGACCTGCAACGGAACTGCCGCTCCAGTGGTAGGCATAACCCATAATCATCAAACCGTCACAGGCGTTGGCCAGAGCGTCGTAGTCGAAGGCGTTGGACCAGTCCACCGCCGGAGTTGCCATGGTCACCTGGGATGCCGGGTTTGCTTCGTGGAAGGCTGCCGTTAGATCGGTCATGAATGTGGTGAGGTTGTCACGCTGACTGGAAGGGACACCCTCAAAATCTATATTCACCCCGTCAGCTCCCGCATCGTTCACCTCAGCCAGGAGATTGTTGATGAGTGTCTGCCGGTTGGAAGGGTTGCTCAAAAGCTGGGCGATGTTATCGCTGTTGAAGAGGATAACGACAAGCGAGACCTCTGTTCCGTAAGAGTGAGCTTCGTTGATGAGGCTCGTTACAGGCCAGCCGTGGTGATCCACGATGTTGCCGCTGCCGTTCGTCTCCAAGCCGAAGTAGGCGATGGTGGAAAGTAGATTGAAATTGTAGCTCTGCCACGCCGTCCCCATCCAGTAGGGGTGGTAGCCAAATACTTCCCGGGAAGGGGCTGCCCGTCTTGACTGCAATGGGATCGACGTTCCATAGGTTTCGGCTTTGAGATCAGGATACAACTCCCGGAAGATTTCGTGCTGCTCTTGGTGTATGCTTCTATTTGATTGTGCAGTGGCGATGTTTACCATTAAAAAGGTCAGCAATAAAATGAGTAATGTCTGCAGCAGCTTTATTGGTCTTTATCTCCGTCTCAGTCACAGCCAGCAAATATCTCTGCGATGGTCTCACGTTTCCGGATCAGTCTCGGCTTGCCGTTTTCCAGCAATACCTCCGCCGGTCGAGGCCGGGTGTTGTACGGACTGGACAAGACGAAGCCGTAGGCGCCGGTATCCATGATGGCGACCAAATCACCTTCGTTCAGGTCAGGGAGTTCTCTGTCCACCGCCAGCCGGTCGGTGTTCTCACAGATGGCGCCGGTGACATCTGCAGTCTGACTCGCCGGTGCTTCAGGTTCACCGATCTTGAAAATACGGTGGTAGGCATTGTAAAGGGCCGGCCGGATGAGTGTGTTCATTCCGGCGTCTAGACCCATGAACCGCTTGTAGCTCTTCTTAATGCCTGTCACCCGGGTGAGAATGAAGCCGGCATCTGCCACCAGGAACTTTCCCGGTTCAATGAAAAGGGCTGGAGAATCTGGGGAACTCCGGTCATAGAATTCTCCGAAAACCTTCCCGAGATTCTCGAAAAGCTCAGTCGCATTAATAGGTGATTCCTCCGGTTGATACGGAATCCCGAATCCACCGCCCATGCTGATGTACTCAAAAGTGATTCCAAGCGATTCTTCAATCTCCCCGGCTGTAGTCAGGATGGCTGATAGGAGTTCTATAAAGTAGTCAGGATCTAGATTGCCGGAGCCGGACATGCACTGGAGACCAAACCGCTCAACTCCGTCATCTTGCGCCAGGCGGTAGGCATGAACCATTTTTTCTCGCGGTATGCCGAACTTGGCTTCCCGCCCGGCGGTGACGATAGCGGGGAAGCGACCCTTCCCAAAGCCGGGATTCAGGCGGAATGAGATTTCCGTCGGAATACCAACCTTACGCAGGCGAAGATAGCTGGACGAATCATCCAGGTTCAGATGCACTCCCGAATCGAGGGCAGTCTTGAGCTCCACCGGACTTTCATAATTGCCGGTGTAGATGCACCGCTTCGGCGGGATGTTGAGCTTCTGAGCTGCGTAGAGTTCGCCGGGGCTGGAGCAGTCGGCTCCCAGTGAAGGAGCTGCCTCTAACAGGACGGATAGGATGTGTGGATTGGTATTGGCTTTCAGGGCGTAGCAGATCTGGTACTTCGGGAATGAGCCGGAGATTGCTTCATCCATTCGGCGGGTGTTGTTCTTGAGTCGGTCAGCGTCGTAAACGTAGAGTGGAGTATCAAATTCCGTAGCGAGCTCTTCCGCCAGAGCCTGGTCAGAGATGAGCTGTTGAAGCGGATGAAGTGTTTCTATTAATGCCATATCTGAAATTTAGATTAACTCAATTAATTTACCGCATAATCATGGTAAAGTTCGTCCTGCCGGTATCCGCCATCTCTCGGAATTTCCTACTGATGGCAGTTTTAAAAAGCTTTCTGGTCACCGGGATGAGGAGCATGAAACCGAAGATGTCGGTGAGAAGACCCGGCGTCAGCAGTACTATCCCGCCGACAAGGATCAGCAAGCCGTCCACCAGTTTATCCGCCGGCATGTTGCCCTGCTGAAGTTCATGTTGAATCTCCATCCAGATCCACATTCCCTGGGACCTGGCTAGAGAGGCACCAAGGAAGCCGGTAACGATTACCAGAAAGATGGTAGGCCAGAAGCCGATTTCACGCCCCAGCTCAATAAGAATCATCAATTCCAGGAGTGGTATGCCGATGAAGATGAAGAGAAGCTTCGTCATGGTGTTAGAATTTTGGCAGGCATGGACAAACTAGCAACCTAAACATAGAGAACTTTGCACATAGATCATCAAGGCGTTATATTCCTGCCTATGACTACTGATCAAGTTAAGGAACTGATTGAAACCGGCCTGCCCGGAGCAGCTGTTGAAGTGACAGACGAACGGGCTAGCGGTGACCATTTCAACGCAGTGATTGAGTGGACAGGATTCGAGGGACTCTCTCTGCTGGAGCAGCATCAGGCCGTTTATGCGGCAGTAGGGGAGTACCTGACTAAGGAAATTCATGCCTTACAATTAAAGACATTTGCGCCTGAGACAGCCTGAGGAGAAGAATAATGGAACTCAAAGAAAAAATCCAGAATGAGTTACTCGAAAACCCCGTGATACTTTACATGAAAGGGACGCGGGATATGCCCATGTGCGGATTTTCGTTTGCCGTGGTGGAAGCACTCAACCAGTACGAGGTGGAATACAAGACCGTCAACGTCCTGGAAGATCCTGAGATTCGGGTGAGTCTATCAGAAATATCCAACTGGCCTACCATTCCGCAACTGTTCGTAAACAGTCAGCTGGTAGGCGGCTGTGACATTACTCTGGAACTTCACCAGAGCGGCGAACTGGAGAAAGTCCTCAGCAATGCCAAGTCATCTACTGAATAATAAATAGACTTAAATTCCCATCCGATCTTCTTTGCCCCTTCCTTCTGATGTGCTATATTTGCCAGCCTTATTTGGCCCCTTCGTCTAGTGGTTAGGACGTCAGGTTTTCGACCTGAGAACAGGGGTTCGATTCCCCTAGGGGTCACTACTCGATATTTACGTTAACCCGTCGAGAAGTACCGTTTTTCACAGTGTAGAGTTGTGTAGTTTTGTGTACCATTCCGTTTGTTGGCATAAAACAGTAGGTTATTAATACGATGATAGTAGACAATAATTAAAAGAAGAGTAAGAATGACGAAAATAAATTCACACCAAAATGTAATCCTTACAGAAGCGTTAAATAAATTATGGCAGACGGCTGTACAGCTGGAACAGTCAACCAATATCCCCCAGGAATTGGATGCTGTTGAGGGTAGACGATTTCTCATGCGGATGCTTTCGGCATCGGTTGACTCATTTGTAGAATATATTGATGCAAACCGGCCGGAGTTCCGCCATTCTGAAACTGCTCACAGGAAAATGTTCGGAGATTGTCCCGATGCGGACTACCTGCAAGCGCCTATTGACTTGAGAAATGGTCGCAGCTACAGGGTGAAAGGTCAAATTCCGAAGGAGACTGTCTATGTCGGAGTGATGCTCTATGGACGTGGCGGGCGGATGGGTGTCCGCCTAACTGATGAAGAATTGAACGCGGACAATGAAGGCAATTTTGAACTTCTGATCTCTGCAGATCCTAAGCAAAATCCTGATTTATTGGGTGAGGGTGACGAACCATTGGTCATGGTCCGCCAGTATTTTACAGATAGAGAAACAGAGCCGCCTCTGGTACTGCAGATTGAGCTGTTGGGTGAAGATCCTGCGCCCAGATCGCTTGATTCATCCTGGCTGGCAAAGCGGATTGAACTGTCCCGGCGGATGCTGGAATCCATTTTTCACCGCACCCTGGACGCCTATGGACGCATTGCGAATTTTCCGGCTAATACCTTCGCGGATGTGCCTGTGGACCTGTTATTCCCCACACCTGATAATTCCTATAAAATATGCTGGTATGAGCTGAATGATGACCAGGTGATTGTTGTGAGAGGCACATTGCCAAAAGCACGATATTTCAGCTTTACTTTCTACAATGTATGGTTGGAAAGTTATGACTACACCCGGCACTCTGTGATTTTAAATCACAAACAGATTGAACTGGATGAAGATGGGTGCTTTGAAATCTATGTTGCTGATAAAAACGCCGGGTATTCCAATTGGCTCGACACTGCAGGCCACAACTCAGGATACCTTGTAGCCAGAAGCCTGCTGCTTGAAGGCGACCATCCTGAGTTTGAGGTTCAAGTCATATAATCCTGACCACAGAATACAAAGATTAATAGAGCAGTGAAGAATACGAGATCAACTGTTTCTGAGAAAAAGCGCCCTTTTAACTTTAATGCTGCCAATTTGTTAGGAAGTTTCTTCCCCTCAAAACCGCCTTTATCAGAACAGTATATTCTGGATGCTGCTCGAAATTCTACCGGCCTGCAAGACTGGGGCAGCGACAGCTTTCTGGAAGGGATGCGTATGTTGCTCGATTCAAGTTTAAAGGAAGCCCGGCTGCATTATTTCGGCAGGACATCTTTGCAGAAGGGTTGTATCCGTTCGGTAAAAGACAGGTTAAGGCTGGAAAAAGCTTTTACTGACAACCCT
>JYMV01051294.1_pt1 | contig 15377 bp, 18 predicted proteins | sample 338911 | NCBI WGS metagenome assembly JYMV01 (sample SAMN03354496, study PRJNA234377) | hydrothermal vent metagenome | biome: Deep sea; feature: Hydrothermal plumes at the Eastern Lau Spreading Center, Western Pacific Ocean; material: Seawater | place: Tonga | collected 2009 | depth 2000 m m
TTGGAAGTAATTATATGTTCACTTTTGAAAAACCACCGGGGGTTAATTTTACATTGCTGATGCCGGAATGGCCCTATTATTTTATGATTATGTTATTTATTGGCCTTATGTTTTTTACTCTATTAATGCTTCTATCCCGGGTGCCTCAACGAAATGAAGATTGATGAACAAGTAGCCGTAATACTAGCAAGATAATCAAGGATAAACACTCGCCCATTAGCGGGGTTTTTTGTTTATAAAAGAGACACCCACATTGTTGGGTGATTATTTGTAATTTTTAGTATGAAACGCCTCTGGCTCACATAAAGGAGTATAATATGAAGAAGTTAATATTAGTGTTTTTACTATTGTCCACTATAGCGTGTAAACTTAATCTTGGTGAAGGAGATGAAAGAGATAAAAATGGTGGGGGTGGATGTCAAATACGCTTTGAGTGATAACTTATAAATTTCCAAAATGAAACGCCTTTGGCTCAAAATTTTATTATTAACCCTACTGTCTTGCACTGATAATGAGGATGATGGTGCGGACCTCAATTTTATTGTTCCTACTATAAACCCAAAGGGTGACGAACAATACCTTAATTTAGGATCCGAGTTTATTTTTGATCAGAATGTGCTGCATACATTTGAGTTAAAAATACCTAAAGAAGATCTGGAAAAAATTGATAGCGATCCTGTTGCAGAACAATATGTTGAGGGTATGCTCATTTTTGAAGGGGACACAATTAGTCCTGTTGGTATCAGGTATAAAGGTAGTATTGGGGCATTTGTTGGGTGTGTAGATGGGCCTAATGTTTTTGAGCCTTCTGGGAAAAAAATCTGTACTAAATTATCAATGAAAGTTAAAATCAATTGGAAGGGCAGAGATGAGAGATTTTATGATCTTAAAAAGCTGCAATTTCATTCTCAGAACCTTGACCTCACTCAGTTGCATGAACGATTAGGGTATTGGCTATTCAGATCTATGGGGGTGGAGGCACCTCGCTCCGTCCATGCACGATTGATTATTAATGATGACTATTCAGGCTTATATGCACTTACTGAACAAATAGATGGTTCCTTTACCGATTATCATTTTGATGATCAGAATGGAAATGTATATAAAGAGGTATGGCCTTTAAACAATGATGGCACACCTACGAATCCACAATCGTTTATTAGTGCTCTGAAAACAAATGAGGATGATAACCCATCCGTAGCCATAATGAGTAATTTCGCAGAAAAATTATCCAATGCTTCAAATACTGAACTTCAAAATATTATTTCAGAGTATATGGATATCAATAAAATTGTTTCATTTGCAGTGGTTGATCGGGCAATTCGAAATGACGATGGGCCTTTTCATTGGTATTGTGACAAAGGTGGATGCAGCAGTCATAATTATTATTGGTATGAAGAGCCCAACAATCAAAAAATAAATCTAATACCTTGGGACTTAGATAACGCATTTGAAAATATATTAAGCAACGCCAATCCAGTGACACCCATAGCAGATGATTGGGGTGAAACTCAAAATGATTGTCAGCCCTTTCCTTATGGTTCTTTTTTTATTTATCAATGGTCAGCAGCTTGTGATAAACTGATCGGAGGTTGGGCATCATATGAACAGGAATACAAAGATTTAAAAACCAAATTTATTAACGGTCCTTTTTCTGCCAGTACTGTAAACGGCTTAATCGTTGCATGGTCAGAGCAAATAAGAGCAGCTACCCAAGAAGCTGACGAGGAGCATTCAGATGCTTTGTCCGTGCAAGAATGGGAAAACAATTTGTATGAGTTCATGGACCAACTGGAATTTGCTAGGAATAAATAGGCTTAATTCTGGTTATTTGGATTCAATTTTATTGAAAAAAACTAAGAGGAAAAACACCAATGAAAATCACTAGTAACAATCTAACGAGGTTTATTTCTTTCTTTATCGTGCTCATTATATTTAGTTGTGAAGATAAAAAATCCAGTGATACAGGTGGTTTATTTATTAATGAATTTCTAGCAAAAAATGATTCATGCTGTCCTGATGAAGTGGGTGATTATGATGACTGGGTAGAATTGTATAACTCTGGCTCAAGCCCAATAGATGTTGGGGGTATGTATATTACTGATGACCTTGAGGATGAACTATATCGCATCCCTAAAACAGACAATACATTGACCACTGTTCCAGGAGAAGGATACCTTATCTTATGGCTGGATAAAGATGAAGAGCAAGGTCCTCAACATATTGGAGTAAAACTTTCAACTGATGGGGAATCAATTATTCTTTTTGATTCTGATAGCACAACAATCATTGATTCTCTCTCATTTGAAGCTCAGGAAGCAGATATTTCTATGGGAAGATCTCCAGATGGCTCTAATAATTGGGTGAAATTCACGACGCCAACACCTGGCACTTCAAATAAGTAGATTTATTTAGACTTAATCGCCTCTGGCTCAAATGAAGGAATAGAAAATGAAATGGTTTATTAAATGTATTAAAAATTATGCAGTTTTCAAGGGAAGGGCAGTTAGGCCAGAGTTTTGGTATTTTGCACTAGTCAGTGCAATTATTCAAATTTCTCTTTTAATAATTGATATAATCATAGGTTGGGACGTAGGTATAATTGATGGAATAAAAACACTTCCTTTATTTGAAACTTCTCGTCTCTTACTTTTAGTCCCTTCCATTTCAGTTACAGTGAGGAGATTGCACGATATTAATAAAAATGGCTGGTGGAGTTTATTATGGGGATTACCTGTTATTGGTTGGGTAATACTGATACTGTGGTTGTGTAAAAAAGGAGGTGAGGGTGAAAACCAATATGGCCTCGCAGACTAAATGAAACGCCTTTGGCTTAAATAAAGAAGTACATCATGAAAATTTTTTTACTAATTGTTGTCCTATTAATAACCAATGTTTCATTTGCTCAAGACTCAACCTTTGTGCAATCTCATCAAGACTCTACTAAGGTCAAAAATAATAGTATTACTTTAGCTGGTGCTAGCATAGGGTTCACTACGGGTTCATCTATGTTTTTGTTATCTGCAATGAGCGGGGATAATGTTTCTTTCTCTGAATTCATAGTGATGTTGTTGGGCCCAGGGCTTATCAATGGCGCTGTAATACCAAGCTATTTAGAAAGTGAGAACAAAGGTTATTTACGGGCAGGAATGTTAGCATCAAGCTGTGCAACTACTGTTATGCCTTTGCTTGGTGCTATGTTTGGTGCGCCCAATAGCGACCCATCAACGGTTGCAACAATTATTTTTATGGGCACAATTGGTGGCGCAATATATAATCATGGGTTAGCATTAATTTTCCCTAAATACAGAGAAGCACTTAAGACTGCTAAATTCAAGAACCAAATAAACAAAACTACAATTCACGATAATTAAATGAAAAGCCTCTGGCTCAAATGAAGGATTAGAAAATGAATAAATCAACAAAGCATCAAGCAATCCTATTCTTTATTTTTGTTTTTATTGCTGGTTGCCACAATGCACCAACCCCACCTTCAGAAATTGAAGGTGCGCATATTTCTGTATTGCATTATGAAAAATATGATTGTGAATCAATACTTGATGAAATAAAATTTTTAGAAAAGCGTGAGATAGAATTGGTAATTGCCCAGGAGGAAAGAATTAAAGAAAGCGAAGATCAACAATTTTGGACTGAAGGTATTGGTATGGGTGATGGAATCGAGGCATCAGAATTGCATAGGGTCCGAGGTGAAATAAAAGCTGCTCGTAGAGTATATAAAAAGAAGGAATGTAATATAGAAGAATGAAACGCCTCTAGCTCAAATAGCCTCCTAAGGGGGGCTTTTTTGTTGTAATAATATTTTAGGTTGTTATGTCAATTAAATTGTATACTCGCCGCGCTACAGAGGATATATATGGCTTTTATTGTTGGATTTCTTGTATCTCATCATTTGAAGCAAAAATATCAATGTGTGAAGCAAAAATATCAATGTGGTATAATGCATATTGTTGCATTATCGTAGTTAACAAAATTCAGGGTTTTTAAGTCCCTGAGAAGGAAAGAAAAATGAATATATATGTAGGAAATATTTCCTATCAATTAGATGAAAGTGGTTTAGAAGCTGCTTTTGCAGAACATGGTGAGGTTGATAGTGCGCGCATTATCTCTGACCGTGCTTCGGGGCGTTCGAAGGGATTTGGTTTCGTAGAAATGCCAAACCAGGCTGAAGGTGAAACAGCTGTTCAGAATTTGAACGGCAAAGAGCTAGAAGGTCGCGAATTAAAAGTGAACGAAGCTCGTCCAAGGGAAGATAGACCCAGCCGTCCCAGATACTAATTAAATTTGGTATCATATATCCGATTCAAACTTATTTGTATTCGGTAAAACAATAAAAGCCTCCTCATGGGGGCTTTTTTGTTTATAGGATTGTTGGTAGATTAAAATAATCAAAAGGAGGTAAGGAAATGAAAAAAATAATATTATTTGGAATTGGTGTGATGGCACTTTTACTTGTAACAAGTTGCAATATGCAATTAGAAACAGCTAATAAACAATTGGCTGCTAATCTAAAAATGTATGAAACCACTTGGGATGAAGTCATCAATAAGGGAAAAATTGACCTAATAAATGAAACCAATTTTGATAAGAATGTTACAGCTGTCACCAGTCCTGAAAATATAGTGGGTATTGAAGGGTTTAAAGATTATTACAACAATTATCTTGTTGGTTTTTCAAACATAACTTTCACTATCGTAGACCTGTTTGGACAAGGCGATAAAATTGTAAAACATTGGAATTTTAAAGGCACACACTCAGGAGATTTTTTTGGAATTCCTGCTACTGGGAATGAAGTAAATATCGATGGTGTAACACTTGTGAAAATGAAAGATGGTAAAATTGCACAGGAGCAAGATTTTCTGGACAACTTAGAGTTTTATCAGCAACTTGGACTTATGCCAAGATAATAGATACGGAAAAACTATACTTAAAAAGAGCCTCCTCACGGGGGCTTTTTTGTTTGTAAAATAATTGATTACATTGATGGTATGAAAAATATACTAGCAAGAGGAGGAATTGAATTTTTAGCTGTTCTTTTTGGTATTACTATATCGCTTTGGGTAGAAGATTGGCGTGAAAATAAGGACATTCAGATTAAAATTGCGGAAGACTATATAAACATCAAACAAGAAGTAGAGATTGATATTGAAAATATTGAAAATATAATCTTATCAATTGAGGAGCAGATTAATTCACTTAAAAAACTGATTCAGTATAATGAAAAGAAAATTGATTTTAATGATAGTGATGTCATCAACAATTTAATAAAAATTACATCGCCGACATTTTTTGGCACTCAGACTGCATACAATACTTCAGTATCAAGCGGTAGGCTTAACTTTTCAAAAGAAATGAGTGTAAGTAATGAGATCTCACTGTTATATGAGCATTTCTACAAACGACTGGATACAAATAGTCAAATATATGACTTGAGAAATCAAAAATTAAAAAGTGATTATTTCATGGAGTTTTTTCAAGTAACTGTTGGTAAGCAGGAAATTAATGATTCCATAAAATCAGTTTTCTTTTCAACAAAAACAAGGAATGCCTTGTACTGGATTTTAGAATTTGTAGAGAACTTCTACATTTATAGGTTGAAGGATACAAGGAATCAAATGTTAAAAACAGAACAATTAATATCAGAGTTTTTGCAGGAACAAATTTAAATGAAACGCCTCTCTTGGCAGGAGAGGGGAGCCCTTTAATTCGTGGTTGGCAGTAAAGTAATTTAGATGAAAAGAAAAGAGTATCTGAAAGTTGCATTAATTCTACCTGGGAATGTTCTTATAACTATTCCTTTATTCATTTTTTTGTCCACCCGAAACTCTTATTCCTATGACTTAGTAAGTCCTCATAACTTTCTTTTTTATATTGCTATGTTTTTTTTGACATTAGGTTTGTTGTTGGCCATTTGGTCGGTGCGAACTTTCTATATTAAAGGTGGTGACGGCACACCTGGTCCTTGGCGACCCGTAAGTAATCTTGTTATTAGCGGTCCGTATCGCTATGTTCGTAATCCAATGATACTAGGAGTTGTGGATTTACTTTTATTTGAGTCAGCTCTTTTTGTATCCATACCCTTGTTGTTATGGGCTATAGTGTTTTTTGTTGGCAATATAATTTACTTTAGGACCTTTGAAGAAAAAGAACTTATCAAACGCTTTGGGGCTGACTACGAAGATTATAAAAACAAGGTGTCAATGTTTTTTCCAAAATTTACTCCTTATAACAAAGAATAACCCTTCAACATTCTTCGTATAGCTGGTAATCTTATAGAAACATTTTTTGAAAAATAATTAAATGAAACGCCTCTGGCTCAAATAGCCTCCTAACGGGGTCTTTTTTGTTTATTATCAAATATTTACTGTTACAACTACTAATAGAGGAATTATAATGGAAACGTTTGGAATAATAGGCTAAAATCAATAATAGATTTTTCATTATAAACCCCATCATTTTTTATACTTCTCAATCAGATTCATGCCGCATTTAGGACAGGAACCTGGTCCAGACTGGTGAACCTCTGGATGCATGGGACAAACGAATAGTAATTGGGGAACTTTTTCCTCTGCTGATTCCCCGTCTACTAACCTGGAAATAGTACCCGGTGGGTTGGAATACCATTCTGGATCGACACCATCAGGTAGGAAGTTCCGCACTTTAAAGATGGTGAACATACCTCCCATGGCCACCTTTCCAAAGGGCCCTTCGCCTCCCATCATGGGCAGCGTGTTGATTGGACCTTCCATATTCATTTCAACCATTTCGTGCATTCCTTTTTCGCCCATGGCCATATAATTTGGCAATAAATCCCTTATTTTTTCTTCCACACCGTCCTGATTTACACCGAGGACATTGGGAATATCATGGCCCATCGCATTCATGGGATGATGCCGGCGATGACAATGGAGAGCCCAATCACCTGGATTGGCGATAAACTCGATATCCCTGGTTTGTCCCGGAGCAACTAGAACGGTCGTCTCCGGCCATTGCGCAGACGAGGGTATATCCCCACCATCTGTCGCCACCACTTTGAAAGAATGTCCATGCAAGTGGATGGGATGGGTCTCCTGGGCAACATTGGCAATTCGAACTCTCACTCGGTCACCTGTTTTAGCTACCAACGGGGCCGTTCCTGGAAAGGCGCGACTATTAAAAGTAAAAATATTGAAATCAGTCATCACATTTGCGTTAGGTGTTCGCGTGCCCGGATCCACAAACCACTCATTTAAGAAAATAGCATAATCCCGATCAATAGGTTGTTTCCGAATACGAGGGTGGATGATAAAAAACCCCATGGATCCCAAACCGATCTGGGTCATTTCATCTCCGTGGGAATGATACATTTGTGTGCCGTGCTGCTTTAACTCAAATTCGTATACGAAAGTTTCCCCAGGCTGAATCCCCGGCTGTGTCAGACCCTGTATGCCATCCATACCACTGGGAAGAATAACCCCGTGCCAGTGAACTGCCGTAGGTTCTGGCAATTTGTTGGTTACATAAATTCGTATGTGATCTCCTTCTATTGCTTCAATTGTTGGACCAGGTGTTCGACCATTATACCCCCAGGCCTTTATGACCATACCGGGAGCTATTTCCCATTCAATTTCCTCAACGATCAGACGAAATTCTTTAAAACCATCTACCATCGTCCAGGACAAGGTAGAACCATTGGGGGTGATGACGGGCATAAAAGGTGGGTCCTCTGGTGGATTTTTGCCTAACAACTGGCTGTTAATAAGGATTGAAAAAACGGAAAGTATCAGTATGACTGTCTTGCTCAATTGTATTATTTGTGATTGATTATTCATGTTCTACTCCATTGTGAAAAGATTTATTATTCAACTATTTCTGGGGCTCCCCACTTTCTTGAAAATCCTGTTCTCTATCGGGCCGAGGGAATTCCAACCCACCGCCAATAGCAAAATCCAATTCAGATCTTTTTATCCAATAATTCTTTAAAGCTTCGATATGGTTTCGGTGTGCATTGATTTCATCCTCTTTGGACTCTAACAGTGAATAGACTCCCTGAAGCATGAAATTGTAGTGTTTTTGCGCCGATTGAACAATTTGCTGGTGTGCTGGAATAATTGTTTTTTGAAAATATTCTACTGTTTTCCTGTTAACTACCATTTCTTTGTATAAAATTCCGACTTCAGTATGAATTTCTTGTATAAGGGCTTCCAATTGCTTTTGCTTTTGCCGCAGTTCAGTGCTCTTTCTGACCATAGCGGCTTGCCCCTGGTCGAAAATGGGCACAGCCACCTTCAATCCGGGACCTGTCAACTGTTTTTGTTCACGCTCCTGCTCAACTCCAATTTCTCCCTCCGCAATCTGACTGTACCGGGCCCAGGGCAGGGCCTCCTCTAGGCCCCTGATTTCAGCTTTTAAGGCCAAAAGATCCATTCTATTTTCAGATGCGTTAGAGTGTAATTTCGTTAAAGGGGGATCATTTTCGGAGAACTGGGGAAGTACCCCATTAATTTTTAATTCTTTATCAGATATCAACCCCAATTTCCATTTTAGTGCATCCTGCTCAATTTTAACCTTAATTTCATTTTGCATTAGCGTAAGGTTTGCTTGATTAGAAATCGCTTGATGTCGGGATAAATCTAACATATTAATATTGCCGGCGTTGTATTGTCTACTTGCTAATTCTGTTGCCGCTTCTGTCGCCTCCAATACAGCTCGGTGTAGTGCAAGCAATTGTTTATCGCCCTGAAGTGTAAAGTAGGCACTGCGGACTTCAGAGATTAATGAAAAGACTTCATACCCGACATGGTGCTTGACGACTTGATAATGTGCCTCTCCAAGTTTGATCTGGATAGGACGAAGAAATAGTCCTAGAAAATCCTGCTCCACGCCTAGCTCGGTTTTTACGTTTCCCCCTCCTGATAGTACTAAGGCCTTTAACTTCGGGTTGGAAAGCAATCCGGCCTGGACCAGGTCTGCTTGGGCAATGCCCAATTCTTCCAGCGTGGCCTGAAGTCCTGGATTGTTCAGCAGGGCGATCTGTACGGCTGCGTCAACAGTTAGGGGCTTCGCCAACAAAGAAGCAATTGTATCCTGTGCAGCCTGATTTTTATCTGCATTTTTTTCCACTTGGTATTGAGTTTTTATCTGCATCTCATCTCTAAAATTGCTCCAGGAACTCAACCGTGGATTTGTCGAACAACTATTCAAAAATATTGATGCCAATATGATGGTTCTTTTGTTAAAAATAGAATGAAAGAAAAGATTCATGATTATCTCTTTTGTTGAATGTAATTAATCTACCCGAATCATTCGGATAGCAAGAATGGACAAATTTGTCCCTAGGTCAGGATAATCTTATAAAAGAAGTGGTGTGATGAATTTAGAAAGCGACTTCGGTGAAAGTCGTAATAGTGTAGTATTTATTCCCCGTTTATATACAAAAATTCTTGAATCAATAATATATGTTGGTTTTGTATAATCAATATCTTTGAATTTTTGATTTGATTTTGGCCCGGAAATAATAGGAACAAATTGAGAATGATCACAATTTTTCACGTTCATTAGGTATCCTTCTAAGTCCTCGGATACTTTATTGGATTCACAACAGGTTGTCTTTTCCACCTCACAGCAAGGCATATCGCAGTTGATATGTATCAACGGGGCCGCCATGGTTATAGCCATGATTGTAATCAAACCAATCGATATGGTATGTTTAAACATACTTGAATTTACTTTGTGATACCCTATTAGTATCAAATTACTTGATCAGTTTACGAAATTTATCCCCAGTGGAAATCCTTAATTAATTGTAGATTAATGCTATATGGGGAAGTTTATTTCACGAAGAGAGTTTGTAAAATTAAGTCTAGCTGCTTCGGTTGTTCCAATGGCAGGTATATCTATTATATCACCTAATTATTCAAGTTCAAGTAAACGATTCAATTACAAGAAATCTATAATAATTGATAACCTTGCTTCGCCAGGCCCTTTCAATGTTCCGGGTAGAACAGATAATCCACTTACAAATGAGATGTTAGCCAATAGCAGAAAATCAGGAATTACTTCAGTTAATGTTACGGTGAGCTCTGGAGGTGGTGATAAAGCTTTTGAGGAAACTGTTTCTAGTATCGCCTATTGGGAAAAAGAGCTTCTACAACATCCTGATTTTCTTATAAAAATAAGATCACTTGATGACATTCATCAGGCTAAAAAAGATAAAAAACTTGGAATTATTTTTGGGTTTCAGGATACCACTATGATTGGAAACAATCTTAAGCTAATAGATACTTTTTACAATCTTGGTGTTCGTATAGTACAGCTCACATACAACTTGAGAAATTTAGTGGGGGATGGATGTTTATTGCCTGATGCTGGTGGATTGACCAAGTTTGGAAGAGATATTGTCGAAAAGTTGAATGATACTGGTATTCTGATTGATCTCAGTCATTGTTCAACCAATACAACTCATGATGGAATAGTAAATTCAAAAAAACCAGTAGCAATTACTCATAGTGGTTGTAAATCAGTTTATAATCATCCTAGAAGCAAGCGAGATGAAGAGCTTAAGATGATGGCGGAGCGTGGTGGAGTTATTGGTATTTATATGATGCCTTTTTTAAATGCAAAAGGTCAACCTACCTCAGATCATTTATTGGCTCACATAGAGCATGCAATTAATGTTTGTGGTGAAGATCATGTGGGTATTGGTAGTGATTTATCTATTAGTCCTCACATTGTTACTGATGAATATGTAGAAAATCAAAAAAAATTTGCTAAAATTCGTGAAGCTGCTGGTATTGCTGCGCCTAGAGAAGACGAACTTCTTTTCGTAAAAGATATGAATTCACCTCTTCGTATGGAAATGATTGCTGATAAACTTCAAAAAGCAGGACACAGTTTAGATCGTATTGAAAAAATACTGGGCGGAAATTGGATGAGACTTTTTAAAGATATTTGGTAATGTTATTATAAAAGACACGCCTCATTGGCGGGTAATTTTATTTAAGTTTTTTAAATTATTTATCAAGGTCTATAAAATGAAAAAGGAGGGATAATTATGAATATTCAACAAACAAATGTTCCTATATGGGCTCATTGGATTCGTTTTACTAATTTTATGACAGAACGTTTTTTAGGTGGTCCCCAAGTTTTAAAAATGGCCTGGGTAATTAATTTTCAAAAAACAGGTACATTTTTCTACATTCTATTTTTGATGAATTATTATCAAAATTTTTCCGTAGTAACCTGTGTCTATTTATCTCTTCATGGCATGTATGGATTTTGCTGGATGTTAAAACATTTTGCATTTCCTGATAAATCCTGGGAGAAAAAAGTTACCATAGGCGGTGGTCTTATGGCTTTTGTATTAGTTTTAGGACTCTATTGGGTATTCCCATATTTGTTGATTTCTGATATACTGGGACCTGATCAAAAGATAGCTAGTCTAGGTATAATAACATCTGCAATATGTATACATACATTAGGAGTAGTCATCATGATGACATCCGATTGTCAAAAATATTTTTCCCTTAAGTATAATAAGGGACTTATTGTGGATGGACTTTTCAAATATATCCGTCACCCAAATTATCTGGGAGAAATCATGCTTTATGCATCATACGCATTGATTGTCCAGCATTGGATCCCCTGGGCAATTTTGGTTTGGGTTTGGATCGGAGTATTTCTGGTTAATATATTGCAGAAAGAAGCTTCAATGTCCAGATATCCCGGATGGGCAGAATATAAGAAGCAGACTGGGATGCTTATACCGAAGCTATTTTAATTTTTACAACTGATCCAGTGCTTGCAGGAAGTCCCTTTTAATATCATCGATATTTTCAATCCCAACTGAACAGCGCACGAGGTTTTCCGGAATACCTAGGTAGGACCGTTCTTCAACCGTGTTTTCGACATGGCTGGTGGTCTTTGGCGGGCCCACAATTGTATCCACGGACCCCAAGTGGGCGGCGGCATGGGCAAAGTTTAATTTGGTAAGGAAAGCAGGGATAAGGTCCTCTGTACCAGACAAGGAAAAACTAAGAACACCCCCGAAGCCCTTCATCTGCTCCGCGGCAGTATCAAAACTAGGGTGGGTGTCCAAGCCCGGGTAAAAGACCGTATCAATCTTGGGATGTTCCAACAGGCAGCGAGCCAGTTCTAGTGCATTGCTATTATGCCGCTCCATCCTGAGTGCCAGAGTTTTCATGCCACGTAATATCAGGTAGGCTGCATTAGCCCCCAGGGTAGCACCATTGATCTCTCTGAAGTGAAATATCTTTTTGATCTGTTCTGGGTTGCCACAAACCAAGCCCCCCAGGGCATCGGAGTGACCACATAAAAATTTGGTTGCACTGTGGATCACCAAATCGGCGCCTAGTGCCAGTGGCTGTTGGTTAATAGGTGTGGCCAGCGTGTTATCCACCGCCACCAAGGCACCGACACTCTTACCTGCCTCCGAGAGTTTATTAATATCTTGAATTTTCAGAGTGGGGTTCGTGGGGGTTTCTAGGTAAAGCAACTGGCAGCCTTTGGCCACTTCCTTTTCAATCTGATGATGATCAGTGGTGTCGCAAAGTTTTACCTCTATGCCGTACTGTGGTAAAAACTCGAGAAAAATTTTACTGGTGCCGCCGTAAGTATCTTTACTAGCTACCACCCGATCTCCGGATTTGAGGTGAGCAAAAAGGGTATTGCTGATGGCGGCCATACCGCTGGAAAAGCTAGTAGCGGCCTGTGCTCCTTCAAGGATGCGGATCTTTTCTTCCAGAACATCCAATGTAGGATTTGTGTTCCGGCCGTAAATGTAACCTTCTTTTTCGCCTTTGGCTACCTGGACCCATTCATCCAAGTCATCGTAGCCGTAGGCCACACTGTTTACCGTGGGCACTTGGGTGGCACGATGGGGAAAGACGTCCGTTTCTCCACCCCAGACTGATTGGGTTCCAGCTTTGACCTTATCCCAGGAAATTTGTTTTTTCATAGTGGGATAAAACCATTTTTTTGTTATTAATCGTTTTTAGCAATAGTACCATTTACCATAACAAAGTTGATAGATCGAAATGCTTTAATATTTTGATCTGGATTTCCGTCTACAGCAATAATATCTGCAAAATAACCCTGTTTGATCTGACCCAGTTCATCATTTTTCCGAATAAGTTTGGCACCCACCACGGTGGCAGAATGGATCACATCCATGGGTGACATACCATAATCAACCATACGTTCCATCTCCCGCCAACCTTCTCCATGTGGCATAGAACCAATATCGGTTCCAAAAGCAATCTTGACGCCCTTTTTCATGGCGAGCTGAAAGGATTTTTTATGCTCGGCAACAATACGATTATGGAATCTGGTATCTGCTTCACTGGCCCCTTCATCAGGAAGATAGACTGTCATAGTCGGGCACCAAAATGTGCCCTTTTTAACCATCAGAGATAGAATTTTATTATCCAGAAACAATCCGTGCTCCAGACTGTGAACACCGCCATCAACCGCATGATATGCTCCAGTTCCACCATAAGCGTGAGCGGCCACATCCATACCCCATCTGCGCGCTTCATTTACCATAATTTCAACTTCCGCTTTAGTCAGCTGAGAGAGGGGTTCCAGGGTTTCTCGATTGATATGTCGTAATGTGCCGGTAGCATATATTTTGATAAAATCAACACCTGCTTTACGCTGATCGCGAATTGCAGCCACCATATCATCAGAATTATCAGCCATGATGGCAAGTTGTTCAACTTTTCTATCGACGTATGGACGCAATCCGGTTAAATTCATGTGTCCGCCAGTGATGCTGATTGCCCATCCAGAAACGAATATTCTTGGTCCAACAAACATACCTTTGTTGATTGCATCACGGACAGCAATATCAGCCATGTCAGCACCTTCATTATCAACATCCCTTATGCTGGTAAAACCTGACATCAGGATTTGTTTTGACGCTTTAAACGCCTCCATGGTGCGGTATGTATTTGTTTTATAAAGAACTGGCGGATTACTACTATAATCAGGTGTTAGGCAAATATGGGTATGGCTATCAATGAGACCTGGAAGTACTGTTTTATCGCGCAAATCGACCGTCTTACCAGAAGTTAATTTCAAGTTTTTTCCTACTTCAATAATTCGATTTCCTTCTACTAAAATATCAATATTATTTTTCACTGTTTTCTGGTTTGTATCGATGAGTCTACCGGCACGAATCAAAGTTTGTTGTGTCTGAGCAGTAGAAGTCACCAATAATAAATAAAGAATAAATTTAATTTTATTCTTTATTCTATCCAGATTCTTGGGTTTTATATTTTGCCCGTATAATTTCAAAATAGGCTCCTTTCAAAATGGGGTACGATTGTATAGCCCCGGTGAGCAATTTAATGAATTATTAGTACTTTTTTCTATGAAACGCCCCCGGATAAAATCAGCCTTGTTATGGGTATTTTTTGTTTGAATTATTTCTGTCGTAAATTAATTATAGGTAGGAGGGTTCTATGAATAAACATATCAAACATTTAATAATTTCTATCCTTTTGGTGTCAATGGTTTTATCAGCCAATAAATGGACACCTGGATTTATGATCCAATATCAACGTCTAGGCGGCACGGATATATCGCCAGATGGAAACTGGGTGGCATACGAACTGTCTATCCCACAAATAGAAGGTGATAAATCAGAATTTCTTACCCATATATGGCTGGTAAGTGCAGATGGACAACGAAATTTTCAATTGACCCAGGGGGATGTGTCTGCCCGCTCACCACGCTTTTCGCCTGATGGAAAACACATTGCATTTATTTCTGGAAAAGCCGATCCGGAAAACAATTTTCAGACAACTAAGGGCCAAATTTATGTGTTGCCAATCAATGGAGGTGAACGGAAACAGATTAATGCTGAAACATCATCCGTAGGCAGAATTGCTTGGTCACCGGATGGACAATCCATTGCCTTTACAATGAGAGACCCTGAAACGGAAGATGAAAAACGCCGCAAAAAAGAAAAAAGAGATTGGAAAATCATTGATACCAATTATCGTTATTCTCACATCTATGTGGTTGAACTTAATGGGAATGACAGTGCCCGCCGCCTTACCAAGGGGGAATTTCAGGTAGGCAGTTTTGATTGGTCACCAGACAGCAAACGTATCGTTTTTGACCATACGGAAAACCCAACTGCCAATGCCTGGACCACCAGTGATATATCCGTTGTTAATGTTCGAAGTGGATCAAAAAAATCTTTGGTAGATTGGAATGGCTATGACCGTTCACCAAAATATTCTCCCGATGGCAAATTCATCGCTTTTACCTCTGATGGTGGAAATCCTACATGGGGCCGGGAGCATTTTGCCTATGTGATTCCAGCCAATGGAGGTAATGGCAGGCAGCTTCCT
>JYMV01034288.1_pt1 | contig 15374 bp, 14 predicted proteins | sample 338911 | NCBI WGS metagenome assembly JYMV01 (sample SAMN03354496, study PRJNA234377) | hydrothermal vent metagenome | biome: Deep sea; feature: Hydrothermal plumes at the Eastern Lau Spreading Center, Western Pacific Ocean; material: Seawater | place: Tonga | collected 2009 | depth 2000 m m
GGGCGCAACCCGCCGTCTTCTCGAACGCCTGGGAGAGATGATCCCAGGGTCCTGATCGACACCCTCGACGCGGGGGAAAGTCTTCAAGATCACTTTCCAAGCGGTCACCAACCCATAGAATCTTACAGGTTGCTGGGAGGAGTTCCTGAGGCCGCGGGCTGAAGTCGGTGGATTTCCTCCCGCGGTCGCTGTTTCTCGAGGGGTAGCCTGCCACAAGGCGGGAACATCAATGCGAGAGGTGGGTGATGACCTCCGTCAGTTACGATCTTTTTGCCCTGGCGATTTTTGCCGGACTGACGGTCATCGTCGGGGCAGGACTGTTGGCGCTCTCGGAATTGGTCGGCCCCCGGCGTCGAGACCCCGAGAAGAACACCACCTACGAATGTGGTGTTCCTCTCTTCGACTCCGCCCGTGAACCCTTCACCGTCAAGTTCTACCTTGTTGCGATTCTCTTCATTCTGTTTGACATCGAAACGGTCTTCCTGCTCCCGTACGCCGTCGTATACAAGCAACTGGGTGTGATCGGCCTCGTCGAGATGGGGATCTTCCTCCTCGTCCTGGCTGCAGGACTTCTCTACTGCTGGCGGAGAGGGGCGCTCGAATGGGACTAGAACGCCTCTTTACTGGTGACGGATTCCTCACTACCACCGTCAACAGCCTCGCCAACTGGGGCAGAAAAAATGCCCTCTGGCCGATGCCCTTCGGAACCGCGTGCTGCGCCATCGAGATGATGGCGACCTTCTCGGGGAGATACGACATCTCCCGATTCGGCGCCGAGGTGGTGCGTTTCTCACCGCGCCAGGCAGACCTCCTGATCGTCAGCGGTCGAATCTCTCTGAAGATGATGCCGGTTCTCTCGAAGATCTACCGTCAGATGCCCGAACCCAAATGGGTGATCTCGATGGGTGCCTGCGCCTCCTGCGGCGGGGTCTTCGACACCTACACCCTGATCCAGGGGGTCGATCAGTTCATGCCGGTTGATGTTTACGTACCCGGCTGTCCCCCCCGTCCAGAGTCCCTTCTCGACGCAGTCTTCGAGGTCCAGAAGATCATCGAGACCGAGAGACTCGACAGCGGCAAGCACGGGAGTTGACAGTGACCAAGAAGAAGAACAGCAACGACGACTCGAAGGGCCCTGTCCCATCCCACCCGGTTCTCGAAGCGATGCCGGCCGCTCTGCGAGAAGCGGTGCTCTCCGTCGAGGTCCATCAGGGACAGACCGGTCTGGTGACCCGGGTCGAGTCGGTCAGGGCCATCCTCGAACACCTCCGCGATGACCAGGATTTCGATTTTCTCGTCGATGTCACCGCCCTCGATTTCCTCAACCAGGACACCGAGGAACGCTTCCAGGTGATCTACATCCTCGAGCGAGTCAGCGACCTGACGGTGATTCGCCTGCACGCCTGGCTCCCCGAAGATGCCTCCGGAGTCCCCTCCGTTTTCGATCTCTGGGATTCTGCCCGCTGGGGAGAACGGGAGTGCCACGACATGTTCGGCATCGTCTTCGAAGGGAACCCGGACCTTCGGAGATTGCTGATGCCCGAGGATTACCCGGGATTCCCCCTTCTCAAGGATTACCCCCTGGCGGGCCACGGAGAGCGTCGGCGATTCCCCAGGGTCGTCCCCGTCGGAGACGAGATGATCGAGGAAGAGCCCCTCGAGTATCCGACCAGCATCGGTCGTGGGATGCATACTCCCGAATACATCGAGGAGGTCCGACGTGAGTCCAGCCCAGGGGAAGAGTAGCTTCAAGGAAGGGACCCCCCTTCCCGACGCTGCCACTCTCGACCGCGAGTTCGACAGGGGCTCGAGATCCCAGGATCACATCGCCGGGATCTTCGAGGAAAGCGATGACGACAGCCAGAAGTTGGTGATGAACTTCGGTCCCCAGCATCCGGCGACCCACGGCACCTTGCGCAACATCTTCACCCTCGAGGGAGAGACGATCGTACACGCCGATGTCGAGATAGGATTCCTCCACACCGGTTTCGAAAAACTCGCAGAGCACATGACCTATCAGCAGTGGGTCACCGTCACCGACCGCATGAACTACCTCTCGGCGATCAACAACAACGTCGGCTTCTCGGTCGCGGTCGAGAAACTCCTCGGTATCGAGGTCCCCCCCCGCTGTGCAGCACTTCGCGTCATCATGAGTGAACTGTCCCGGATCGCTGACCACGTGCTCTGCGTCGGGCTCCAGGGAATGGACCTTGGAGCCTTCAGCGTCATGCTCTGGGCCTTCGAGAAGCGAGAGTTGGTCTACGACATCATCGAGGCGATCTGCGGAGCTCGCCTGACCACCTCCTGGACCCGAATCGGTGGGATCATGCGGGATGTACCCGAGTTCTTCCCCGATCTCATCTATCAGTTCCTCGATGATTTTCCTCCCCTCGTCGAGGAACTTCACCTGATGCTCCGCGGCAACCGCATCTTCATCGACCGGGTCAAGGATGTCGGAATCGTCGACAGGGAGACCGCCCTCAGCTGGGGACTCTCGGGACCGGTCGGCCGATCTTCAGGGGTGGACCGGGATGTGAGGCGAGATCACCCCTACCTCGGTTACGACAAGTACGACTTCAAAATTCCGGTCCAGCCGGAAGGTGACAGCCTCGCGCGCTACATGCAGCGGATGGAGGAGATCGAACAGAGCCTCGAGATCATTCGCCAGGCGATGGCAACTCTCCCCGAAGGAGAGGTGGTCCATGATGACTTCAAGACCTCGTTGCCGAAAAAGCACGCCGTTCACACCGACATGGAGTCCCTGATTCACCACTTCAAGCTGGTGATGCTGGGGCATGGGATTCGCCCGGAACCAGGCGCTACCATCTACGTCGCCACAGAAGCTCCCTGCGGTGAACTCGGTTTCTTCATCGCATCAGATGGAACCGATACCCCGGCGCGGATCAGGATACGTCCGCCTTCTCTCTACAACTTCGCGATCTATCCCAGGATGGTCGAGGGTGGGATGGTCTCCGACGCCATCGCAATCCTCTCCAGCATTCATGTCATCGCTGGTGAGCTGGACAGGTAGGAGAAGATGGCGGAAATCACATTCTCGAAAAAAAGCCTCGAACGGTACGAATGGCTCCTCACCCGCTACCCCTCGAAAGAAGCGGTGCTTCTGCCCGCCCTCCATCTCGCGGAGGAGGAGTTCGAAAACATCGGCGTCAAGGAGATGAAGTACGTCGCGGACCTCATCGGAATTCCCCCGGCCAGAGTCTACGGTGTTCTGACCTTCTACACCCATTTTCGCCGCGCTGGTTGTGGCAAGTACCACATCCAGGTGTGCAGCACTCTCTCCTGTGCCCTGCGAGGGTCACACGAGGTCTACCAGCGGATCTCCGAGCGGCTCGGAATCGAGGCGGGGGAAACCACCCCCTGCGGCCGCTTCACTCTTTCGAAGGTGGAGTGTCTCGGTTCCTGCGACACCGCGCCGATGCTGCAGATGAACGACGACTACCACGAGGGGCTCGACCTCGAACTGGTCGACCAGCTCATCGAACAGTGGCGCGCAGAATTGCCAGAGGGGGGATCCTCCTGATGGCCTTCAAGAAAGTCCTGACAAGGCATGTCGGAAAGAAAGACTGCCACACACTCAAGTTCTACAAGAAGCAAGGCGGCTACGCCCAGGCAGAGGATGCCGTCAAAAACCAGGACCCGGATGCCCTCATCGATCTGGTGAAGGCCTCCAATCTTCGCGGCCGTGGCGGAGCGGGATTCCCGACCGGGGTCAAGTGGGCCTTCGTTCCGAAGCACACCGACAAGGCGAAGTACCTGGTGGTCAACGCCGACGAATCGGAACCGGGCACCTTCAAGGACCGAGTTCTGATGGAGAAGAACCCCCACCTGCTCCTCGATGGAATCATCATCTGTAGCAAGGCGGTCGGGATTCACCACGCCTACATCTACATTCGCGGGGAATTCGTCTTCGCCTACCGGAGGCTCCTCGAAGCTGTCGAGGAGGCGTACAGCGATGGTCTTCTCGGCAAGGGGATCTTCGGCAGCAACTTCGACCTCGATGTCACCCTTCATCGCGGGGCGGGTGCCTACATCTGTGGCGAGGAAACGGGAATGCTCACCTCCCTGGAGGGAAAGCGAGGGGAGCCGAAACTCAAACCGCCCTTTCCTGCCGTCGAAGGGGTCTTTGGTTGCCCGACGGTGGTCAACAACGTCGAGACCCTCGCCAACCTGCCCTACATCCTCGAGATCGGTGCCGATGCCTACAAGAAGATCGGCCCCGAGAAGTGCCCGGGGCCGAAACTCTTCTGTGTCAGCGGGCACGTCGAGAACCCCGGAACCTTCGAACTTCCGATGGGAGTCAACCTCCTCGAGTTGATCAACAAACACGCCGGTGGAGTGTGGAAAGGGAGATCACTGAAAGCGGTGATCCCAGGGGGGTCTTCTGCACACGTTCTCCATGCCGACGAGTGCGATGTCGCGATGGACATCGAGTCCCTCGACGAAGCGGGATCGATGCTCGGTTCGGCAGGAATCATCGTGATGGATGACAGCACCTGCATGGTCGATGCGCTGCTCAACATCATGCGCTTCTACCACCACGAATCTTGCGGTCAGTGCACGCCGTGTCGCGAAGGTACTGGCTGGTTGGAAAAGCTTGTCCACCGCATCGCCAGTGGTGGCGGACGGCACGAGGATCTTCAACTGATCCAGGATGTCTGCGACAGGATGGTCGGTAAGACGATCTGCGCCCTCGCCGATGCTGCGGCCTTCCCCGCCGAATCGATCGTCAAAAAATTTCCGGAAGACTTCCTCCATGCAATCGAGCAGGGAGGGAGCCCGGCGTCGAGGAATCGCAGTCGGGCGGCTGTCGGAGGAGGCACCGATGTCTGAGCATGCCACCACCGTCACCTGGACCCTCAACGGCAAGCAGGTCGAGAGTCCCCCAGGGCTGACGATCATGGAAGCAGCAAAGCTCCACGACCTGGAGATCCCCAATTTCTGCTACCACCCGGGGCTCTCCATCGCCGGCAACTGCCGCATCTGTTTCGTCGAGAGCAACCGATCGCCAAAACCTGTGATCTCCTGCTCGGAGAGAATCGCCGAGGGACTCGAGATCCAGACCCACAGCGAGATGGCTCTCGAAGCCCGCAACTCGGTGATGGAGTTCCAGCTGATCAACCATCCCCTCGACTGCCCCGTCTGCGACAAGGCCGGGGAATGCGTCCTTCAGGATCACTCCTACACCCATGGTCCTGACCGCAGCCGATTCGAGGAAAACAAGACCATCCGCCACACCAAGAAACTGGGATCGACAATCAGCATCTGGGGAAACCGCTGCATCGTCTGCACTCGCTGCGTTCGCTTCTGCGATGAGATCACCGGGACAGGAGAACTCTGCGTCGTCGAGCGTGGCGACCGCTCCGTCGTCGATGTCTTTCCGGGGCTCCCGATCGAGAACTCCCTGGCAGGAAATGTCATCGACATCTGCCCTGTCGGTGCGCTGATCGGCGAGGACTTCAAGTTCGAGGCACGGATCTGGGACATGAAGAAGACTTCCAGCGTCTGTGCTGGTTGCTCCCGGGGATGCAACATCGAGGTCCAGAGCCTCGACGGATTCGCCAAGAGGATCGTCGCGCGTGAAAACCCCGAGGTGAATGAATGGTGGATCTGCGACCGGGGTCGCTACGACTATCGCTACCTTCTCGCTGCCGACCGGGTAACGGACGCCAGCGCCGGTGGAGAACCCATCGACAGCGATACTGCGGATTCCTCCCTGAATGATCTGGTCTCGGAGAACGGCGGAATTGTCGGCATTCTTGTCGACCCGATGATGACCTGCGAGGAACTTCACCTCGTCAACAGACTCTCATCGACCCTGTCGGACTGCCAGGTGGCAGCCTGGAGTACTGCGGATGGAGAAGCGGAGAGTTTTCCAAATGGGTTCACCATCAGTTCCGATCTGCACCCCAATCGCGCAGGGGTCGGCGCCATCATCGGAAAGGATGCCTTCTCGACCGTTGCTAAGGGCCTGAGAAGGTCCCTCGATGCCGGTGATATCGATCTGCTGATCGTTTTCGCTGGGTTCCCCCATCCCGACCTCGAGAAGAAATGGATCGAGTCGATCGGCAAGGCTAAAGTGCGGATCGTCTTCTCGTTGCAATCGGGCTCCTGGTGCGAGGGTGCCGACCTGTTGCTGCCTTCGACCGCCCCCCTCGAGAAGGAGGGCAGTTACCTCAATCAGGATGGACGCCTCCAGCGGGTGCGCACGTTGATCGCTGCCGGTCAGCAGCCATTTCCTTCCGAACTGGTTCGCCTCCAGGCCCTGCTCACCCACCTCGGGGAGCGCCCCAGAAGCGTCTCTTCCTCCGGGGTCTTCCGCGAACTCGCCAGCAGTGTCGAGGCCTTCTCGGATCAGAGTCACAGCACCCTGGGAGAATCGGGGTGTGTTCTGAGCAGCGGAAAATCTGCGGTCGGAAGCATGGGAGGTGACGCCTGATGATCATCTCCACACTCGCCGCCGCTCAGGTCGCCGTGGAGGCGATGAACCCGTGGCTGAAATCATCGATCACCGCTGTGCTGGTATTCGGAGGTCTGATCCACATCGTCCCCGGACTGATCTACTTCGAGCGCCGCATCTCCGCCTGGATCCAGGATCGGATCGGCCCCAACAGGGTCGGGCCGGTGGGAGTGCTTCAACCTGTAGCCGATGCAATCAAACTGATCTTCAAGGAGGACGTCACTCCCGAGGGGATCAACCGCGCCATCTACACCCTGGCACCGGTTCTCGTCTATGCTCCGGCGATCCTGGCATTCACCGTCATCCCCGTCGGCATCGATCTCCAGGTCGCCAACTTCAGCGTCGGGGTCATCTTTCTGCTCACCATCGGCGGCTTTTCTGTCTATGGGCTCGCCTTTGGCGGCTGGGCATCGAACAACAAGTATTCTCTACTCGGCGGACTCCGCGCTTCTGCTCAGATGGTCTCCTACGAGGTTGCACTCATCCTCTCCGTGATCGCCATCCTGATGACCGCAGAATCGGTCGACCTGAACGCCATCGTTCGCTCTCAGTGGGCGCCGGGTACCCTCGGGTTCCTCGGCTGGAACCTCTTCCAGCAACCGATCGCGTTCGTGATCTTTTTCATCGCCGCATTTGCCGAAACGAACCGCCTGCCCTTCGATCTTCCCGAGTGCGAGGCAGAATTGATCGGCGGCTACCACACCGAGTACTCGAGCCTGAAGTTCGCCACCTTCTTCCTCGGTGAGTACGTCGCGATGGTGACGATGTCGGGTCTGCTGGTCACCCTCTTCCTCGGCGGCTGGAGCCTTCCCTGGGTGGAGATCCCTGCGCTGCCGCTCACCGCTGACATCGCCCTGAGCGTCCTGATTTTCCTCGGGAAACTGGCCTTCCTGCTGTTTGTTTACATCTGGGTGCGCTGGACGCTGCCGCGGTTCCGCTACGACCAGTTGATGGGAATCGGCTGGAAGGTGCTGATTCCCCTGGCACTGGTGAATCTCGCCCTGACGGCACTCGGCGGCATTTTCGACTGGAACTGGTTGATCCCCCTTCCCGGCTAGGCCAGGAGGTTGGACCAAACGACGGGTGGGGAAGGAACTCACCCATTTGAATGGAGAAGAGAGGCCGTGGCACACGATCCAACTGAAAGTGGAACTGCCCAGGAGCACACCTCCGGCACCACCGAAGCGCGCAAGAAAAAGGAATTTTTCCTTCCCATCCTCAAGGGCCTTGCCAACACCATCGCTCACATCTTCCGCCGGGAGCCGAACACCATCTTCTATCCGGAGGAGAGGAGAGCCCCCTACCCAGGATACCGCGGTGAACACCGGCTCAAGCGTGATTCCCTCGGCCGCGAGAAGTGTGTCGCCTGTTTCCTCTGTTCGACCGCTTGCCCGTCCCACTGCATCGAGATCGTCGCTGAAGAAGCGCCATGGGATGACCGGGAAAAGCGTCCTCGCATCTTCAACATCGACATGTTGCGCTGCATCTACTGCGGGATGTGCGAGGAAGCCTGCCCCTGCGATGCCATCGAGTTGACGCCAATCTATAACATTCCCGTGCTGTCGAGGGAGGATGCGATCTACACGAAGGAGAAGTTGCTCTCTCTCTGATTGTCGTGGCCGGGGAGCCGTGGCGACCTTCGAGAGCATTTCAGTTGGACCGGTGATCAGGAACTGGAGAGTTGGAGCATACGATGAGCCCCTGGTTGCAGAACACCATATTCGGGGTTCTCGCCCTCCTGGCGGTGGTCAGTTCCCTGCTCGTGGTGACACGGAAGAACCCGATCTACTCGGCTTTGTTCCTGATCGTCATGTTCTCGACCATCTCGGGGATCTTCCTCCTCCTCGATGCTTCCTTCCTCGGATTCATGCAGTTGCTCGTCTACGCCGGGGCGATCATGGTCCTCTACATCTTCGTCATCATGCTGATCAATCCGCGCGAAGGAGATCTCCCCCCAGAGGGCGGTTTCACCGACAAGGGAGTCGCAGCAGGGATCGCATTGATCGTCTTTTCTCTCCTGGCATTTGCAATCGGCAAGTCGGAAGTTCTCGCTCAACTCGCCAGCAGCGGCCCCTTCCCCGCTCGCCCCCTCCCGAGCCCGACCCACGGCGAGATCGCCGCATTCGGCCTCGAACTCTTCCAGAGGCACCTGCTCGTCTTCGAACTCGCCTCGATTCTGATCCTGGTGGGAATCGTAGGGGCGGTTCACCTTACGCTTCGCAGGAAGGCGGGGGCAGCGCTGCCAGAGAGCAGCGAAGACGCTCCGGATGATGCTGGCGAAACGCGCGGCAGGGAGTTGATCGATGTTTAGCATCACGACGATCCTCTACCTCACGGCCAGCCTGTTTTGCATCGGCATCTACGGTGTCCTGGCCCGCAGGAACATCATCGTGGTCTTGATGTCCCTCGAGTTGATGCTCAATGCGGTGAACCTGGCACTGGTCGCCTTTGGAAGGGTCCACGGCACGGCATCCTTCGCTGGAGAGCACTCCGGACAGATTTTTACCCTGATGGTACTGGCGGTGGCCGCTGCAGAAGCTGCCATCGGACTGTCTTTGCTCCTGGTCATCTGGCGGCGCTGGCACTCGATCGATGTACGTAAACTCAGTCGGATGAGCGGCTAGGGAGGACTCCTTGGAAACGAAGCTCCTGTGGATCCCACTGCTGCCCTTCATCGGCTTCCTCCTCAACGGGATGTTCGGGAAGAAGTTCGGGCCACGGGTCGTCTCGTGGATCGGCTGCCTCGCTCCTCTCGGCGCCCTCGCCGTCACTTACTCATCCTGGAAACAACTCACCGGCGTTGTCGATAGGCTCGATCAGGTCGTCTTCCCGTGGATCTGGCTGGAAGGGATCCTCGAGATCCCCTTCAAGCTGACCTTCGACGGGCTTTCAGCGACGATGTGCCTGGTGATCACAGGGGTTGGATCCTTGATTCACCTCTACTCGATCGGCTACATGCGCGGCGATGCCGGATACCACCGATACTTCGCCTATCTCAATCTCTTCACCGCCTTCATGCTGATCCTCGTCCTCGCCGACAACCTGCTGCTGATGTTCGTCGGCTGGGAAGGGGTCGGACTCTGTTCCTACCTGCTGATCGGGTTCTGGTTCGAAGATGACGCCAACTGCGTCGCAGGCAAGAAGGCCTTCATCGTCAATCGCATCGGCGATTTCGGGTTTCTCCTCGGGATGTTCCTCTGCATCGTTCACTTCGGAAGCCTCGATTTCGGAGTCCTCACCGACCGCGAAATCATCGCCGGGGTTGCCGCCAGCAGTGCCTGGGGCATGCCTGCGGTCGGCGCAACAACCCTGATCACGCTTCTCTTCTTCTTCGGCGCTACCGGCAAGAGTGCCCAGATTCCTCTCCACGTCTGGCTCCCCGACGCGATGGCCGGACCGACTCCGGTCTCGGCATTGATCCACGCGGCGACGATGGTGACCTCGGGGATCTACCTCTGTTGCCGTCTGATGCCTCTCTTCGAGTCATCTCCTGTGTGCATGGCGGTGATCGCTGGCATTGGAGCAACCACTGCCCTCTTCGCTGCGTTCATCGCTTTCTCCCAGAACGACATCAAGAAGGTCCTCGCCTACTCCACAGTCAGCCAGCTCGGCTACATGTTCTTCGCCATCGGAATGGGCGCCTTCTCTGCGGCTCTCTTCCATCTGGTGACCCACGCCTTTTTCAAAGCGCTCCTCTTCCTCGGATCGGGGGCGGTGATCCACGCCATGCACCACGAACAGGACATGCGCAAGATGGGAGGGCTGAGGAAACAGCTTCCCTTCACCCACATGATGTTCCTGATCGGCACCCTCGCCATCGCCGGAATGCCTCCCTTCGCCGGCTTCTTCAGCAAGGATGAGATCCTCTTCTCCGGCTTCATGAATGCCTTCGGGGAAGGAGCCAGCGGCCAGGCGCAGATCTTCTGGGGAATTTCCTTCCTCACCGCCGGCATGACCGCCTTCTACATGTTGCGCTGTCTGGCGCTGACCTTCTGGGGAGAGAGCCGCGTCGCTCCCGAGACGGTGAACAAGGTGCACGAGCCGGGAGGTTGGATCGCTTTCGCCCTCTTTGCCCTGGCGATCGCCTCGACTGTCGGCGGTTTCCTCGGGGTGCCCGCGATCCTCGGCGGACACAACGTCATCGGCCACTTCACCGGCTTGCACGTCGAGACTTCGGGACTGTCTGCCGCCGCTCTGGAAACTCACCACGCGATGGAGTGGACCTCGATGATTCTCTCCTTGGTGATGGCTGCTGGTGGTCTCGTCCTCGGCTACTTCTTCTACGGTTCCCTTGCCGATGTGCGCAAATCCCTCACCAGCGAGAATCCGATCGGTCAACGCCTGAGGCACCTTTCCGGCAACAAGTTGTTTGTCGATGAGCTCTACCACAAGGTTGTGGTACGCCCCATCGAGATCCTCTCCTGGCTGCTCTTCTTCTTCATCGATCGGCTCCTGATCGACTGGATCCTCGTCGAGGGGACAGCACTCGTCACCCGAGCGACAGGGGATTTCTTCCGCCGGATGCAAACCGGTTTCATCCCCGGATACCTGATGACTTTCGGGTGCGGGGTTCTGGTGCTGCTCTACATTCTTCTCAACATTCTCACGGGAAACGGATCCTAGACGATGGCCAGTCACATCCTCAGCCTCATCGTCCTGACTCCGGCCATCGGGGCGCTCTTGCTGGCGTTCGTCGATCGCAAGAATGTCTCGGTGATCCGGCAGGGCGCACTGATGATCTCCTGTGTCACCCTCGCCCTCGGGATCCTGATGGCAGGCTCCTTCGAAGGCTCGACTCTCGGATACCAGATGGTCGAAACTCACTCGTGGATCCCGGGCCTTGGAATCGGCTATCACCTCGGAATAGACGGCATCTCGATTCTGCTGGTATTGCTGACCTGCTTCACGATGCCGATGGTCTTCCTCAGCACCTGGAAGGCCGTCGGAACGCGGGTCAAGGAGTTCAACATCTGCCTGCTGCTCATGCAGACGGGGATGCTAGGGGCATTCGTAGCCCTCGACATCATCCTCTTCTACCTCTACTACGAGGCAATGCTGATTCCGATGTACCTGATCATCGGAATCTGGGGCGGCAAGCGGCGGATCTACGCAGCCCTCAAGTTCTTCATCTACACGATGGTCGGCAGCCTGCTGATGTTCCTTGCGATCCTCTACCTGTGGCAGCACACCGGCACCTTCGACCTGCCTTTGATGCTGGAGAGGCTGCGGACCTCGACTCCCCTCGATCCCCAGGCGCAGTTCTGGCTCTTCGGCGCCTTCACCCTCTCCTTCGCCATTAAGGTGCCGCTCTTCCCGCTCCACACCTGGCTGCCCGATGCCCACGTCGAGGCTCCCACCGCCGGCTCGGTGGTTCTCGCCGGGGTACTCTTGAAGATTGGGACCTACGGGCTGATTCGCTTCGCGGTGCCCCTCTTCCCCCTGGCCGCTCTGGAGTTCCAGCCGCTCCTCTGCTGGCTCTCATTGATCGGCATCATCTTCGGAGCACTCATGGCGCTGGTCCAGGACGACATCAAGAAACTGATTGCATACTCATCGGTGAGTCACCTTGGATTCGTCGTTCTGGCCATCTTTGTCTTTGATGCCAGCGCCATCACCGGTGGCGTCCTGCAGATGGTGAACCACGGATTGTCGACCGGCATGCTCTTCTTGCTGATCGGTGTCATCTACGAACGACGTCACACCCGTGAACTGAGCGACTACGGCGGCATCGCCAGGGTGGTTCCTGTGTACGCAACTTTTTTCATCATCGCAACGCTGTCGAGCATCGGCCTCCCGGGCCTCAACGGTTTCGTCGGGGAGTTTCTCATTCTTGCCGGGACCTTCAAGGTGGACCCCCTCTACGGCACCGTCGCCGCAACCGGGGTTATCCTCGGAGCGCTCTACATGCTCAAATTGGTCCGTCTCTTCCTCTTCGGTCCGATCATCCACGATGAGAACAGGGTGATCCCCGACCTCGACGCCAGGGAGTGGACCTACCTGCTGCCTTTTGTCCTGCTGATGATCTGGATCGGGCTGTACCCGAAGCCCTTCATCGAGATGGTGCAACCGAGCATCGAGCATTACCTCCAGTTGTTCGCCTACTAGGAGATTGACGATGGAACTGCTGATCAGCCCCACCGAAATCGAGGCGATCCTTCCCGCTGGGATTCTCTTCCTGACGGGTCTGGTGCTGCTGCTCGTCGATCTGGGAGGAAAGGAGCGGGCGGATTCTGGAATGAATCCGAAGAACCACCTCGTTTTCATCGGCTGTGCTGGTTCCGTGCTCGCACTGATGGCACTCGTCACCGGCGGCGGCTCGGTCGTTACCTCCCTCTACGCTGGCGCAATGAGCGACGACGCTTTTGGTAGGTTTGCTGGAGCCCTGGTGACCCTCGCCCTGCTCCTGACGACCCTAGGAGCCGGCGGTTACCTCTCCTCCATCGGGCAGAACCGGGGAGAGTTCTACAGCCTCCTCTTCTTCGGCGCAGGCGCGATGGTCCTCCTCTGCCAGGCAACCAACCTGGTGTCGATTTTCGTCGCCATCGAAACCCTCTCACTGTCAGTTTTCGTGCTTGCCGGATACACCACCGACCGACGCCCCAGTTCAGAGGGTGCCTTCAAGTATTTCGTGCTCGGTGCCTTCTCCAGCGGCTTTTTGTTGCTGGGAATGGCATTTCTCTACGGAGTCAGCGGCGGATCCCTAGCCCTCTCCGATATCGCTGCCAATGGCCCGCAGGTCGCCGATGACATCCTCTTCGCCGTTGGAGTCCTGTTAATGGTGATCGGCTTCGCCTTCAAGGTCGGAGCTGTGCCCTTCCATTCCTGGATTCCCGATGTCTACCAGGGGGCACCGGTGATCGCCGTCGGCTGGATGGCGGTCGCCGTCAAGGTGGCGAGTTTTGCTGCGCTGCTGAGGTTGCTCGTGGCCGCTGGCGGCGGTGAAACTCTCTCGAGGTTGATCGCTGCCATCGCCGTAGTGACGATGCTGCTGGGTAACCTGGCAGCTCTGAACCAGACCAACATCAAGCGGATGCTCGCCTATTCGGGGATCGCCCACACCGGATACTTGCTGATCCCTCTCGTTCTCGGGCTCACTGGCACCGGCTTCGAATCAGGATCGAGCATGCTCTTCTATCTCGCCGCCTATTCCGTCACCACCTTCGCTGCATTCGCCGTCATCGCCACTCTCAGCCGTGGCCAGGACAGGGAATCGATCGACGACCTCAACGGTCTCGCCAGCAAGCACCCGATGATCGCGGTGGTGATGACACTGGCGATGCTCTCCCTGGCAGGAATTCCGCTCACTGCCGGATTTGTCGGCAAGTTGATGATCTTTCGCGACGCTGTCGAAGGGGGCTACATCTATCTCGCACTGATCGGGATCATCAGTTCCGTGATCAGCGTCTACTACTACCTCAGGCCGGTTGTTGCCATGTACTTCCGCGAGGCTACCGGAGATCAGCACGAGGTGGAGCACCCCTGGGGACTGCATCTGGCTCTCGCCCTCGCCGGCGGTGCCATCCTGCTCCTTGGAATCGACCCGCAAGCCCTCGTCGAGTTCTCTGTCGAGTCGATGCGTAGCCTCCTGGGAGGGTAGACTCCCCTCCGCGGGGTCTGGTAGGAAGTTTGACCTTCCGCCGGGTCCGTCTGGAACAGGAGGGCTCGCACCCCTACAATGCCGTGCGAGCGGGGCAGAGGGGGCCCGCGAATCACGCTCGCAACCTCCCACGCCAGATCGAATCGAACGACAACCGAACATTCTCAGCGAGAGCGGTGCCAGTGATGCGCAAATTCATCGTCCTGATCGTCTTCGTCGCGGTCGCTTTCTGGGCATTCAAGAACGATTTCTTCTTCTCTCCGGAGGCCGACGACACCAGCGGTCCAACGGAGGTCGAGGCAACCGGATCCGTCTCCCCCAGTCCCGATGGGGTTGATTCCATCGTCCAGCCGACCGACTCCCTCGCCGAGGAGATCGATCTCCTTCGCAAGCAGGTCAGCAAGGAAGATGATGACGGCACCCGCCTCCAACTCGTTCATGCCCTTCTCGATCACGGTGACCGCGAGATGAGGAGTGATGGAATCGGGATTCTGCGAGCGGTTTTCCGCAGCGGTTCCGACTTCTCACCGGTGGCGGCCGCGCTCCTGCTCAAAGAGGATGATGGAGCAGATCTCGAGGTCGCCCGTTACATCGTCGAACGCGGGCCCGATGCGGCAGGTTATGAACAAGCATGTTTCTCACTCGGCAGCGTGGCGGCAGCGAACCCCGAAGAGGAGAGCCAGCTGGAGGCCTGGAAACTGCTCTCCGCTGCCTATTTCGGGCGCGAGGAGATGAAGTGGAGAAACGAGATCAGACCCCAGCTCGATGCGATCGTGGGCAAGTGGATCCTCTCCGCACGGTCCTCCTCCTTTTCGACGATGATCACCGTCCAACCCGGAGATTCCCTGAGCAAGATCGCCAGGCAGAACAAGGTCACTGTCGGCAGTCTCGAGCAACTCAACGGGCTGCGCTCCGATGTGATCCATCCGGGGCAGTTGTTAAAGGCTCTCCCTGGAAAATATCGCATCGAGGTCGACAAGAGCGACTTCCGTCTCGACCTCATCCTCGATGACCGTTTCCTGCGCAGTTTCCGGATCGGGCACGGCCGCGACGGTTGCACTCCCATCGGTGAATTCGTCGTCAACATCCGGCAGAAGAAGCCGGCCTGGCAACCCCGGGATCGCGCGCCCGTGCAATACGGCGACCCTGAGAACCCCTTGGGGGAGCGTTGGCTCGGGTTCAAACCCACGCCCCAGTACAGCGGCTACGGCATCCACGGCACCGTCGCCGCAACCGGGGTTATCCTCGGAGCGCTCTACATGCTCAAATTGGTCCGTCTCTTCCTCTTCGGGGTTCGCT
>JYMV01038027.1_pt1 | contig 15373 bp, 16 predicted proteins | sample 338911 | NCBI WGS metagenome assembly JYMV01 (sample SAMN03354496, study PRJNA234377) | hydrothermal vent metagenome | biome: Deep sea; feature: Hydrothermal plumes at the Eastern Lau Spreading Center, Western Pacific Ocean; material: Seawater | place: Tonga | collected 2009 | depth 2000 m m
GTTTTTCCAGTAATTAATTAATAAATATTTTATATTAATTGATTTAAATACATGTTTTAAAAGTAAGTTTAAATAATTAAGATATAAAAAACCACTATAAAAAATAGTGCGCTAGGCAGGGATATTTCTGAAACAAAGAGCCTGATTCAAAATTAACAAATCAGATTTGAGATGATTCTTATTAGGCTAATACCATAAGGGAAATCACAAAAAAGGTTACAGAGTTCTGTTATTCCTCAAACTTCGGAAACCTCATTCAAACCATGTATCAAGACAAGACATTTAATCAAGCTAAGAATAATTTCCCAACAATGTGTCGATCATCAAATCAATGAAAAGATAACCAACTACCTTAATTAGTAATAATTATAAAATATAAAGATGAAGTCTAGGTTTAAGGTAGGAGATAGCCAAGTTTGAAGAAGCTGTGGAAGGGGTGTCACGATTCAACTGTTTTATTTTCGAGAACTGTCCCTTTGGGAATTCGGATTGACTTTTTATGCGAAACGAGACGCACGTTTCCTTTCAGAGTCACCTTTCCATTGAACCGAACTTCCCCCTGCAATTCAAGAGAATCCAACTCAGCGATATTAGGAGGAACCGGAATTCTTTGCTGATACTCCTTTAGATCATTAAAGGGGTCTTTCAAATTAATCTGTGGCAGATCAGACCTAACTACCCCCTGATCTCTTTTTAAAGTCCCCCGATTAAGACTAAAAAGATTCGACTGCACCAATAGGAGGTCGCTGGTTTTTTTCACCGGTAAAAATCTACTCCTTGGCACATTTATTCCCATTGCACCAGAAAACGAATTGAATGCAGATCCCACAGCAGTTTCTAACTGCAGCACACTGTTCTTTTTAACTTGCTTACGATTGACAATCAAACCTAAGTCAAGTGGTCCGTCTTTATGCCTTTGCTTTAACCTGGCCAAGTTAACCCAAATATTATTGGTATTAAAAAAATTAAATTTCTCATTCCCAGAAAACTCCACCACATGCGCAGGGGGAACATCTGCAATTTCCAATAATTTAATTTGATCCTTTTCCTGACACAGCACCCCACCCTTTGTGTCGACGGGAGTTTTGGCAGTTACTTCCATTAAGAATGGGATATCTTCATTAATGATATAGTTGAGAATTTTAAGGTCAATTGTAGCTCCCAAATTGTCTGCATTTGAAATAAAAAGACACTCGCGGCCTTCTTGCAATAAATTATCGAGGTAACCATTTTCCAAAATGCATGAATATAAATCTCCGTGTCCAGGCGGATACCATGCCTCAGTATTCAATTTCTCGGGATCAAGAAAACAGCTATCGTCGGCTAATAGCCTTGGGTACGCATTTTGACAAAAAGAAAAAATTCTTGTAGCACCGACAGCCCGACCAATAATGCGTTCAGTCATATCATTTGTATAAAAACTGTTCATAAATAAAAGAGGCACATCAGCTTGGTGCTTTTTATTAAGCTCTGATACCTGTTCAACAAGAAGGTCAACAAATGTCTTTTTTTCTCGAACTACGATCGCCGACTTAGGGCCTCGGCAATTCATAGTGGTACCAAGACCACCATTAAGCTTACAAACCGCTAGCCGGGCGAGAGCCAATTCTAAGGATTCTCTATCGGGAACAGAAAGGGATGAATATTGGGCAATCTTTCTCCTATCTGGATTACGGAGGGACTTCCAGCGTCCTATTTTTTTGGGTTCCGTATTGAGTTTCCTATAAAGCTGGGTATATCCCTCCAAAACCGAATCTTTTAATTTAAAAGACTTTAAAGCCTTTTTTAGTTGAGTCTCATCCATTTCAGTTCTAACCCTTGATCAACAAACAGTTCTGATAAGGTTAACTCCTGCACCAAAGCGCAACAACCAGCATCTGTACCGAGGAGGATTATACAAATTTTTGAGATAAATGGGACCACTTTTTCGGTTTCTCAAAGCAGTATAATTGTTAACCTAACAAGGTAATCATTTGAGTGGTAAAATTACTCTGATTATAGAGATTCTTTAGTTGGTTTTTTCCTTTAGTTCTCTCTCAATGCAAGCTACCAATCGTGGATCAAATGGATCGCAGTCACTTGAAAAATGACCTACAACTTGACCATTCCTCCCAATCACAAACTTATGAAAGTTCCATACGACTTCTCCAGCATGTGGAAATCTGTGCTCTTTTAGCCAAAAATACATGTGGGTAAAAAACTTAAATAAAGTTGACTTGAAGCCTCTTGGCCTAATCACTGGCAAAAATTCGGCAACCAAGTATTTATATAGAGGGTGCGCATCAATACCTCTGACTTTGACTTTCTCAAACATATCGAAGGTAACTCCATACCCACCATCACAAAACTCTAAAATCACCCTTTCAGAGGCTGGTTCTTGGTTAAAAAAATCATTACAGGGGAATGCTAATACAGAAAAATTTTTACCAGATAATTTCTCATGTAATTTTTGAAGATGTTTATATTGTGGTGTAAAACCGCAACGGGAGGCCACGTTAACAATTAAAAGCGCATTACCCTTATAACCGGAAAAGTCCACTCCACCATTTCCTAATTTATTAAGAAAAAAGTCGTAAATCAAAAAACTCAAATCCTCTAATCCTCGACACTGTAATTAGTAAACAATGAAACTCTTCACCTTTTCAATATACCTTTCATAGTATAATAACTGGTCTGCTCATTTAATCTACCTGCTCAAATGTTGATTTTTAAAAAAAATATATATGACCGGCGAGAGCTTAGCCCTAACCGATACTCCCCAAGTTCTGACATTGAGTACGATGAATTATTTGATCCCCGTAATCTCCTTTCAGTTGCTTTGGAGGAAGAAAGTGATGTAATCAGTTTCCTAAAACGCCAACCCACAGAATACTGGCCCCAAGACTCTAAAAAATTTTACCCAAGAGCGCATAAAATGGGTAGCTATGCGATTTTTGATAAATTACTACACATTCTCAAAGGTGGCTTGGGTGACCGCGATGCTTGGCAAGTAATGAATACTTACCATTTCTGTTTTTTATATGATGTATTAGTACGTTTTGCCTTTAATTATAACCATGACAATACAGAAGGACGGCTTGCTAATTTATCAGAACTGAGGGGCAAACCTTTTCAAGTTGAATTATTTATTAAAGACTATTTTTTCAACACAGTATTTCTTCTGAGCGATGATCAATACAACTCTCTTACCCGTGAAGAAAAAATAAAGCTGGGCTATGATTGTCCTTTTCAATTCGCAGTTGTAAATGGGCTAATTCCCACTAAAAACGAAATAAAATTACAATCTTCCCCAGATTATCCCTATTCAATTTACGTATAGCTCTTCAAAACCTTTAATTGATTACTAAGGTAGTTATCGCCACATTGTTTGACCTTAAAATTATTACCCCTTAATACTGAATGAAAAAAGTTGCTACAGCTAAAGAAATGAAACAAATAGATACACTTGCTACCAACTCATACGGTATTGAGGGACTCAAGCTCATGGAAAATGCTGGGACAGGAATCGTGAAAGCCCTGCAAAGAAGATTCTATGATTTTTCAAGCAAGCAAGTGCTTATTTTTTGTGGAAAAGGAAATAACGGAGGAGATGGCCTTGTCGTAGCTCGCCTACTCTTCAATATGGAAATTCCTGTCACGATTTTTCTTTTAGAAAAACGAGTTAACCTAAAAGGCGATGCAGCAATAAACGCCGAATTAGCTTTTAACCTTGGTATCGATATCATAGAACTAGGTGAAGCTAACTTACATTTCTTGGAGCACCACCTAAAAAACTGCGATATTGTCATTGATGCGCTATTTGGAACGGGTCTTACTCGACCGGTAAGCGGAACCTACAAGCAAACGATTGATAAAATCAATCAATCAAAAAAACATGTGACAGCCATAGATATTCCATCCGGACTTGATTCCGATACTGGTATGTTGATGGGCGACTGTATACACGCGGACCTTACTCTAGTGCTTGCACTATTCAAACAAAGTCACCTACTGTTTCCAGCTGCAGAGTTAATGGGAGAACTCGAGTTAATTGACATAGAAATACCACCTGAGCTGGTTGAATCAGAAGGACTAGAAGTCCAGGTAACAGAAGAATCAGATCTACGGGCTTGGTTTCCTCAACGCTCAGCCGATAGCCATAAAGGAGACTATGGGCACGTTTTGGTAATTGCCGGATCAAAAGGGAAAGGTGGTGCCGCTGGACTAACCTCTCTAGCTGCACTTCGCATGGGTTGCGGTTTAGTAACCTTGGCTCTACCCGAAAGCTGCCAGAAAGCATTCGAGTTGCACCCTCTGGAGGTTATGACGGTATCCGCCCCCGAAACTGATGTCGGGACCTTTGCTCTCTCAGCAAAAAATGTTCTCTTCAATCATTCTAGAGGGATGTCAGCAGTTGCCATAGGACCTGGCCTATCTACGGAACCCGAAACAGTCCAACTTTTAAGGGAACTCTTACCGATCATAGATTGCCCCTTAATCATTGATGCAGATGCTGTGAATGCCCTCGCTCAAAGCCCTGATACTATTTCTCAATTAAAAACAGATGCTATCCTTACGCCACACCCAAAGGAAATGTCCCGGGTTATGGGAGTAGAAACTTCAAAAATATTAGAAAAAAGAGTCGAGTTTACAAGAAAGTTTGCTTACGACCACTCAGTAATTATTGTTCTCAAAGGGGCCGCCACTGTCATTTCTCAACCAAATGGTTTAACAACAATCAATCCAACTGGAAATCCGGGGATGGCCACTGCAGGCTCGGGTGACATCTTGACTGGAATCATCGCTTCACTAGTAGCCCAAGGCTTTTCAACACCAAAGGCAGCGATCGCGGGTACATATCTCCATGGATTATCAGGAGATATCTTCGCGCAAAAAGAAAGCCAAGCGAGTTTAATTGCGGGTGACCTACTTCGTACTCTTCCAGAAACTATGAAACGGATACTTCACTAAATAGCATGAAAATATCAACAGGTAGTCATGAAAAGACCCTAATTTTGGGTTATCAACTGGGCAGATGCCTAAAACCGGGTGACATAGTTTTACTTTTTGGCGACCTTGGTGCTGGTAAAACCACCCTGACCCAAGGTATTTGTCAGGGTCTGGGGCTAAATAAGGGAGAATATATCCGTAGCCCTACCTTCACCTTGGTAAATTTATACCAAGGACGCATCCCGATTAATCATATAGATCTGTATCGCCTCGACTCATTTGCTGAAATTGAAGCACTTGGCCTTGAAGAATACCTCTTCTCCAACAACGTAAGCCTAATCGAATGGCCTGAAAAATTGAGACAAGAATCCGACCCCAGTGGAAACCTAGAGCTTGGAATTGAGGAGAGAATAGAGGTTCGCATATCAATTAAAGAGAAAAACCGTAGGACCTTTGACATTACTGTGATCGGTCAAAACCAACGCTCTTTACCACACATTCTTTAAAGTAGTTAACCCTACAGAAGCTGTTACTATTCTCCTTTACAAAAATTGTGCCTTATGGGAGAATTATAGTCACTGCAGAGCTACCGCACCAGTAGCTCCTTATGAATCAATATATTATGATTGAAAAAATAAGAACTCTAACACTCTTGATTGCTATTTCTGTATTAGGGTATGGAGGTTACATTTTTTTATCTACCTTCCAGGCAACCTCTGAAAGCATAGACATACAGTTTGATGATGACGGGTTTGATGTGAAAATTAAAAATTTTGAAATTGCACATGAAAATTCTGGCCGTAATGACTGGAAGTTAAAGGCTGGGTTAGCTCAAATTAATCAAAAAAAAGAAACCACAAAATTGAATAACGTCGAGTATATTTTTATCAATGATGAGATGAGAAAATTTAAAGCTTATGCAGACTTTGGAACTTTATCAAACAAAACCAATGACTTAAGCCTTGAAGGTAATGTTAAAATGTTGATTGAAACTGGTATCATAAAAGACCAAATTACAAATAACACTATTTCTAAATAAATAAACCCACAAACCGATGACATCAAGACATCAAAGGCTAATATTTTGTGTGGCTTTAATCCTTGTTCTATTTAATCTATACACTCCATTAGGGTTTTCCCAACCAGCAAAAGACAAAACCCACCAAAAGGATAGCCCCCCTCCTATCGAGATTACTTCCGATAGAATGAGGTCAGAAAATGGAGGTCAAAAAATTATATTCTCCGGGAATGTTGCTGTTACACAAGACGACATGGTTATAACCTCTGATATTATAGAGATTTATAGTACTTCGGACAAAAAACAGACTAATGAAATAGTAGCCATAGGTAACGTAGAAATATCTAGAGGAAATAAAAAAGCAAAAGGTGACCGTGCGGTTTACCTAAAACATCTCCAAAAAATCATACTAACAGGGAATCCAAAAGCTATCGCCTGGGAAGGGGATGACATTATCGAGGGGCGAGAAATGATCTTCTTAATGAAGAAAGATCGCTTTGTTGTGAATGAGCGGGTGCACGCAAAGTTATTTCCCAAAAAAAAATAGCATGAATAGGCTACCCTTACCTAGACTGATCTATTCTCACGCTCCGGTCAAGTAGGTAATCAAGAATGATCAATTAAAGACTTAAATTGAAAAATTGACGCAAGTAAACAAACTCGAAAAAAATATTATAAGTGGACTATTTAAGCGCATCAAACCTATTTAAGTCGTATAAGAATCGACCGGTAGTAAACGATGTAAGTATTAAAGTCAAGCGCGGAGAAATAGTCGGACTTTTAGGTCCAAATGGAGCTGGAAAAACTACCACTTTTTACATGGTAGTTGGCCTTGTTCCCCCAGATCAAGGCAACGTATTTTTAGGAAATGAGGATGTAACCAACCTCCCGATGCACTTGAGAGCTCAAAAGGGTATTAGCTACCTTCCACAAGAGCCGTCTGTATTCCGTAAATTGACAGTTGAAGAAAATGTAGTCGCTGTAATGGAAGCAATGGGCCTTCCGAGCTTTGAGGGAAAGAAAAAAGCAAGGGCCCTATTAAGAGAGTTAAATATTCTTCATATAAAAAATGCCCAAGCTTATGTACTTTCAGGAGGTGAGCGGAGGAGAGTGGAAATCAGCAGGGCCCTGGCAACATCACCTCAATTTATTTTATTAGATGAGCCTTTTGCTGGTATTGATCCCCTTGCTATTTCTGATATTAAATTGATCATTTCCCATCTCAAAAGTAAAAAAATCGGGATACTAATAACAGATCACAATGCAAGGGAAATGTTAGGTATTGTAGATAGAACATACATCATTAATGCAGGAAATATCATCGCAGATGGATTACCTGATGAAATATTACGTAATGAAAAAGCAAGGCAAATTTACCTCGGCGATCAATTTACTCTTTAAAAAAACAAGATAGAGATACCATCATGGCAATGGAATTAAAGCTTAGCACGACCCTGAAAATGACCCAGAAGCTCGTCATGACCCCCATGCTTCAGCAGGCCATTAAGCTTTTACCGTTGGCTCGCCTAGAGCTTGCACAACAAGTACGTCAAGAAATAACAGAAAACCCTGTCCTGGAAGAAATAATCGAAGAAGACGAGCTACAAGATGAAACAGAAACAAATGAGGAGGCAGAAATCGCCGAACCAAAAGAAAACTTTGAAGTAATCGATGAAAAAAATAAAGGTGAAGAACATACATTAGAAAATCCGGATATGGATTGGGATACATATTTTCAGGATAATATAGACAGGGGAAGTTCAGCAGAAAATTATACCGAACAATCAACAATCGAAACAACGCACCAAAAAGAGCCATCTCTCCAAGAACACCTACTTTGGCAGTTGAACCTTTCCGTGGATAATGACCGGATGAGTTTTATTGGCAGTTGTATCATAGGGAATATCAACGCCGACGGTTATCTCAATGCAAACATCAATGATATCGGAGAAATAAGCCACGCAGACGAATCAGAAGTTTTAACTGTACTTAAAATAATCCAGGAGTTTGAACCACTAGGAGTTGGTGCACGATCATTACAAGAGTGTTTAAAGATTCAAGCTCAAGCGGACGAGAATTGCACCCCATTAGTTCTAAAACTAATTGAAAATTATTTAGACCGGCTTGAGGAAAGATATTTGGCAAAAGTATCATCAGAACTCAACGTTCGCATTGAATCAATTATAGAAGCGATAAAGAAAATCAAAGGATATAACCCTAAGCCTGGCCAAACATTTAATTCCGAGCGCATTGATTACGTTATCCCCGATATCTTTGTGATTAAAACAGAAAACGGTTATGACGTAACTCTTAATGACGACGGAATACCTCGATTGCGCATAAGTCCTTACTACCAAAGTCTACTAAAAAATAGTGCGAAGGGAGAAACCAAAGACTATTTAGAAGAAAAACACAAGTCCGCTTTATGGTTTTTAAAAAGCATTGATCAACGACGCCAAACCATTCACAAAGTAGGGAAAAGTATTATAAAACTACAAAAAGAGTTCCTCGATCTCGGACTTTCATACCTCAAGCCAATGGTTTTGAAAGACGTCGCCAAGGATATTAAGATGCATGAATCTACTGTAAGTAGAATAACTACCAATAAATACATAGATACACCTCAAGGAGTATTTGAGTTAAAATTCTTTTTTCATAGCGGTATCAAGTCATACATGGGTAATAACATGTCATCGATACGCGTGAAAAATATAATCAAAGAGATCATCGCGGCTGAAGATGAAAAAAAACCACTAACAGACGACGAAATGGTTAAAACGCTGATGCATAAAAATGTTAACATTGCCCGGCGGACCATTACCAAGTACCGTAAGGAACTAAACCTCCCATCTGCTAGTAAAAGGAAAAGAATATTTTAAAATATCATTCATATCAGCTAAGTCAGGCTCAAGCTAAGAAGTTAAAGGAAAACTTAACTAGGGAGTCATATTATGAATTTAACCGTTACGGGGCGAAACTTTGACATAACCGATGCAATAAAAAATTATTTGAACAAAAAAATAGCCAAAACAGGCGATAGATTATATAAAAATGCCAGCATTCATTTTTATTTTTATGTAGATAAAAATCGCCACATGGCTGAGGCTACTATAAAACAAAATGGATTAACAACGCGCGCAAAAGATGAAACAAGGGATCTATACTTAACCGTAGACAATGTTTTAGGGAAAGTTGAGAAACAATTAAGGAAGCATAAAAGCCGGACCCAGAGTTTACTAACCAATAGAACTTGAAGAAACATTTCAAACAGAAAACTGAATTTAAGTTTCTATTAAAAAATATTTACGTTATCTCGCCAAAATAATGAAAATCGCTGACATCCTTACAAAAGAACATATTATTACAGAGCTAAACAGTTACGACAAAAAAGGTGTTCTTGATGAACTATCTAGCTTTTTGAAAGACAAAGGGGAAATCTCTAACAAAAAAAATTTACTAGTAGCCTTAATAGAGCGTGAAAAATTGGGCAGCACAGGAATTGGGGAAAATGTTGCAATACCACATGCAAAAATAAGCGAGATAGACAAAATCATCACCGTGTTTGCTCGTTCTCAAAATGGCGTTGAATTTGAATCATTGGATCAAAAACCAGTCAATTTTATATATTTGATCCTAGCACCTGAAAACTCCACAGGCCAACATTTAAAAGCGTTGGCTCGCATATCAAGGTTGTTCAAAAATCCTTCTCTACGAGAATCAGTTTTACGCGCACATGAAACCGATCAAATATATTCAATTCTTGTAGATGAAGATTCTAAATTTATTTAACATACACAGTCCCAACCATCGACGAGATTTCAACCAACCTTATATTATTACTTTTAAAAAGGTATTAATTTAATGCTCACAGGAATTCCTGTATCAAAAGGCATATCCATAGGAGAAGCCCACATCTTAGACCGATCAAAACTCTGCGTCCTAAAACAAACCATTGACTCCAGCGACATAGACAAAGAAATAAATAGGTTTCGTAATGCAATTGAACAAACAAAGAAACAAATGCAAGAAACAAAAAAAAAGGATTCAGAGGTTGCAAACAAATACTCCATAATTCTAGACACCTATACTCTCTTACTTGATGATGACATTCTGGTTAATGATACGATAAGTAAAATTCGCAAGGACGAAATAAATGCAGAGTGGGCCATCACAGAAACGCTTAACAAATGCCTCCTTTTATTTGACAATATTAATGACGACTACCTGAAAAGTAAAAGGGATGACTTGGAACTAGTCGTCCATGGAGTAATAAAAAATCTTCTCGGCCATAGTCAAAATGCACTCGCAGACATTCAAAAACCGGTTATCTTAATCACCCATACTTTAAGTCCAGCTGACACGATATCAATACCGCGTCAATACGTATTAGGGCTTGCTACTGAGGTGGGAGGAAAAACATCTCACGTTGGAATTTTTGCCTCTGCCCTTGGCATCCCCGGTGTAGTGGGAATCAAATCTCTTACCACAAAAATCAATACCGGAGATCAAATCATCATCGATGGTATAAATGGGCACGTTATAACTAACCCAACAAAAAAAACTCTTGAACATTACAAATTAAAGCAATTAGAGCATAGACAGTATGAAAGAAGATTACTGATAAACATTGAAAGACCAGCTATCACCACTGACGATTTTCGTATAAGACTTATGGCCAACATTGAATCTACTCATGAAATCAAAGCATTGAAAAACTTTGGTGCAGAGGGCGTTGGATTATACCGAACCGAATTTTTATATCTAAGCTCACAAAGCTTTCCTTCCGAGAGGGACCTTTATGAAAATTTTAAAAAAGCTGCTCATGAAATAACACCACACCCTATTATCATAAGAACATTAGATATCGGAATGGATAAACAACTTTCCTTCCTCAAAAGTAACGACGAAGACAACCCGGCCCTGGGGTTGAGAGGAATTCGCATGTCTCTAGCCAATCCGGAACTGTTTTCCATTCAACTAAGGGCCATACTTAGAGCCAGTTTTTACGGAAATGTTAAAATCATGTATCCAATGATTTCGGATGTGCAAGAAGTCATTCAGGCCAATTCCCTTTTAGAGAAAGTCAAGGAGGAGATGAGGGAAAAACAGATCCCATTTAGCGATGATATTGAAATTGGAGCAGTGATAGAAACACCATCGGCAGTAATTTGTTCAGACCAAATATTAAAAGAGGTAGATTTTATTAGCATAGGAACTAATGATTTAATTCAATATATCCTCGCTGTTGATAGAATGAACGAACAAGTCGCGCATTTGTACCAACCTTATAACCCGGCTATTTTAAAAGCTCTTAAACATGTATTCGATAATGCCCGGCTAGCCGGAAAAAAAGTTTCTATCTGTGGAGAACTAGGTGGAGACCCTCTGGCTACCCTCTTTCTGTTGGGGTTAAGTAATTTAGATAGTCTGAGCATGGATCCGCACTCAATACCACATGTAAAAAAAATTATCTGTCAGTCTAACATGAAGGATGCCAGAGAGTTTTCAAAACAACTTTTAAATTTAAATACAACCATTGAAGTTAATTGCTTTCTTAACGATGAAATGAGAAAAAGGTATCCTTTAGATTTTCAGCAAGACCCCATTTGAGAAATAATGACCTTTTTTTAATATATAAAACCAATATATCACTATTAACAAACGAGGAATTACATGAAGAAAAAATCATTTCTATTCACATCTGAATCTGTTTCCGAAGGCCATCCAGATAAAATAGCCGATCAAGTTTCCGATGCAGTACTTGATGCTATTTTAACAAATGATCCTAAAGCACGAGTGGCCTGCGAAACTATGATCACAACCGGATATGCTGTTGTTGCGGGAGAAATTTCAACCAAATGCTATATAGAAATTCCACGAATTGTTAGGAATACAATTAAAAACATTGGGTATAGTCATTCCGAAATGGGCTTTGATTTTCAAACATGCGGCGTATTAGTTTCACTAGATGAACAATCCAAAGATATTGCACAAGGAGTGGACGAGGGATCTAAAAAAGAACAAGGAGCGGGAGACCAGGGAATGATGTTTGGTTATGCCACCAAAGAAACACCTGAACTGATGCCTATGCCAATAATGTATTCTCACAAACTTGTTAAAAAACTAGCTGATGTAAGAAAAAAAGGGCAATTATCATATCTACGACCTGACAGCAAATCTCAAGTGTCAGTCCGTTATGAAAATGATAGGCCTGTATGCATAGAAACTGTGGTTATTTCAACGCAACATAATCCAGGAGTTTCTAACAAAAAAATGCGTGCAGAAATAACAGAGCAAGTAATAAACAAAGTTATTCCTGAAAGGTTTCGCGCCAAGAAAATGAAAATTCATATTAACCCGACAGGAAATTTTGTGGTGGGTGGTCCGCATGGTGACTGTGGTCTGACAGGAAGAAAAATTATAGTCGATACCTACGGTGGTTTTTCTAGACATGGAGGAGGTGCATTCTCCGGAAAGGACCCATCTAAGGTTGATCGATCAGCAGCTTATATGGCCCGTTATATTGCTAAAAACTTAGTAGCAGCAGGTACCGCTGATCGTTTAGAAGTTCAACTTGCGTATGCTATAGGGGTGGCAGACCCTGTTTCAGTATTTGTAGAAACTTTTGGCACACACAAAATTAATCCAGATACTTTTGAAGATCTAATTCGTGGAAACTTTCATTTAAAGCCAGCTGGAATTGTTAAGACGCTCGACCTCCTAAAACCCAGATATTCACCAACTGCAGCCTATGGACACTTTGGTAGAAAAGAAGCCAGCTTTACATGGGAGAAAACAGACAAGGTCAAAACTATAAAAAAATCTGTCGGCCTTTAGTTCATTAAAATCACAAGTTGACACAATATAAGTGTGAATAAAATAAGGCCATCAACTATACTAATATAGACGCAGTCAGACACCCAACAGTCAGCAATTAGTCTAAGATTATCAGCAAAAACTTTCTGCAAAAAGAATATCGCTTATGGCTAAAGTACCTTTCATCAATAAGCACGGGTTTGTCGAATATCCATTCCTACACGATGCGAGAAAAGAATCAAACTGGTGGTTTTTCAATCTCCTTGAAGATTACCTAAAACGTCGTGCAAGGCAGAAATATGGACATGCATACACCCGCGACCACATGGATGAAGATATGATGCAGTTTCTCGCAGAGACAAACCTTAAATTTTTTGTTTTACTCCCGAGTGGAATGGGTATGGAGTTCAAATTGATAGGGAAATACGAAACACCCGAACTGATTCACATAGAAGAACCTGTCGCATTCGTAACAGAAACTTTTGGCGGCGGGAAGTTTAAATGCAATATCTATCACAAGGGTACCTTTGCCGGAACAAATAACTACAAAGCTCATGGTGATCCAAAATGGGTTGAGATTGAAGATGACAAGCCCACAGGATAGATCAAAACCATAGAATCAAAATCAAGAGAAGATATTACAATTGATTAAAGTTCCTCGTCCGGGTTACGAGGTTTTAAAATAGTAGGAATATTAACTTTCAAATCCGTTGGCAAAGTATTTGCCGCACTCCCGGCAGCCCCCTCCACTTTTGGCTTTTCCAACCTTACATAAATTTTTCCATCATGAACTTTGATCGGGTAAACCTCAGTACTAAGCTCAGGATTCTGAGGACACCATCCACTTTTTAATTCAAACCGCCATTCATGGCCTGGGCAAATTAAAATACCCTCCTCAATTCTCCCCTCACCCAACGGCGAACCTCTGTGTGGACAGGTATTATCGATAGCGTAAAAATCTCCTTTATAATTAAATAGCGCTATCTCCTTATCACCAACCTCAATGATTGCAGACTTGCCAATCTCCAGGTCATCACATTTCATAACTTTTGTATATTTTACTTTTGCCACAGCTTATCAGGAATAACGGTTATAAAAGAAGTTCGTGATTTTAGGAACTATTTGGAACTTTCCTCTTTTTCATTAAGTGATTTAACAAAGTTAAATTCACAATTTGAATAAAGAAAATCCATTACCTTGCGACCTAGAATTTTGGAACTTGTGTGCTTGACTACTTCCGGGTTTGTCATCATACGATTTTTTACATCATCTGGCTTTTGTTTACTTTGCTCAGCGAGAGTCTTAAACTCCTCTTCCAGATCAAATTGGCTTACATGAATATTTTCTAATGCTCCAATATTCTCCAATAATATATACCCTTTACAATTATTTTCGGCTTTACCTCTCCATTCTTCTTTTGCTTTCTCCTCATCGAATCCGGAATCATCAGTTTTCATACCTGACTGCTCAATCTGGAATTTCATTCCCTCAAGCATAAATTTTAATTCGCTGTTCACCATAGAGTCAGGAGCTTCAATGGGATTATCCTTAACCAATTGATCAAATATTTCCTCCTTAATACGCATTTCTTCCTTTTGTTCATACATTGCTTGCAACCTGGTTTTAACTCCTCTTTTAAAACTATCAACCGAATCAAACCCTTCTTTCTCTGCGATATCATCAGAAAGTTCAGGCAACTCCATTTTTTTCATTTCTTTAATCTTGACATTAAAAGTGGCTACATCTTCTGGAGTTTTATCCTTAGACCCAGGGATAGGGATACGCACACGACTGATCTTATTGTTCCAATTTGGAGGTAAAATAGCTTTGGCTTCAAACTCTTCTCCCAACTTATGTCCTAAAAGTTCATCCTCAAACCCCTTAATCATCTTGTTATCACCAATCCTGATTGCCATATCCTTAGCATTTCCATTTTCTAATGGCTCCCCATCAAAAAAACCCTCGAAATCTACAGTTAGATAATCACCCTTCTCAGCCTTATGATCATCATCATGATGCTCATAATTACCGTATTGTTCTAGGATACTATTAATTGCAGCTTGAACTTCTGCTTCAGGAAGATTAATCTCTACCTTATCCATCTTAAGGCCTTTATAATCCTTGACCTTAACTTCTGGTTTAATATCCAAGGTAACGGAGAATTTTAAAGGGTTGTTTATTTTGATATCCTCAAAATCAGAGTTGTCAATTTCTGGTGATCCAACAGGAACAATCCCACTTTGACGGAGAGCCTTTTCGTAATACTCCTGCAGTAACTCCTGAAACATATTTGTAAAAGATTGTACTGGAACTTGCTTTTCAAGAATCTTCCGAGGAATCTTTCCAGGCCTAAAGCCCGGCATTTTCATCTGGCGATTCAAATCCTTATATGCGTTATTGATTCTTTTGGTAACAACCTCTTCTGGAATTGTTATATCCAATTTTCGTTTTAGCGATTCCAACTCCTTAACATCAAGTTCCATAATAATTTCCTATAACAATAGATCTTTGGATAATACTAGAGATACAAATATCAACATGTTTAAATAAGCCTACTATTTAGCTATTGGTTCTTGACCAATTCTTGTAGAAATTATCAGGTCAAGTTCA
>JYMV01011544.1_pt1 | contig 15370 bp, 13 predicted proteins | sample 338911 | NCBI WGS metagenome assembly JYMV01 (sample SAMN03354496, study PRJNA234377) | hydrothermal vent metagenome | biome: Deep sea; feature: Hydrothermal plumes at the Eastern Lau Spreading Center, Western Pacific Ocean; material: Seawater | place: Tonga | collected 2009 | depth 2000 m m
ATACTTCGAGGAAAACATCCCGCAAGCTACAACCACTCCTGACGCACCAATAAAAAAGACTTTTAAAAACCACTTTACATTGAAAAGATAATTATTCAAAATAAATAACCAATGAAGAACAAATATTTAAAATTTACATTATTACTATTCTGTTTGGTAAGCATTCAAAATTATGCACAAAACACTTTAGTAGCAGATATTAACGGAAACCCTGCAGATATTTCAGGATGGACGGACACTCAAATAGATATTGACGGAGAAGATGTAGTTCTTACTCAAAATGCATCAGACCAAAAAGGAGCAATATTCTATTCAGAACCTTACAACTTAACTGAATGCGCAAAATTTAGAGTTGAATTTGATTTTAGAGTATTCGATTCAAATAATAGTGAACCTGCAGATGGTTTTGCTTTTTGGTATTTAGAAAACCCTCCTACAAACTTTGGAGCAGGTCAGTCATTAGGAATGCCAGCCGACGCTAACGGAATTAAAGTTTGTTTTGATACTTATGATAATGATAATAACGATTTCTTCAACCACAGGCCTAATCCTGAAGTTCAATTAAGTTTAGGTGTTGGTTATAATGAAACATTCCCAGAAGCGTATTTCAATACAGATAACGCTAATGATTTCAATATTAGAAGTGCTACCTATAAACACGCTACAATTATCTATAATGAAGGAAATTTAACAGTAACTATTGAAGGTGAAAATAATGAAAATCCAATTATAGATCATGACTTTGCAGATTCTAATTACGATATTACATTTACAGAAGGGTATTTTGGTTTTTCAGCTTCAACAGGATTATACACAGATAGACACAGTATTAAAAATGTTGAAGTATATGTAGATAATGTTGTTTTAGACTCTAATGATGAAACTATTGCTGCTTGTGATAATGATGGAGATGGTTTCGAAACCTTTGACCTAACAAGTGTTGAGGACAATGTAATCGTTGATCCCGGATCTGGAATAGGTTACATATACTATGAAACTTTTACAGATGCAGAAGCGGGTAATGGAAATATAATCGATCCTGCCACTTGGACTACTTACCAGAATACAGATGCTTATACAGATCAAACCGTATATGTAAGAATTTTTAACGCTTCAGGTTGTTTTAATATTGCATCAATTCAACTTAGTTTACAAGGCATAGAATTGCTTCAAGATTCGGTAACAATTCCCGGAAATTGTGATGATAATTTAGATGGGGTAGAGTTTTTTGATCTAACCAACCAATTAGCAAGTTTTATAAATGATCCTGCTTCTTACAGCTTTGAATATTATACCGATTTAAATAGTGCAGAAACTCAAGATCCTACAAACCAGATAACCTCTCCTGAAAATTATGAAGTGATTGCAGGAACATCGAATATTGCATACATTAGAATTGAAGATAACAATACAGATTGTGTTGCTTATGCGACTATCAATACAAGTGCATTTATAACCCCGGTAGTTGAAGATATTCAGGATATAAATCAGTGTGGTGACGATAGTATTACTTATGACCTAACTGTGAATGATAATAATATCTTAGGAAGTCAAGATGCTAGTACTTTCAGTATATTTTATTTTGAATCACAAGCTGATGCAGATAGCAATACCGACCCGATATTATCACCAGAAAACTACGCAACCAATAGTTTAGTTTGTGAAACAGTTTATGCTAGGATCGAAAATAATACCCAACCAGACTGTTATGCAACATCAAGTTTTCAGCTTTGTCCTACCAGTATTGTTTTGGGAACGCCAACAAGTCCAATAAACAGCTGTGCTACAAATACAACTTCAACTACGTTTGATTTAACGGTAAACGAAGTAGCAATTTTAAATGGAGAATCGGCATCAGATTATATAATCACTTATTACGCAAGCCAAAATGATGCAGATACAAATACAGGTGCTTATACAGATGCTGAAAATTATACCGTAAGTTCAAATGGTTGCGAAACAGTTTTTGTAAGAGTAGAAAGTGTTACTGAGAGTACTTGTTATGAAACTACTTCTTTTGAGATTTGTACAGAATTTGTAAACCCTGGTATGCCCGTAACCTTATCTGAATGTTCTTCGAATGAAGACCCAACAATTTTTAATATTACTCAAAATGAAAGTACTATTTTAAATGGAGAAACTTACAACATTAGTTATTATGAAAGTTTAACTGAGGCCGACAACTCTCAAAATGAAATTACAGAGTTAACAAATTACCAAGCCTTAAATAACACACAAACAATTTATGTTCGAGTAGAAAGCACTTCAGACAACACTTGTTATACCGTGGTAAGCTTTGACATAGAAAGCATATCGGGCGGCCTTACAACTAATGAGCTAAACCTTACTGTTTGTGAGAATGAACTGGAAGGAGAACTTTCTTTAACAGATGCAGAAGACCAATTAAATTTATCTTCTACAGAAAGTTTAGAAGGTTACTATACATCTTTAACAGATGCAGTAAATCAAATAGATCCAATTACCAATCCATCTGCATATAACAACACAGATGCAACAACAGAGTTTTTTATAAGAGTTGAAAATTCTGATGCTTCTATTTGTTATGCTATAACTCGATTAACGATTACCACAGAAATTTGTGAGTTAATTATCCCAGAAGGTTTTTCTCCAAATGCCGATGGAATGAACGATAATTTTGAGATCACAGGACTTTATGAAAATTATCGTTTCGATTTAAAGATCTATCAAAGAAACGGAAGAAAAATCTACGACGGAACAAACAATACAACTCCTTGGAACGGAAGCTTTGATGGTCATGAATTACCTGTAGGTACTTACTATTATGTTTTAGATATTAAATCTCCGGATAGTAGAATGTATAAAGGATGGGTTTATTTAAATAAATAAAAAGTGGCAATAATTTCAGATTTTTCTGAAATGGGGCAAAACCAAATGGAGGGATCGGTTGCGCCCCAATTGCCACCTTTACCATATAACAAGTAGGACACAAAATGTCCTACTTTTTTTAATTATAAAACTTCCCGAATAACCTTTAAAATTCTTTCTGCCCCAATACTTTTCATCACCTCATCGTAACCATCTACTTGTTTATTACCATAAATAGAAGTGGGTGAAAGTGGATATTTTTTTAGGTCGGGCAAGATCTGTTGTGCTGATGTTTGCTGAAATGGTGCAAATCCCGCAAACGGATGCGTTGCTCCCCAAATCGTAATCACCGGCACATTATATAAAGCTGCTAAATGCCCGTTACCACTATCCATCGAAAGCATCAAGTCTAAATTCGACACGGTCTGCAACTCTTCTTTAAAGCTCAGTTTTCCAATCACACAAAAAACATTTGTATAGTTCTCGGCAAGCTTTTCTAATTGCTCTTGTTCATTTTTGCCGCCACCAAAAAGTAAAATATCGTATAGATTCGTTTCATCTAAACGAGCAATGACTTTTTCCATTTGAGTAAGCGGATACATTTTGGGCTCGTGTGCCGCAAATGGTGCGATCCCAATCCATTTTCGAGGTTGCTTTAGCTTTTCTTTGATCACCTGCGGAAGCGGATGCTTATTCACGACAACCGACTGGTTTAAATCGACCGGAAAGTTCAACGCTGCAAATATATCGGCGTAACGCTGATGCGTGCTTTTTAATGGTCGAATAGTCTTTGGCTGAAGTTTAGTCAGCTCCTTCTTCTCTGCTCTACCTTTATCAATTACTGCAGATTTTATTCCGAAGAAAAAGAAGAAGAAACGTAGAATTTTAGTCCGTAATACATTGTGCAAATCGGCCACGGCATCAAGCTGAAGTGAACTCAATTCATTTGCCAATTTAAATAGACCAAAAATACCTTTATATTTTTGATTTACATCGGCAGTAACAATGTTTACACCGGGAACTTCTTCAAAAATAGGCTTAAAAAAAGGTTTGGTTAATACCGTTATCTTTAAATCGGGATAAGTTTTTACCAACCGCTGCAAAACAGGAACTGTCATCGCAACATCACCCATAGCAGAAAATCGAATGACTAATAGATGAAAAGAAGCTTCTTCCTTATCGTTCAGTAAAGAAGAAGCGTTTCTTTTTTTTGAAGTATTTCCCATTTCACTTGAAATTATCATAGCATCAAATTAATCATCTTGCTATAAAACCTGAAGATTGAAAAAGTTTGATTCAAGCATCTCATTTTCAGCCTAATTTTCAAAAAGCAGAAATGATCTTTTGTGTCAAGCACGGAATGACGCAAAATTACTTTTTACCGCGAAGTACCGGGTTTAACTCGTCGTCGTTATACATTTTCATCTGCTTATAGACTTTCATGTATTTATCGCCGTTTTCGATATCTTGTAAAAGCTGATTAATAGCTGTCGATAAATCTACACGTTGCTCTAACAACACATCTAACTTTGCTTTACAAGCCATTTGGTGCTCTTGCGAGGCATCTTCTCTTGTTGCCTCTTCATTCATATGGTAAATTTTCAACGCAAGAATAGAAAGCCTGTCTACGCCCCACGCCGGACTTTCGGTATTGATCGTCGCCGTTTCTTTTGGCGTTACCTCTTTATATTTTTCAAGAAAATAACTGTCGATATATTCTACCATATCGGTACGATCTTGGTTAGAAGCATCGATTTGGCGCTTCAGCTTTAAAGCAGAAACAGGATCAATTTCGGGATCACGAATAATATCTTCGTAATGCCATTGCACGGTATCTATCCAACATTTTCTGTATAACAAATGTTCTAAAAGTTGTGTTTCGTTATCATAAGGATTTTCAAACGGCTGCTCTACCGTATTGATCACGTGATATTTTTCAATAACTTCTTGAAATATTTTATTCGCTTTATCTGAAAACATATTTTTTATTTTTCTAAAATGTGTAAATATTCTATCGTTTGATTGGCTTTATGATTTCGGTTTTCGGTTTTATCGGCTTTAAAACGTTGATAGTTTTTGGTTGCCAAACTATACTTCCCGTATTTGCTCATAATTGCCTTAATTTCTTCGGGTGGCATTAAACCTTCATTATTGTAACTCAAAAATATATAAGAAAATTTTGCTTGCTTGATCAAATCTTCAAACTCGGCAGCCACTTCTCTATTTTTGCAATAAGTCGATCGGTAATAATCGCGCAATCCGGTTTTACCTTTAGGTGCAAAGGTATCATATTTTGCGATAGTAGTAAGCAAATGATAGTTAGCTCCGTATTGACGAGCATTATACGGCGGATCTAAATATAAAATATCGCCTTCTATTTGCTGAATAAGCTGATTAGCATCTTCCTGAAAAACCTGGTTTTGCTGACTCGTTTTTACAAATTCTGCCGGCTGAATAACTAAAGGTTTTGCTGCGGAAGTTTTTATTTTCTTTAAAAAAGCTCCGTAAACTGAAGCGGTATTGGCCACTTTATCGGCACTTTCTAATAAAGAGGCTAACAGAAAATAATACAGTTCTGCTGAAATTTCTTCGGAACTCTTCCAACGTTCGATTTGTTGGCGACAAGCATCAATTTTTTCAGCATTGGCTTGTGAGAAAAAGAGACGTTGAGCTTTACCATTTTCTCCGTATTCTTCAGCAATAAATCCCTTTGTTCCGTCTAAATCATTCAATTGCTGAATATAATTTTCTGCGGAAGCAATTTCTTGATGATTTTCAATATAATTCTTTAGCAATATAAAACTGTAAAACTCTACATCGTTTGCTATGACTTGCTTTACTAGTAGCTTAAATGTTCTACCCACAATACCGGTTCCTGCAAAAAGATCGCAAAACGAAAGTTCTTCTAATGGCAACTTTACCGTGTTTTGCACGACTTCTACAATCCAAGAAGAAAGTTTGCTTTTAGAGCCTATGTAATTCATTTAATCGCCCAAATTATATCAGAAACAATAGTGTTTCCGTTGAATTGAAGTTGCTGTAATTTTGAAGCGTCAAAGGTAGAAACATATTTTTGAATGCATTGTTTTAATAGGTCGATTTCTGCTTTTAATTTCCAATGTTCGCCATCTTCTGCATAAACCATGATAAACAATCGATTTTCGTAATGTTCACGTTGTTGTTTGCTTTGGTTTTTATACAACCAATACAAAAGCTCTTCGTGATGGTTTTGTGCGTAGTATAAAGTTTGCTGAAAACCTGAAGGAAAAACCGAAGTTTTATGATCAAAATCGATTCCGCGTAAATTAAAATCGACCAATCGATCTTTATGATTTATCGATGGCGTTACGCCTTGAATTTCTGTAAAAATTTGTTCAACAGCCATCGCGCTCCAAAAGTTAAACCAGCGATTAGCCGCATAATTGAACAATTCACGCTTATCAAGTTGGTAAGCTTCAACAGTTGCTTTCATCGCTTCAACCACCACATTCCAGTCTGAAAATTTATAGATAAAATTGGTATAGGCATCCCATTCATCATTTTGCTTTTTACCCCATTGGTAAGGGTAAGCTAAACGTTGTTGTAATTGATGCTGAAGATTTTCTAGATCTAAATTCACGAAGCGATAAACGGTACGATAAGCGTTAATACCAATAAAGATATTAATAAAATTTCTTTCAGCCATTTTTCGCCTTTTTGCTCAAAATAATTGGCGCCGATTACACAAACCGGAAGAACAAAGAAAAGTAATTCTGCTCCGCTTTTTTCATTTGAAAAAATTACTACAAATATCGAAAGCAACCAGGTGATCGTGATGATGTAAAGCGTATATTTTGTTTTACGAGTGGCTTTTTGAATGGTTTTAAAGTAAGTGAAAAGCGACCATAAGGTAAAAGCCAACAAAACACTTAACGGAATTAAAATAGAAAGTTGATGATAACTTGTAAAATCTAAAGAAGGATAACTGAAATATGATATCGGGTTAAAAAACTGATCAAAAACCAGCAAATTAAAACTCGTTTTCAGAATAAAAACACTCATTAATGCAAAAAAAGGAATGAGCCAGTTTTTAAAATCTTGCAACGCGTAAAATAATATCCCTATAAACGGAAGAAACAAAAACCAGATACTTTCCGGATAAAAAAGAAAGGCGATCCCGATCCAAAAAGAAGCATCAAAAATTTTTCTCTTTATATAAAGTCCTGAGCGTAAACTTACAATCCTACGTAGAGCCAGCAGTATAAAAACGCTTGCAATGATAATTTCTTCAGCTTGTAAAATGGGGAGAAATATGACTGTAAATACGGCAAAAAGAAAAATAGTGAAGGTGTTCTTTTTGGTCACTTCATTTCTTTTTACAATAAAATTAATGAGTACCATTAAAAACAAATAGGCTACCAATAAACCTATTTTTGAAAATATTTCGGCAAGCGAATAAGAAGCTTCAGCAATAAAAAAGTTGGCTACCAAAAAATAAAAAGACATAAAAAGCCCTACTAAAACGAAATTGATAGGCTTAGATTTCTTAAAAAAGCTTGCTAGCATTGACTAATTTTTTACTTTTGTAGTCTAAATATATTAAAGTTCACTCTAATGAAAGACTTTTTAGAACTTATACAATCTTTATTTGAAGATGTTTTATTCGTACCGTTTCACGCGTTAAGAAAATTAGAATTAGAAAGCTGGTTTGCAGCTAACGCCTTAAACTGGGTGTTTATGCTTGTTGCTTTTGTTGCTTTTATCTATTGGATGAAGCAGTTAAAGAAATTTAACGACAACAACGAAGAGAACAGAGACGCTAAAGCACACGGGTTTTTAGGAAAAAACGCTGAAGTTTAATTCAGGTCTTTTCCTAAGTCTTTACGATAATACATCTTATCAAAATGAAGTTTTTCTACATTTTGGTAAGATTTTTTTAGTGCCTTATGGTAATCTTCTCCAAATGAAGTGATCGCAATTACGCGGCCTCCATTGGTAACTACTTTTCCGTTTTCTTCTTTTGTTCCGGCGTGAAAAACGATAGAATCTTCAATCGTTTCTATTCCGGTAATTTCTTTTCCTTTTTCGTAGGCTTCAGGATAACCACCAGAAACCGTCATTACCGTCGTTGCGGCTCTTTCATCTATTTCTAACGTAGCTTCGTCTAATTTTTCATCGGCCACTTTCGATAGTAATTCTACTAAATCAGATTTAATTCTTGGTAAAACCACTTCGGTTTCCGGGTCGCCCATTCGTACGTTGTACTCAATCACATACGGATTGTCTTCAACCTTAATTAAGCCGATAAACACAAAACCTTTGTACTCGATCTTTTCTTCTTGTAAACCATTAATTGTTGGTTTTACAATACGCTCTTCTATTTTTTGCATCAAGGCTTCATCTGCAAACGGAACCGGAGAAATGGCTCCCATTCCACCGGTATTTAAACCAGTATCGCCTTCACCAATTCGCTTATAATCTTTAGCGGTTGGCAAGATCTTATAATTTTTACCATCGGTGAGTACAAAAACACTCAATTCTATTCCGTCTAAAAATTCTTCAATCACCACTGTTTTGCTGGCATCTCCAAATTTTTCGTTGGTAAGCATATTTTCTAATTCTGTTTTTGCTTCCGCTAGATCTTCTAGAATTAAAACTCCTTTTCCGGCAGCCAAACCGTCGGCTTTTAAAACGTAGGGTGCCTTTAAGGTTTCTAAAAACTTTTTACCGGCTTCTACACTTTCTTTGGTAAAGCTCTCATAGGCTGCCGTTGGTATGTTGTGCATCGCCATAAATTCTTTGGCGCGTTCTTTACTTCCTTCTAACAAAGCTCCTTTTTTAGAAGGACCAATAATTTTAATATTCTTTAAGGCTGAATCTTGCTGAAAGAAATCGTAAATACCTTGTACTAAAGGATCTTCTGGCCCTACAACTACCATTTGAATATCTTTCTCAAGCACCGTTTTTTTAATCGCTTCAAAATCGGTTACACTTAACGAAATATTTTCTGCGATTTCGCTTGTTCCTGCATTACCGGGAGCTACATAAAGTTTTTCACATTGTTCGCTTTGTGCGATCTTATAAGCAAAAGTATGCTCTCTACCACCGGAACCTAAGACAAGAATATTCATATTTTAAAATTTTATTAGGAGCTCCAAAAATAAATGTTTGTAAATTGACGCCCTAATGTTTTTATAAAAAATAAGCAGATTGAATTGGTTTGATTTTACATTGAAATTAAAAGGTTTTCCTATTGAAGAAGCTAAAAAGCATTTAGAGAAAATCCAGGCCATTCCTGAAGCTGAATATGCTAATTATATTGAAGAGAAGAAACAGGAGATTTTAGATTTTCATCTTCAGCATAATTCATTTTACAAAGACTTATTAAAAAACAAGAAAATTGAAAAGTGGGAGGATTTACCGATTCTTACCAAAAAAGATCTTCAGCAACCGCTTAAACACCGTTTAAGTGAAGGTTATACTGAAAAAAATGTGTACGTAAATAAAACTTCAGGCTCAAGCGGGCATCCGTTTGTATTTGCCAAAGATAAATTTTGTCACGCACTTACCTGGTCGGTAATATTTGATCGGTTTGGTTGGTTTGGGTTAGATTTCAACTCGTCATTTCAGGCACGTTTTTATGGCATTCCGCTTGATAAAATTGGATATTATAAAGAGCGTTTAAAAGATAAAATGGCGACTCGCTATCGCTTTCCTATTTTTAATCTAAGTGACGAAAAGCTCGAAAGTTTTTTAGCTGAATTTTACAAAAAGAAATTCGACTATATTAATGGTTATACGAGTTCGATAGAATTATTCGCTAAATTTCTTCAGAAGAAAAATATTATTTTAAAAGATATTTGTCCGACTTTAAAAGTCTGCATCGTCACGAGTGAAATGCTTTTTCCCGATACCAAGGCGCTTTTAGAAAAACAATTTGGAATTCCTGTAGTGAATGAATATGGAGCGAGCGAACTCGATCTATTGGCTTTCCAGAACCCAAAAGATCAATGGGTGCTCAACACCGAAACCTTGTTTATTGAAATTGTAAATGAAGAAGGTAAGGTTTTACCATACGGAGAAGAAGGAAAAATTGTTGTCACGTCTCTTTACAACAAAGCGCATCCTTTTATTCGGTATGATTTGGGAGATATTGGAATTATCGATGCCAAAAGTACCACCAAAAACCAACTTTTACAAAAACTTACCGGAAGAACCAATGATGTCGCCACCTTACCTAGCGGAAAAGTAGTTCCCGGACTTACCTTTTATTACGTCACCAAAAGTATTATTGAAGATAGTGGTGAAGTAAAAGAGTTTGTGATTAAGCAAACCGAAGCCAATTCGTTTGAAATTACCTATGTGGCTTCAGCTACTATTTCAGCAGAAAAAGAAAATGAAATAAAGGCCGCTATTGAAAAATATCTTGAAAAAGGCTTAAGTCTTCAATTAAATAGAGTTGATGTTTTACAACGTAAAAAAAGTGGCAAATTGAAGCAATTTGAATCCTTAGTATGAAAAAAATTACCATCATCACCAATTACTTTCCGCCGGAAACAGGTGCCGCCTCTAACCGAATTGCGAAATTAGCATTAGGTTTACAAGAACGCGGATTTCATGTTTCGGTAATTTGCCCTTTACCCAATTACCCAAAAGGGAAAATTTTTAAAGGTTATCAAGGAAAAACTTCTGTAACAGAAAACTATCAAGGTATTGAGGTGATTCGACTTTGGGTTTACGCTAATAATTCTGACAATAAGTTTAAGCGTTTGTTGGGAATGGTTTCTTTTTCGATAAGTTTCTTTTTCTTTAGCATATTTAAAAATAGAAAAATTGCAAAAACGGTGGTTATTCAAAGTCCGCCATTAATTATAGCGCACGCAGCCTTACGTTTTCTTTCTAAAAAGAGAAGAAACCTGATCTTAAATGTTTCCGATCTATGGCCTTCTGCAGGTTATGAACTTGGCGCCATACAAAAAGGTAGAGCTTATGATATTTTAGAAAAAATTGAAAAATATAATTATGAGAAACCTCAACTAGTTTTGGGGCAATCTAAAGAAATTTTAGAACGTGTAAAAAGTGTTGTTCCGCAACAAGAAACTTTTCTTTATCGAAACTTTCCGCAACCTCCAAAAGAACCTCAACCGGCAAAAGTTTCAACAGAAAAACCTGTTAAGATTATTTATGCCGGGCTTTTAGGTATCGCTCAAGGAATTTTAAAACTCTGTGAAGAAATTGAACTTGACGGTGGAGAGTTACATATTTATGGTGCCGGAGCAGAAAAAGAAAAACTGGAAGAATTTTTAGCTTCTTCTAAAAAACCAATTTTCTATTATGGCGAAGTAAAACGTGATGAACTACTTATTTTACTCAACGATTTCGATCTCGCGATCGTGCCCTTAGTGAGAAGTATTTATGGCTCGACACCTTCTAAGATTTATGAAATGGCGCATAACAACTTGCCTATAATTTATTTTGCCGGCGGCGAAGGAGAAGATGTGATAAAAGAAAATAATTTAGGGTATGTCGTAACACCGGGAGACTTTTCTGCATTAAATGAATTGATCAAAAATTTAGAGTTAGCTGAAATTTTTCAACTGAAACAACACCTTAAAGAAACCGCTACCAAAAACTTTAATATTGAAACTCAACTAGATAAATTAAGTTTGAAGTTAGCTGAAATTTAATACGCTTTTTCTTCTCCTTTTAAGGCATTAAAGACTGTTTGAAAGATGATTTTAATATCTAAAAGCAGAGACCAATTTTCAATATAGAAAATATCATATTTTACACGGTTAATAATATCTGAATCTCGCTCTACTTCACCACGAAAACCGCTAGTTTGAGCCAAGCCCGTAATGCCAGGTTTCACAAAGTGTCGAACCATAAATTTATCGATACGCTCCGCATACATATGTGTGTGGCTTACCATATGTGGTCTAGGACCAACAACAGACATATCTCCAAATAATACATTTATAAATTGAGGCAACTCATCTATACTTGTTTTTCTTAAAAGTTTTCCAATTTTGGTGATCCTAACATCATTTTTTCTTACTTGGTGCAGGTGAGCCTCCGGATTTACGCGCATCGATCTGTACTTGTAACAGTAAAATTCTTTATAGTCTAAACCATTTCTTTTTTGACGGAAAAACACCGGCCCTTTGGATTCTAGACGAATTAAAATCGCTAATATAGGAGATAACCAAGAAAGCACTCCAATTAGGACGATTAGTGACAAAATAATATCGAAACTTCTCTTTATAAATTGGTTTAGTGGGTCTTCTATAGGTATATCACGTAAAGATAATATAGGAAGGTAACCGTAATATTCCATTTTTAACTTACGCGTATATATTTCTTTATTATCTGGTAGAAATTTAAGTACTTTAAGATTATTATCTGCAAAGTCTATTAACTGATTGATCTGTGTGCTTTTTAAGGAATTAATAGAACAATAAATTTCATCAATATTCTCTTCTATAATAAACTTAAAATGTTTCTCTAACGAATCTGATTTAGGATCAATAATCGCTTTACATTGATAGCCATACTCTATATTTTTTTCAAAAAATTTTTCAAGAGCTTTCGAGTGATTATTGTTACCGAAAATAACAGTTCTTCTAAAGTTACCTCCTAATTTTTTTCTGTAATTTTTTAATAAGTAAAAAATTGTGAGTTTAGCTGCTAAAATGAAAGTAAGCGATTTAAAAACATAAAATAATATTCTTAAAGCCGGCCGACTTAATTCTTCAAAAATCCCAAAGAAAGAAAAAACCAGTAGGGTAAACAGTCCTGTCTGAAGGAAACTAAGGGATATAATCTTTAAAACTTTAGTATATCTATAAATTTCATAAAACTGAGATTTTATAGACAATACTAACCAACCTAAAGTGATGAAAATCGAATAGGTTAAGTAATTTGAAATATTAAATTTAAATTGTAAAGCAAATAAAAGTATGATGGCTAAATCAATAAGATATGCCAATGGCCTTAAATATCCAGAATACCGGCCCTGCTTAATGAGCATTTTATTTTCTAATGTGTTTTTTAAAGTCTTTGTGATCTTTCTTGTGCAGCTCTTCTTCACTTAAACTTTTAAAATAATCGTATGTGATCTTCATTCCTTCTGCACGATCTACTTTTGGCTCCCATCCTAAAATTTCTTTAGCTTTAGTAATATCCGGTTGTCGCTGCATTGGATCATCTTTAGGAAGCGGTTTATAAATTACCTTTTGAGATGTATTCGTAAGTTTTATAATTTCTTCAGCAAAGTCCTTGATAGTGATCTCGTGTGGATTTCCAATATTTACCGGGTCTGAATAATCACTCAATAATAATCTATAGATACCATCTACCTGATCGTCTACGTAACAAAAAGAGCGCGTTTGAGAACCATCTCCAAATACTGTTAGATCTTCTCCACGTAAAGCTTGCCCTATAAATGCAGGAATTACACGACCATCGTTTAATCGCATTCTAGGACCGTAAGTATTGAATATTCTTACAATTCTGGTTTCTAATCCGTGAAAACGATGATAAGCCATCGTTATAGATTCCTGAAAACGTTTAGCTTCATCGTAAACACCACGTGGACCAATAGTACTTACGTTTCCATAGTATTCTTCGGTCTGAGGATGAACCAGTGGGTCTCCATAAACTTCAGAAGTACTAGCAATAAGTATTCTTGCATTTTTTTCTTTTGCTAATCCTAGAAGATTGTGCGTCCCTAAAGAACCTACTTTTAATGTTTGAATAGGTATTTTTAAATAATCGATAGGGCTTGCCGGTGAAGCAAAATGCAGGATGTAGTCTAGCTTACCGGGTACGTGTACAAAATTAGTAACATCGTGATGGTGAAAAACGAATTTTTCATTACCGAATAAGTGTTCGATATTTTTTAAATCTCCGGTTATTAAGTTATCCATTCCGATAACTTCATAACCTTCTGCTATAAACTTATCACATAAGTGAGACCCTAAAAATCCTGCTGCTCCGGTAATTAAAATTCGTTTTGCCATCTTATTTTTTTTAGAAATTATATGTCTTTTCCTCTACCTATTTTATAACATTCGAAACCAATTTCTTCTAATTCATCTATATTCAATAAACCTCTACCGTCAAACAAAAAGGCAGGTTTTTGCATCTGGTCGTAAAGTTTTTTCCAATCGTAGGTTTTAAATTCATCCCACTCAGTAAGAATAGCAATAGCGTGAGCATCTTTACAAGCTTCGTATGGATCTTCATAAACAGTAATCCCTTCTCTGTTTTCTTCAGAAGAACGCGTATTTAAATAATCTACATCGGCATAGATTTGTTCTTCTGAAACTTTAGGATCGTAAACTGCTACATTAGATTGCTCACTTAATAATTCATCTGCCACATAAATAGCAGCTGATTCTCTAGTATCGTTAGTATCTTTCTTAAATGCCCATCCTAAAAATGCAATTTTTTTACCAGAAACTGTATTAAAAAGAGTACTTATGATATTATGAGCAAAGCGTCTTTTTTGATGATCGTTCATAATAATTACCTGCTCCCAATAATCGGCAACTTCGCTTAAACCATAAGTTTTAGCGATGTAAACAAGATTTAAAATATCTTTTTGAAAACAAGAACCTCCAAAACCAACAGATGACTTTAAAAATTTAGATCCGATACGAGAATCCATCCCGATCGCTCTTGCTACTTCATTTACATCTGCTCCTGTTTGTTCACATAATTCTGAAAGCGCATTGATAGAGGAAACACGTTGTGCCAAAAATGCATTTGCAGTAAGCTTAGACAATTCTGAAGACCAAACGTTTGTAGTTAAAATATGATCTCTAGAAACCCAATTGGCATAAACACTTACTAGAGCTTCCATCGCCTCTTTACCTTCTTCTGTAGAGGTGTCTCCTCCTACTAGTACTCGATCTGGAGCTAGCAAGTCTTCAACAGCAGTTCCTTCAGCTAAAAATTCTGGATTTGAAAGAATTTGGAACTTCACATCGCTTCCATTCCCTGTGTTATCTAAAATACTTTTTATTGCTGAAGCTGTTCTCACAGGAAGTGTAGATTTTTCAACAACAATTTTATCGGTTTTGGCTACTCTGGCTATTTGCCTTGCACAAAGTTCGATGTACTTTAAATCGGCTGCCATCCCCTTACCTTTTCCGTAAGTTTTAGTTGGAGTATTTACTGATATGAAAATCATATCTGCTTTATCGATAGCTTCATCTACCGCTGTCGAAAAAAATAGATTTCTGCCTCTAGCTTCTTCTACAACTTTATCTAAGCCAGGTTCATAAACCGGAAGTTTGGCAAGATTATCATCATTCCACGCGGCGATTCTTTTTTCATTAATATCGACAACAGTTACATTTATTTGTGGACATTTTTGAGCAATTACCGCCATGGTTGGTCCTCCAACATAGCCCGCCCCGATACAGCAAATATTTTTTATTTTCATCTTTAATTTCTTATTTCTGGCTTAATTTTTCTTTAATTATCAAATATATAAACTTTATAAGTTATTAAAGTGATTCTAACTCACTAATAACAT
>JYMV01021910.1_pt1 | contig 15366 bp, 9 predicted proteins | sample 338911 | NCBI WGS metagenome assembly JYMV01 (sample SAMN03354496, study PRJNA234377) | hydrothermal vent metagenome | biome: Deep sea; feature: Hydrothermal plumes at the Eastern Lau Spreading Center, Western Pacific Ocean; material: Seawater | place: Tonga | collected 2009 | depth 2000 m m
CGAAAATCAACGTAAATTATCTTCTGTTAAATCAATATGTTATCTAAAATCATATTACAACTGTCTAATTTTTTAATGAGTAGATGTAATCGGACCACCAGTTTAACATTTTTCTCCTTTCTTCCAGATGCTCTGCTTTGTTGTATGCCCTACTAACTTTGTTTCCCACAAGGTGAGACATTTGTTTCTCAATAACATCACTATTCCAAAGCATGCTTTCGTGAAGATAAGAGGATGCAATTGTTCTGAATCCATGTATGGTGTGACTTTTGTTATAACCCAAACGATTTGAAAAGTATAAAAGGACATTCTCACTTATTGGTTTTTGTGGATCACGTTTCTGAGTGAATACATAACCATCCGGGCCTGAAAACTGTTTCATTTCTTCAAGTATCTTAACGGCTTGAGGTGAAAGAGGTACGATAAAATCAACCTTATTTTTCATATTATAGTCTGGTATAATCCAGAGAGGTTCATGACAATCAATATCAAAATCCTTCCACATTGCATGACGAAGCGGTGTTGTTCTTACAAATGTGTGGATCATAAACAACATTGCCAGCTTAGTGACTTGATTTGCTCCTGAAGAATCAACCATTTTTTTTAAAAATACAGATAGTTCTGAAATAGGTATTGAGGCAAAATGTTTTGGCTGTGGTTTAGTAAATATTTTCTTAAGCTCTCTTGCAGGATTAATAATGCAATTATCTTCAATTACGGCATACTCAAAGATTGCTTCAAGTCTTTGTCTGACTCGATAACATGTTTCGTGTATCCCTTCAGACTCTAATTTCCTAAGATTTGCAATTACATCTTTTTTTGTAATTTCTGCAATAGGCCTTTCTCCAAAATCTGGAAATACATAATATTCTAATGACCTGAGAACATCTTTAGTATGCTTCTCTGACCATTGAAGTGATATTCTTTTGTACCATTCTTGAGCTACTTTTCTGAAAGTAATTGTCTCTTTTTTTGTTTCTAACTTATCTTTATTTGCACGATCTAGACGGTCCTGTCTTTCCTTTCGCTTTTCATCAACAGGATTTATTCCATCTTTTATTATTTTCTTTGCTTCATATCTTTTTTCTCTGGCTTCCTTTAAAGAAACATCAGGCCATACTCCAAATGATGCTAACTTGCTTTTTCTTTCAAAAGAAAATTTCATTCTCCAGTATTTTGAACCGTTTGGATGTACTAACAAAAACATGCCACCACCATCAAACAATTTATACTGTTTTATTCCTGGTTTGGCCTGTTTGATTGTAAGTTCAGTTAGATTATCCATAACAACCAAATCTACATATTTTAGGAGTAGGGATTTGTTTGAAAAAAGGAGTAAATTTAAATTTGTACCCCTTTTTCAAATAATGTACCCCCAATTATACCCCCAAAAAACATAGGAAGCAAGAGAATAGTTTGGAATTTATTGGAGTATAATAATGAGCCTATGCTAGTGATAGCAATGGTTTTAGAGGATTATATGGGGCAGTATGGTATAGTTTGGAATAGTTGTGTGGTGGAGGTGGCGGGAATCGAACCCGCGTCTTACTAAGTTTCCATTTGGGCATCTACAAGTTTAGTTGGAATTTTTCTTTTTCTTCAGATGTGTCGGCAACCAACCTCCTCAATCTGAAACACCTCCTTAAATCTTACTGCTGCTACGGAGGAATGCAACAGCCAGCCTGACTTAGATAACATCTTTCGCTACGTTTCAGGCAAACTCAACGAAAGACGCCTGCTTCAATTACGCCGCAAGTGCGACGCGAGCAGGTGTATAGTCAGCGTTATTTGCAGCTAACATTTTGATGATCGTTTTTACGTGACCCCGATCATCACCCACGACTTGCTTCCCAATATTTCCACTTGTAATCGAATTCCATGACACCCCCATTGACAGTGTAAGAACTCACTGGAAAGATTAGACTGACCATTTTACTCTTTAAGGGAGCACTGTGCAACAGTTTTTCCTTTGCAGGACACTTGCTTGCAAGTTCCGGAAAGTGTCAGATCTAAAGCGTTTGTGTTTTGTTTCAGTAAAAAACATCACCCTGGTTAGCTGACTGCAGCAACTGCTTTTTTGGCGGCTTCGCGGATTCCATCAGCAATCTGCAGTCTTTCACCCAATCCGGATTTGTTCACAAGAATGTGTGCTTCTTCCGAATTGGTTCCTTCGAGACGCACCACCACAGGAATTTGCAAATCAACACTTTTGAAAGCAGCAATTACACCTGCGGCAACCATGTCGCATCGAACAATTCCACCAAATATATTGATCAAAATACACTTTACATTTGGATCCATGGTAATAATTCTGAAAGCTTTTTCTACATTTTCCTGACTGGCAGCACCTCCAACATCAAGAAAATTTGCGGGATCTCCTCCATAGGCTTTGATGATGTCCATGGTTCCCATCGCCAGGCCAGCTCCATTTACCATACAGCCGATACTTCCATCCAGCTTGATGTAGTTCAGGTCGGCTTCACTTGCTTCAACTTCAAGCGGATCTTCCTCATCCTTGTCTCTGAAGGCCAGATTGTCCTTGTGACGGAACATGGCGTTATCATCAAAAGACAACTTTGCGTCAAGTGCGACTACCCGCCCGTCACCTGTAAGTACCAGAGGATTGATTTCGACCAGTGAGCAGTCTTCCTGCACAAATGCTTGATAAAGTGCCTTGAAAACAGCTGCTGCAGGGCGAATCAGTTTGGGGTTAATTTTGTCAATTTTTAAACCAAATGCTAATTCATTCGCCTGATATGAGCGCAGGCCGACTGCCGGATCAACGAAAACTTTGAGAATCTTCTCCGGAGTTTTTTCCGCAACTTCCTCAATGTCCATTCCGCCTTCGGTGGAAGCCAGCAAAACAATCCGTTGCTTTCCTCTATCTACCAGAACTGAACAATAAAGTTCTTTACGGATGTCCATGCCTTCTTCGACAAGCAACTGTTTTACCTTCTGACCCTGCGGGCCTGTCTGGTGTGTTACCAACTGCATACCGAGAATTGCCTCAGCATTTTCCCTGACGGCATCCATTCCCTTGGAAACTTTGACTCCTCCGCCTTTTCCACGACCACCTGCATGGATTTGAGCTTTTACCACACAAACGTCAGTTCCCAAATCCTCCGCAACTTTAGTTGCCTCATCTACAGAATAAGCCACACTTCCGCGAGGAACCGGAACGCCATATTTTGCCAGAATTTGTTTGGCCTGATATTCATGTATTTTCATTGCTTCCTTTATTTAGCTAAGCATTTCCTTAACTGCCTCACGCTCCATTTCCAGTTCATCACGTGTAGCCCGGATTTTTTCCTGAGAAAATTCATTCAATTCGATGCCCTGAACAATTTCATAGTCACCATCGCCTTTGCTTCTGAGTGGATAACTGAAAATTAACCCTTCCGGAATTCCATAGCTTCCATCGCTCGGAATCGCCGTGCTGAACCAATCACCTTCCGAGGTTGGTGTGCTGATTCGCAAGATTGTATCCAGTGCCGCATTTGCGGCAGATGCTGCCGAAGAAGCTCCGCGAGCGTTGATAATGGCGGCTCCGCGCTGTTGTACTGTTTTAATGAAATCTCCCTGCAGCCATTCTTCATCGTTAATCACAGCCGGAGCGTCTTTGCCCTGGATTTTAGCGTTGTAGAAATCGGGATATTGTGTGGCACTGTGATTGCCCCAGATAGTCATGTTGCTCACATCCCGCACCGCAGCTCCGGCCTTTTGCGCAAGCTGACTTTTCGCTCGATTTTCGTCCAAAGCGGTCATTGCAAACCAATTATTTCTGGAAATATTCGGTGCGTTATTCATGGCAATCAGGCAATTAGTATTGCATGGATTACCAACCACCAAAACACGGGCATTTTGGCCGGCGTTGTCATTGAGAGCTTTGCCCTGTCCAACAAAAATTCCTCCGTTAATCCGCAGTAAATCATTGCGTTCCATACCTGCTTTTCGAGGAACAGAACCAACCAGTAGTGCCCAGTCGATGTCTTTGAAAGCAACATTTGGATCGGAAGTCGTGACGATATTCGTCAGCAAGGGAAAAGCACAATCGTCGAGTTCCATTTTTACACCTTCCAGTGCAGGTAAAGCTTGTTCGAGTTCCAGCAACTGCAACTCGACTGCAGTGTCCCTGCCGAAAATTTCTCCGGAAGCCAACCGGAACAGCATAGCATATCCAATTTGTCCGGCTGCGCCGGTAACAGCAACTTTAACAGTTTTCATGGGGTCTCCTTTTTTTAGGTATTAAACAAATAATTCGTATTTTTACTTTTTCACTAAAATACCACACAATGACAGCGAGGCACTGAGGCATCAAGGTACTGAGACACTAAGGCACTGAGGCACTAAGCACTAGGGATTTTCGTAAGCACAGTAACTTTATGCTAAATTTGTTTTTTGCAAACAAACTGCGAAAATTATTAAATGTGGGTTTCATTATTTTAGATTAGGACGGAGCTTTCCCAGATCACTCCATCATTATTATTCAGCCACAGAATGCGGAAAACAACGCATTCAAAGTAGCGCTGGGTCTCATAGCTTCAGTGACTTTTTTCTCATCAGGGTCATAGTATCCTCCCAAATCGAGTTCCTTGCCTTGAGCGGAGTTCAGTTCTTCAATAATTATATTCTCCTTTTCCTCAAGCTCTTTTGCCAGTCCGGAAAAGCGGCTTTGAATTTCAGTGTCTTCCGTTTGGCCTGCCAGAGCTTGTGCCCAAAACATTGCAAGGTAGAAGTGGCTGCCTCGATTGTCCAATTCGTGGACTTTACGCGAGGGGGATTTGTTGTGTGTCAGAAAATGTTCATTGGCCTGATTTAGAGTTTTTGCCAAAACGGCGGCCTTGGTGTTGTCCGTAGTTCGTGCAAGGTGAATCAATGATTCTGCCATTGCCAGAAATTCTCCCAGAGAATCCCAACGTAAATGCGACTCCTTTACAAATTGCTGCACGTGTTTTGGTGCAGAACCGCCTGCTCCTGTTTCAAACAAGCCCCCGCCTTTCATCAAGGGTACGATTGAGAGCATCTTGGCGCTAGTGCCAAGTTCGAGTATAGGATAGAGATCAGTGTTGAAATCACGGAGAACGTTTCCTGTCACCGAAATAGTGTTTTTCCCTGAACGTGCACGTTCAATGGAATATTTTGCGGCATCATAGACCGACATTATCGGAAGCTCTAAATTCTGAGTGTCATGAATTTTGAGATAGGATTTGACTTTCTTTATCATCTCCCGTCCGTGAGCCCGCTTCTCGTCCAACCAGAAAACGGCAGGCCATCCCGTAATTTTTGCACGAGTGACAGCCAATTTGATCCAGTCCCTGATCGGAGCATCCTTGACAGTAGCCATGCGCCAAATATCCCCTTGTTCCACGTTATGTTCATGGATTGTCTCTCCCTCGGAGTCGACGATACGTATGACTCCATTTCCGGGCGCCTCAAAAGTGGTCGGGTGTGAACCATATTCTTCCGCCTTTTTGGCCATTAACCCAACATTCTGTACAGTACCCATTGTGGCCGGATCCAATGCACCGTTGGCGATACAATTTTCGAAGGTGGCTGCATAAAGCGGGGCGTAGCTGGAATCCGGAATAATGAATTTGGTATCGTGCAGTTCACCGTCAGGACCCCACATTTTACCGGAAGTCCGGATTGCGGCAGGAATTGAGGCATCGATAATAACATCACTGGGAACATTCAAATTCGTAATCCCGAGATCAGAATCAACCATCGCCAAATCGGGTCGATCCGCATAAAGAGCTTGAATGTCTGCTTTAATTTCAGCTTTTTTATCTGGAGACATTTTCTTATCTTCCTCCATTTTTGAATAAAGGTCGCCGATGCCGTTGTTGAAATTGACGCCTAAATCGGCAATGGTCTCTACGTGTTTTTCAAGTACTGTGGCATAAAAAACCTTAACGCAGTGTCCAAAAATAACCGGATCAGAGACTTTCATCATCGTCGCTTTCAGGTGCAGAGAAAAAAGAACTCCCTGCTTTTTGGCATCTTGGATTTGCTGATCGAGGAACGTATCCAGAGCTTTGTTGCTCATGAAAGTTGCATCCACGATTTCCGCGGCCTCCAGCGACAGGTTGTCTTTCAATACAGTACTTTTTCCGTCCGCTGCTACAAATTCGATTTTAGCCGAGGTTGATTCCTTGATGGTTGTGGATTTTTCATTCGCAAAAAAATCTCCACCATTCATTGTCGCTACATGAGACTTTGAATCCGCACTCCATGCACCCATTGAGTGGGGATGTCTCCTGGCATAATTTTTTACGGCAGTCGCAGCACGGCGATCAGAATTACCTTCACGAAGCACCGGATTGACTGCACTTCCCAAAACTTTAGCATAGCGATTTTTGATATTGGTTTCAGTCTCGTTTTGCGGGCTTTCCGGATAGTCTGGAATATTGAATCCGTGTGATTGGAGTTCTGCAATTGCTGCTTTTAACTGCGGAATCGAGGCACTGATATTTGGAAGTTTGATGATATTAGCTTCAGGGTCTTGAGTCAACTCGCCGAGTATCATGAGTTCGTCCGGAACTTTCTGGTTTTCAGTCAGCTTATCCGGAAAGGAGGAAAGAATGCGTCCTGAAAGTGAAATATCACGGCTTTCAATGGAAATTCCTGTGTCTTGAGTAAATGCCTGTACAATGGGAAGTAAAGAATAACTGGCGAGCATGGGAGCTTCGTCTGTTTTGGTCCAGATAATTTTTAAGGGTGAAGTTGTCATTTATTTTGAGACTGTCCTAAACATTGGATTACATTGTCCGAAATGAGAGGCAGAAAACCACCAATGTTCGGATTTTGGCTCCCCGATATAAGAGATTTCCAAATATGCGGAAATCAAAAACATCACAATCCAGTCTACCAGATTGGTCAATTATTTCAATTCTAAAAAGGTATTTTGGTGTTGCTGCAGCGAATTAGCTGACCAAATTACTTTCGGCCTCCAGGAGTTTTTCATCAACTCCAAATATTTCAACAATATCTCCGCTGTACAGAACAGTATCGCCTCGAGGGAGGATAATTTGACGGTTACGAATAATTTTTACTAACACACAATCTTCCGGTAGACTCAAATCTCGGATTCGTTTTCCGTCAATGGAGGATTCCGGAGGTATTTCTACTTCACGGTTACAGACGAGTGACTCTTCCGGGAGCTCTGAATCATCCAAAGTTCCATTAAGATAATTTTCCAGAAAGTCTGCTTTGGGCTTTTCGGAAAAGATAGTAACTTTATCATTGGCATGTAAAATAGTTTCACCCCGTACAATGCGCAACTTTCCTTTTCGGCGTACGGAAACCATCAGCGTGTCGTCTCCAAGACGTAATTCTTTTACCCGCTTTCCAACAATCGGCGATTTCGGGCCTAAAGTAACTTCAGTCAGTCCTGTCCGGTTTAGTTTTCGAATGTTCAGAATTTCATCGTGATGCTGATCCTGAGCCCTTTGAGATACTGCTTTGTTATATGCCCGAATGATGTCGATTCTCCTCAGTACCCCCAGTAATGTGTTTTCACTTGTTTCAGAAATGACAGGAACGCAGCCTTCGCCCTGGTCTTCCAGATGCCGTAAAGCCATCCAAACCGGCTGATGTGGAAGTATTGTTGCCGGTTTTTTGTTGGTCAAAATTTCAGCAATGGTTTTTGATTCAAGTAAACCTCCGGATCGAAGCTGATCCAGTTCTTTAATAGTAATCACTCCAATCAATTTGGTTTCATCTTTCACCACCGGCAGGGCGTGATAATGTGTGCTGGAAAAAGCATTCATTAACTCAACCAAAGGCATGTCAAAAGGTACAGCATTGGTTTCAGAGTTCATCGCAATTTGTGCTGTTACACCTTGCATCAGGTCAATTGCCTGAGTATCCTCCGACAGTTCTACACCGCGTCTCTTCAATTTTAGTGTATAAATTGAATCATGACTGAGATTCCTGGAAACAATTGTACTGATTACAGTAGCAAGCATCAGGGGCAGAATTATTTGGTAATCGCCAGTCATTTCATAAAGAATGAGAATCGCAGTTATCGGAGCATGCGCAGCGCCGCTAAAAAACGCTGCCATTCCAACCAATGCATAAGCACCGGACGGAGCCACAATTTCAGGAAATAATGTGTGAGCGATTTGACCAAAAGAAGCTCCAAGCATGGCACCCATAAACAATGAGGGCGCAAATATCCCGCCTGAACCTCCGGAACCGAGAGTCAGGGTTGTGGCAATAAGTTTCAAAATCAGCAGACCGAAAGTAACTTGGAGAGTCAGTTGACTGAATAGCGTGCTTTCAATAGTTTCATAGCCGACGCCAAAAACACGCGGGAAACCGTCGATTTGATAGGAGGCTATTCCCAGCAAGCCCAGCAGTACTCCTCCAAATATAGGTTTTGTTGGTTCCGGAATACGGATTAAGTTCCAGATATCTTCCGAAAAATAGAGCATTCGACTAAATCCAACTGAAGCCAGTGCTGCAATAAAACCCATCAAAGTGTAAAGCAACAGTTCCCAGGGACTGTTTAATGAATATTCCGGAGTTAAAAAAGTGCGCTGATCTCCCTCAAAGTAATGTGCAATTACATCTGCAGTAACCGCAGAAATAACGACGGCTCCAAAATAAACGCTGCCGAAACGACGCAAAAGAACTTCAAGCGCAAACACTGCTCCGGCAATCGGCGCGTTGAAAGTTGCCGCAATTCCTCCGGCGGCACCGCAGGCAACAAGGGTGCGCACGCGTTCTTCAGAAAGTTTTAAATACTGTCCAACGAATGAACCCAAAGCGGATCCAATTTGGGCGATTGGCCCCTCGCGTCCAACCGAGCCTCCGCTTGCTATACAAACTGAAGACGCCAGAGATTTAACAATCACTACACGAGGACGAATCTTGCCGCCACGCAGTTCAATGGCCTCCATTACTTCCGGTACTCCGTGGCCCTTTGCCTCACGGGCAAAGTAATAGACCAGAGGCCCCACTATTGCTCCGCCCAGAGCTGGGATCAATATCAAATGCAGTGGATACCATTCTGTCAGTAATCCGGAAATATCTCTGTAGGCTAAACTCTGAAACCATCCAATAAGTCGACGGAAAAGAACTGCTCCCAATCCGGAACCGATTCCGACGATTAGAGATGTGACAAGCATGACTGATGAATCTGCATCAAGCATGCGCCATTCTGAGAGATTTGATTTAACAAATTCTTGACATTGGTTCAGTAATTTTTTTGAAAATTTCATTCTGTATTGTTCTAAATCTGAAAAAAATTTAGATTCTTAATTAAGTCCAAACCGAACTAGTTTTTTGGTGAATACTTTTCATAATATTACAGTCCAGACTTTTGATAGATCAAAAAAACAGCTTGTATGCGGTTATGACTTTTCAAAAGAAATTTGTTTTTTTACGTTGCCTGTTGAACATTCAGTTGCATCGTGGAGAATGCGCGCATCGTCATTATCAAAATGGAATTCTTCGTGTTTTGAATTGCTGCTAAGCGGTAATGGAGAGGGGATGCGGGCGGCGCCATGTTGTTTTACCGGAATTTCCTTTTTCATATTTGCTTGTTACAAAACAAAAATAATGAGAGTATTGTATTCAGATTCGGCTGCCCTGCAAAACTGATGTGTGTTTGGAAAAATATCACAAAGCGGCACATTTGCAAAGATAGAAAAGGAGAATCATGAGCAATGTATTGACTATGATACTGGCTGGAGGTGAAGGCGCCCGTCTGAAACCCTTGACAGCAGTGAGAACCAAGCCCGCAGTTCCTTTTGGCGGAAATTACAGAATTATCGATTTTGTGCTAAGTAATTTTGTAAACTCAGGTTTATTGAAAATATTTGTCCTCACCCAGTTTAAGTCACATTCGCTCATGCAGCATTTGCGTGAAGGCTGGCGTTTTTCATCTGGAATTGTAAAACAGTTCATCGATCCTGTTCCGGCACAAATGCGGACCGGGAAAAAATGGTATGAAGGAACTGCAGACGCTATTTTTCAAAACATGAACTTGATTGATGATGAAGATCCGGACCAGGTTTGCATTTTTGGAGGAGATCATATTTACCGTATGGATATCCGACAGATGTTAAAATTTCACAGCAAGCGTCAGGCGGTTCTTACGGTGGCGGCTATTCCCGTGCCTGTTAAAGATGCACATCATTTCGGTATTATTGAAGTGGATGAAGAATGGCGGATGGTTAGTTTTGAGGAAAAACCAAAAAGAAATCCAAAAACGATTCCGGGGAATTCTGATTATGTGCTGGCCTCAATGGGCAACTACATTTTTGAACGAACTCCTCTGGTCAAAGAACTGAAGAGGGATGCAGCTGACAAAAAATCAAGTCATGATTTTGGCAATGATATTTTGCCCAGAATGTTTCCTGATGGAAAAGTATTTGTTTACGACTTCAGTCAAAATCATATACCAGGAGCAGAGGAAGAGGAAAAAGGTTACTGGAAGGATGTCGGCACACTCGATACATTTTGGGAAGCCAATATGGATTTGGTAGGCTTACATCCTCATTTTAATCTCTACAATAAAAAATGGCCTGTGCTGACTTATATTCCACCTCTTCCTCCGGCAAAGTTTGTCCATTTCAATGACTCTCGTACAGGACATGCTATTAATTCGATGATTGGCTCAGGTACTATCATCAGCGGGGCTCTTGTAGAAAATTCGGTGGTAGGCTACAGTGTCCGAATTCACAGTTTTGCTCATGTTGAACACTCTGTTATCATGAACAATGTCGAAATTGGACGAGAGGCAAAAATAAGAAAGGCCATCATAGACAAACATGTACGCATAGCACCTGGTGCAAATGTCGGGTATGATCTTGATACAGACAGAAAAAAATTTCAGATAACCGAAAACGGAATTGTCGTTATTCCAAAAGGAGCCAAAGTTGCCTGAACGGCTCAGTATTATTTTTGCGGCATCTGAAGTTGAAGGTTTTTCCAAAAGCGGAGGACTTGCTGATGTAGCACGGGCGTTGCCTTTGCATTTAAAATCCATGGGACATGATGTCCGGATAGTTACGCCGCTTTACCGCTTAATCCCCGAAAATCATAAAACTGAAACGATCATTCCTGCGCTTGGTGTACCGCTGGGAAGCGAAGAAAGTTGGTGTGCAGTACGTCAACTTGAAATGGAAGGTGTTGTAGACGGTAAAATGATAAGTGTTCCAGTTTATTTTATTGAACACGATCACTACTTTTTCAGAAGTGGATATTACGATGACGGTCTGCACGAATATCCGGACAATGCTGCACGGTTTGGTTTTTTCTCAAAAGCAGTTTTGCAGCTTTGCAGAGCATTGGAATGGTTTCCGGAAATTTTTCATGCAAACGACTGGCACACTGCTCTTTTGCCGTTTTATCTAAGACAGTCTCAGCAGGAAACTGACGAATTCAAACAAAGTGGTTCTGTTCTGACCATCCACAATGCCGGATACCAGGGCAATGCTCCCGGAACTTTCAGGAACTCCCTTGAAATTCCCCTGGATTATTTTGTTGCGGAATTGTTTGAAGACCACAATCAATTGAATTTACTCAAAGGAGGTATTTATTTTGCCGATCAGGTAAACACGGTCAGTCCGGGATATGCGGAAGAATTGAGAACTCAACTTGGCAGTCACGGTCTGCACGAAATATACACTAGAAAAGGTGAAAACTTTTCCGGAATTCTGAACGGTTGTGATTATGATGAATGGAATCCGGAAACAGACCCTCATTTGCCTGCATGTTTTAGTGCAACTGATTTAAAGGGCAAAAAGCAGTGCAAAAAAAAACTGCAGGAGATTGTTAGTCTGCCTGAGTTGCCGGATGTTCCTGTAATCGGCATGGTCAGCCGCTTAACCTGGCAAAAAGGTTTTGAATATCTGCTTCCTGCTTTGCCGCAAATTTTAAGTTTGGAAGTGCAGGTGATAGTTCTGGGAAGTGGCGAGCCTTTGATTGCAAATGCTTTTGACAAGTTGCAGCAAAAGTTTCCGACAAAACTTGGCTGGTATAATGGTTACAATAATGAATTGGCACACTTGATTGAAGCAGGCAGTGATATGTTTCTGATGCCCTCGCTGTATGAACCATGTGGATTGAATCAAATGTACAGCTTGCGTTATGGTACTCTTCCGATTGTAAGAAGAGTCGGTGGTTTGAAAGACTCCGTTATTCAGTTTGACGAAAAACTGGAAACTGGTAACGGATTCATTTTTGATGATCCGGATTCAGACTCTTTAAGTGAAGAGGTTGAATTGGCTGTGAGTGTTTTCTACAATAATCCAAGGCGATTCAAAAAAATGATGGACAATGCCATGAAACAGCGATTTGCCTGGAAAACGGCTGCAGAAGAATATGTGGCTCTTTATCGAAAAGCATTAAATTAATGGAGGAATATGTCAAAAATTAAAGGCACTATTGCAATACTGACGGGCGGCGGAGATGTACCGGGACTAAATCCGGCTATTCGTGCGGCAACTATCCGTGCCAATCGAAATGGTTACAGAGTTGTTGGTCTCAGGAACGGCTGGGAAGGTATCATGAAAATTGACCGAACAAAGTCCCTGGAAAATCAGCAGTACTGCCAGATCCTGACAGAACAAAACGTACAAAAAATCGCACGAACCGGCGGAACTTTTCTGCACACATCCCGCACCAAACCCAGTAAAGTTGCCAAAGAAAAAGTGCCGGAGTCATTGCAGGATCAATATAATGCGGATGAAAATGATTTGACCGCTGAAATCATCAAAAATCTGGAATACCTGGGGATCGAATATCTGGTTCCGATTGGAGGTGATGATACCCTCAGTTACGGTCTGCGGCTGCATGAGGCTGGTGTCCGTTGTGTTGGAATACCGAAAACGATGGATAATGATGTTCCAGGTACAGATTATTGCATCGGTTTCAGCACCTGCGTAACCCGTACTATTGAATTCTCTCACCAGTTGCGTACCTGTGCCGGTTCACATGAAAGGCTGCTGGTGATTGAAGTGATGGGACGTTATGCGGGATATACGGCTTTGGTACCGGCAATGGCGGGAGCATCAGACCGTTGCGTGATTCCGGAATATGAATTTGATATAGAACGCCTGACAGAACTATTGGTTAAAGACCGCCGGGATAATGAAAGCAACTATTCCGTTGTATTGATTTCAGAAGGTGCCATGTTTAAAGGTGCGGAAATGATTTTTTCAAATCAGGAAACTGATGCCTATGGTCACAAAAAACTTGGTGGAATAGGTGATATGGTCAGTGCAGAACTGGTGGCACGCGCTCCAAAATACAACAAAGGAGAATCGATTCAAACGATAAATCAAAGAATGAGTTACATGACTCGCTCCGGACAGCCTGATGCAATTGACTCCATTGTACCGATGGTTTACGGTAACCTGGCGATGGATCTGATAATGGAAGGAAAAAGCGGTAGAATGGTTTGCTTAAAAAATGGCAGGTACGATCATGTACCATTTGAGGTGGTGACTGAACATGATAAAAAAATTGATGTGGATCGGTTTTATGACACAGAACGATACAGGCCACATTATCATAACTGTATGGGCATGCCTCAGTTTATTATGACTTCAGATTGAAAATTACTAATTGTAACTAAATGAATCCTCTGTTTCGCAGCGGTATGATTGTCCTGATTCTTTTGTTTACCTGGATATCCTCGGCTCATGCTTTAATTTTTGAGAGACGCAAAACTTATGATTCTGAGATTTCCTGGTTTGTTTATCCTGTAATAGGAAGTATCCCCGGAGTACAGGATTTTTATGGACTTGGTGGTACAGTTTCAGGAATTGGAGGAAGCGAGTCTGATATTACTGCAGTCAGTCTCAGAGGTAAAGCGAAATATTTTGATGATGATTTTCAGATAGATATTCTTTCAATTTTCGATATTCCACTTTTTACAGAACATCTTACCTTCACCTGGTTTTCAACAAAAATCCGTAACGTCGGCTGGCCGGAAGGTCAGCGTGGAATAGATTCTGACCCGGACAGTATGTATTATCTGCTGGCCACCAGTGTAGAAGCTTCCGGTGGAGAACTTTCTGTAAATATTTTAGATAATCAGTTGGAGGCATATTACGCTTACAGTGATGCTGCAGTCAAACCATACGGATTAGTCGACCCAAACGGCACATTTTACAATGCACAAAATGCAGGAATTATAGAAAGTCCAAGGGGCTACCGCTATGGACTGTATCTGGATGATACGGATAATAGACGTGATCCAAGAATCGGCTATCGATTTCAGTACGAAAAATGGGGGCAACCATCTTCCAGAGCAGGTAATTCAGAATATTATCAGGAGGATTATAATCTTACCGGTTATATTCCTGTTTTGGCTGAAGACAAAGGTGTTCTGGTTTTGAACCAGTTTTTTGGTTCTTCGACTGTGTTGAAAAAAGGCACGGTTGATCAAAGTCTATACATCTGTGATAACACAGCAAAACCCGGATGTCAAGCAATTCTCAATGAACTTTATGCCCGCCAGGTTGCCGAAGCTGAAAACGGCAAGGCAACGTCACTTGGCGGTACCAACCGCTTGCGGGGCTATCTTACAAACCGCTTTTATGACAGCTACACAAATTTTCGGGGTGTGGAATTTCGCTGGTATGTGCATGAAGCGCAGAATGCCTTCAACTATATTCTGGAAAAGGGGACATTTGCGGGACTTCAGCTGGCCTTCTTCTATGAAGAGGGAACAGTCTCTCCGGATAAGGGCAGCTTATGGAAAAATATGCGCTCGTCTTACGGCGCCGGCACAAGATTTCTTTTTAATACCATTATTGTCAGAATCGACCGTGGATACGGCAAGGAGGGAGGACAAACTACATTTTTTGTCGGTTATCCTTTTTAGTTATGATCATAGTTCATTAATCAAAAAACTTTGTATCATCTATTCGGAAATTTACATTAATCCAAAATGAGCTTGGAATTGTATCTGATTCATATCATTTAAATCTATCGAATGGAATTTTGAAAAATGACTGTTGCTGAGGCTATTTTTACGGCCATCAAGATCCGCAAAATCGATTACGTTTTTTGTGTTCCCGGTGAGAGCTTTCTCGCAACCATGGACTCATTTTACGGTTCGCTTAAACCTCTCTTGGTTTCTGCACGACATGAAGAAGGTGCAGGCATCATGGCCGAAGCTTATGCCAAGGCTTCAGCCAAGACCGGTGTCTGTATGGTCACACGTGGTCCGGGCCTGACCCATTTGTCAATTGCTCTTCATACGGCAAAACAAGACTCTACACCTCTCGTTGTATTCGTCGGGCAAGTACCGACACATGTCCGTCATCGTGAAGCTTTTCAAGAATTAGATGTAGTGGAACTAACACGATCTATTACTAAGTGGGCGGTGGAACTTAGCCGGGCTGA
>JYMV01044290.1_pt1 | contig 15365 bp, 17 predicted proteins | sample 338911 | NCBI WGS metagenome assembly JYMV01 (sample SAMN03354496, study PRJNA234377) | hydrothermal vent metagenome | biome: Deep sea; feature: Hydrothermal plumes at the Eastern Lau Spreading Center, Western Pacific Ocean; material: Seawater | place: Tonga | collected 2009 | depth 2000 m m
TCTGCAATATGACCAAAATTATTGCCCTAACGAATCAAAAAGGCGGTGTTGGTAAAACAACTTCAGCAGTTAATATTGCTGCAAGTTTGGCAGTGAGTGAGATCAAAACGTTATTGATTGATATGGACCCACAGGCAAATACATCCACCGGTATAGCAGAAATTATTAAAAAGCGCGCCGAAAATACCATTTATGAGACATTGGTGGATGAAATACCAATCAAAGATACCATTACAAAAACGACATTTAATCATCTAGATGCAATTCTATCAACGAATGACCTGGTTGGTGCAGAGATTGAACTGGTTAGTGTTATCGCCCGGGAATTAGAACTGAAAAAAGCATTGGCAAAGGTCAAAAGGAGATACGACTATATAATCATCGATTGTCCGCCTTCATTGGGTTTACTCACACTTAATAGCCTGACGGCTGCTAACGCTTTAATTATTCCTATTCAGGCAGAGTATTATGCACTGGAGGGACTGGGTCAGCTGCTGAATACCATTCGATTGGTCCAGCAGTATTTGAATAAGAATTTGAAAATTGCGGGTGTTTTAGTTACAATGTTTGATGGTCGATTGAACTTATCCAGACAAGTACTTGATGAGGTAAAAAGTTATTTTGGTGATAAATTATTTAAAACAGTCATTCATCGCAATGTACGGCTAAGTGAGGCACCTAGTTTTGGAAAACCGGCATTATTATATGATGCCAATTCAGTAGGAGCAAAGGATTATATGGCACTTATAGAGGAGATAATTAAAAATGGCTACTAAACGGTTGGGAAGAGGTCTTGAAGCATTGATTCACGGTCCTGACGAGGCTACTCCAGACCCCCCGGGAGTAGCAGATATACTTATAGATAATATTGTTTTCAATCCATTGCAGCCCCGGAAAGATGGTCTGGATGATAAAAGTCTTGAGGAATTAATTGCGTCGATCAAGCAAAAGGGCGTAATAACACCAATTACTGTACAGCAGGATGAAGATAATTTCATTCTCATTGCTGGAGAACGACGATTACGTGCATCCAAGTTGGCGGGGTTGAAACAGATACCGGGCTATGTGGTAACTATTTCAGATGAATCTGAAATGATGGAATTAGCATTAATCGAAAATATACAGCGTGAAAACCTCAATCCAATTGATGAAGCAGAGGGGTATGCAGTTCTACAAAGCAAATTCAACCGTTCTCAGAGCAATATAGCCAGTGCAGTTGGCAAAAAGCGGGTCACAATTTCAAATGCGTTACGGTTATTAAAATTACCTGGTGATATAAAAAATAGTCTTCGTGATAAAAAGATATCAGCTGGCCACGGTCGCGCAATTTTGATGATAAAAACAATACCAGGGATGATGAAACTATATAAGATAATTATCGGTAAGGATCTTAGTGTACGGGCAGCTGAGGCTATTGCTAAAGGTATATCAACCAAACAGTCAAAACGTTCCAGCAGGAAATCACCTGGAACGAATTCCCAGATAAGGAGTGTTGAAAATGAACTGATTACGGTCCTGGGTACTAAAGTCCGGCTGCATTATTCCAAAAAAGGTGGGAAGATTGAAATACAATTTTTTTCTGATGATGATTTGGATAGAGTATTAGATTTATTAAGGTCAATAGAATAATCCAGCAATGAAGCCCAATAATTACACTGTATTGCTTATCCCTGATAATGAATCCGAGGGCAAAAGTTTTACATTTAGACGCCGCTGGTTTGCTTTGATTATTACAATGACTATTGCAATAATTACCTTAATCGGAGTTGCGGGATACTTTTTTGTTCCTCGAGCTTTAGATTATCAAAGAATGAAAAGTGGGTATAATGAATTGGTGACGGAAAGATCTAAAGTTATGAATTTATACCACGATCTGCGGCGCTTGCAGCAGATGGATGGATTATTACGGAAAAACCTTGGTGCGGATCTGAAACTGTCTGATTATGAAGAAAATCTTGGCGGTTTGGTGTATAATGATGTAAAAAGCGATGATGTAAAATATTCTACCGATCGAATTGGTAATATTCCAACTAAAGCGCCTATTGATGGTTATGTAACCCAACGGATGGTAGTTCGTTCCCATGCTTGGAAAAATAATCATTATGGGATCGATATTTCTGTTCGGGAGGGAGACCCTGTTGCAGCATCAGCAGCAGGTGTAGTTATATTTTCTGGCTGGTCAACAGATTTAGGTAATATGGTCATACTTTATCATGGAAATGACTATTTTACATTTTATGGCCATAATCAAGTAAACCTCGTTGAGAAACGCGATATTGTAAAGCGCAGTGATGTTATATCACTTGCAGGAAATACTGGCATATCTTCTGGACCACATTTACATTTCGAAGTGTGGGAAGGTTCAAATCCTTTGGATCCATTAGAATTTTTCCCCGAGTATAAAGATAAAGATTTAAGCGCAGAATAGTATGGCAAAGATCGATTTCAAAAATATACAGACGATGATAGGTGCCGAAGCAGTTGTTAATGGTCCAATTAAATTGCATGGCGGAATCATTGTATATGGTAAAGTCTATGGGGACATCCATACAGATGGACCGGTACGCATTACCATATCAGGACAGGTAATAGGTGATGTCCAGGCCAGCGATGCGCACATTGGCGGTAGTATACAAGGCAATGTTACCGTTTCTAATAGAATAGTCCTCGGTCGCAAGTCAGAGTTGATCGGGGATTTGATTTACCGCAATCTTGTAATAGAAGATGGTGCACAATTCGAGGGATCTTGCAGCGTTATCGGCGTTAAGAAGGATGCGTCAGATTCGTTAGTATCCAAAGCGAAACTCCGGTTTACTATGGCCTCACCATCTTCTGAGCCAAATGCCTGATCCAAAAGAATCTTACCCCAATCGATCTTTTTATTATTTTCAAAAATTTTTAGCTAAATCAGGTCCAGCCGCCTCCGCATCCTATGCACTTATTGGTGCCGTATTGGTGTTTGCTCTTGTTGGGTATTTTATTGATAATCATTACCAGTCATCACCCTGGTTTACCCTTGGTGGTACATTCCTAGGACTATTAGTCGGGTTTTATCAGCTGGCAAAAGCAATTTGGCCAAAATAAGTGATGAAATTAAACATGTATATTAGTATGTTTTGTGTTGGCACCTGGGGATTGTTAAGTGCCGGTCTTCCGGAGTATGGAAAAGAGATATTTCTAGGTATGGTTTTACCCTGGCTCATATCATTAATTTCTATTTCAAAAACCCATTCTGTATATAATATAAACCCGGAGAAACTTATAAAACATACGACTACAGCAATGCTGATGAAGATGTTGTCTTATGGTCTCTTATTGGTAATAATGTTCACTTTTATATCTTTTAATCCCTTGCCATTTATAATTAGCTTTACCGGTTATTTTTTAGTGCTGCACATAACAGAAGCATTTGTGTTAAGATATATTTTTAAAGAAAAATCAATATAAATGGTCATTGATATATTATGGTAGTTAGTTCTGATGGGCAAGAATCAGGTGGTGCAATGGAACAGGTTGGTGATAATATTATCCACCACGTCTCAAATTCTGATATACACCATCCAATATTCCCTTTACCTCATTTATTCAATATTGACATGTCTGTTACCAAACATGTACTTATGTTATGGATTGTTGCCTTAACTGTTGGTTTTGTTGTGATCCTTCCTATTCAAAGATATGTTCAACAGCGCAGATTAATACCGACTGGACTTATGAATGTGCTCGAAATAGTAGTTTCCTTTGTCCGTGATACAATAGTGAAACCCAATGTAGGACCAAAGTGGGTGAATAGCTGGGCACCCCTGATTCTAACTTTTCTATTTTTCATATTTTTTGCCAATGCGATTGGTATGATCCCGATTTTCGATGTATTGGGTCTAGTAAATAGATTTGTATTTCATGTTCCAGCTGATGATAGCCATAATTTTATCAATGGATTACTTCATGGCGGACCAACGGTTACAGGTAATTTCAATGTGACAGCTGCGTTGGCAATTATTACTTTCCTATCTATTATTATTGCTGGCACCAAGGCACATGGATTTATACAGCACTGGAAGAATCTTGTACCGCATGGATTACCGGGTTTCGTATATATAATCCTTATTCCAATTGAAATCATCGGAATGCTTGTGAAACCCTTTGCATTAACAATGCGCTTAGCGGCCAATATGACTGGTGGTCACATTGCGCTGCTAGCAATTCTATCTTTTATGGCCATATTTGCGGATATGTTTCACAGTGTATCGGCCGGACTTGGTGTTGCCCTAATATCTGTTCCCCTGGCAGCTGCTATTTCAGGGCTGGAAATAATTATAATTATAGTACAAGCGTATGTATTTACGCTGTTATCGGCTGTGTTTATTGGCATGGCCATTAATGTGCATCATTAAATAAAAAAACATGGAGGTATAATAATGGAAGTTCTTCATTATTTTGGAGCAGCTATTGGCCTTGGCCTTATTGTTGTTGGCGCTGGATTGGGAATCGGTCGGTTGGCAGCAGCAGCAGCAGATGGGATTGCTCGTCAACCAGAAGCAACAGATAAGATTACTGGTGCCGTAAACTTGCCACTCTTTCTACTCGAAGGTGTGGCTATTTTGGCAGAAGTATTTGTACTCCTCATTGTATTAATGAAATAAGCAGTAATTAAAAACATTACAAGAGGAGCCAGGTATGGATAATCCCCTAGTTCAATTGGACCCAGGTCTATTCGTCTGGACAATTATTACGTTCCTGATATTACTTGGTGTTTTAACCAAGTTTGCTTGGAAACCGCTATTAAAAGTGCTGGAGACCCGTGAAAATGAGATTTCGCAATCTCTTAAAGATGCGGAAAAAGCAAAACAAGAGTTGGAGCGTCTCAGTGCAGAAAGTGATGAAATAATTGCCAAAGCCCGTTCAGAAGCACAGGGAATAGTGAGAGAGGGTAAAAAAGCAGCTGAGCAATTAACAGCAGCCACTCTAAATAAAGCAAAAGAAGAAGCAATAGCTAATTTGTCTGCGGCAAAAGACCAAATAAAAATAGAGCGCGATAAAGCGATTGTAGAAATAAAAGGTGAAGTTGTAAACCTTTCACTTTCTATTGCTGAGAAGTTGGTGAATAAAAATCTTAGTAAAGAAGATAATAAATCACTTATCGATGAATCATTGAAAAATGTGAAGGGGTATGAAGCGTAGATCAAATACAAAAAATATGGCTGCTGCACTTTTAGTAGTTGCCAGGAAAATTGATGCTGTGGATGAAGTCCAAAGGTCAATAAAACTGGTATTAGAATTATTGAAAAAAGATGCACAATTCCGTGCTTTTATGCAGTCCAAACGATTCACAACTGAACAAAAAACAAAGGTAATTAGATTCGGTTTACAGGATGCTTGTCATCCAATACTACAGGAATTACTCATTATTGAGATCGATGAAAATCCAACTATTCTATTGCGTGATCTATCGTATTTCTTTGATGCTATGGCAAAAGATGAGTTGAATATTGTACCAGTGACAGCTCATGTAGCAGATGAATTATCCGTTGCTGAAGTAGCGGATTTACAAAAAACACTAGAAGAGAGCATTGGAAAAAATACTGAATTGGATTTAATAGTTGATCCGAGCTTGTTGGGGGGTATAAAACTAAGGATTGATAATACCTATCTAGACGCTTCAATAAGAGCTAAAATGGATAATCTAAGGAGAGATTTACTCCAATAATCATTTTCATTAAGGAATATTATGGAAATAAAGACAGAAAACATTACAGCATTATTAAAAGAACAAATCGCAAAGTTTGAGGGTACCGTTGAGGTTAGTGAAGTTGGAGAAGTAATATCAGTTGGCGATGGTGTAGCGCGGGTGACTGGTTTAGAGAATGTAATGAGTTCAGAGTTAGTTGAACTACCAAATGATACTTTTGGCATGGCGCTAAATCTGGAAGAAGATACAGTTGGTTTGGTACTATTTGGTGATAGTAGCCTTGTGAAAGAAGGTGACCTTGCCAAGCGCACTGGTCGATTAGTCGAGGTGCCGGTAGGGGAAGCAATGGTAGGTCGTGTAGTCAACTCATTGGGTCAACCCATTGATGGTAAAGGGGCGATAGATGCGAAAGATTCTTTACCGATCGAACGAAAGGCATTGGGCGTAATGGCACGTCAACCGGTGAAGCAACCGCTTCAAACAGGTATAAAACCTATTGATAGTATGATTCCTATTGGACGCGGACAGCGTGAATTGATCATTGGTGACCGCCAAACTGGAAAAACAGCCATTGCAGTTGATACAATCATCAACCAAAAATATACTCATGAGACAGAAGATCCAGTTTATTGTATTTATGTGGCCATAGGTCAGAAAGGATCAACCGTTGCTTCAATCGTGGCTGAACTTGAAGCCAATGGATCGATGGATTATACCACTGTTGTTGCTGCAAATGCATCTGATGCTGCTCCATTACAATTCATTGCTCCATATTCTGGGTGTGCCATGGGAGAGTATTTTCGCGATAATGGCAAGCATGCTCTAATAATTTATGATGATCTATCTAAACAGGCAGTTGCTTATCGGCAAATGTCGCTTGTGTTGCGTAGACCCCCGGGCCGTGAAGCGTATCCGGGAGATGTGTTTTATCTCCATAGCCGCCTGCTGGAACGTGCTTCCAAATTATCAGATGACCTGGGCGGTGGTTCACTGACTGCACTACCCATTATTGAAACACAGGAGGGTGATGTTGCCGCTTATATTTCTACGAACGTGATATCCATTACAGATGGTCAGATCTATCTGGAGACAAATTTATTTAACTCTGGTGTGCGTCCGGCTATTGATGTGGGTCTATCCGTTTCGCGGGTGGGTGGTAATGCACAAATTAAAGCGATGAAGAGTATTGCCGGCACCTTGCGGTTGGATCTGGCGCAGTTCAGGGAACTGGAAGCATTTTCCAAATTTGGTTCTGATTTGGACAAAGCTACTTTAGCGCAATTAACCCGTGGAGCATGTATGGTGGAGGTACTCAAACAGAAACAATATTCGCCAATGGATGTGGATAAACAAATCGCGATAATATTTGCCGGTACCAAAGGACATCTAGATGATATTCCGGTAGACAAAATTGCAGAATTTGAAACGGGGCTTTTTGATTATCTTGATGCCAATAATACGAACGATTTAAAAGTCATTCGGAATGAAGGTACGATTACTGATGAAGTGGGTGACGCTTTGGAAAAAGCAATTAGTGACTTTAAGAAAGGATTCATGGCCTAATTAAATAATGGCTAATCTTAAGGACATACGGGATCGCATTAAATCTGTAAAGAGTATACAAAAAGTAACTAAGGCGATGAAGATGGTAGCAGCGGCCAAAATGCGTAAAGCTCAGGGACGAATGGAACAGGCTCGACCATATACCCATCGCTTAACAGAAGTAATTCATCATCTATTACCAGATGTTGATCGCGAACTTTTACCGCTTTTGGATATTCGAGAGATTCAACGGGTAGGATACATCGTTGTAGCATCCGATCGTGGATTGGCAGGCTCTTTCAATACCAATGTCCTTAAGAAAGCACAGCAGGAAATTGACGAAATCGGTAAACAGAATGTCGATCTTTTTTGCATCGGGAAAAAAACGAGAGATCATTTCAAGCGCCGAGATTACAACATTATACAATCCCACATAGAATTTTGGAACGATCTGGATTTTCCCCATGCCATGAAAATGGGAGAGGGGATCATTAGTCATTTTATAAATGGTGAAGTTGACGAAATCCATGTGGTTTACAATGAATTTGTCAATGTAGCTACCCAATCAATTCAGTCTGAGCGGTTACTACCCCTCGAATATGGTGATGAAGATACGATGACGCATATAGATCGTCTTTACGAACCCTCCAAAGAAAAATTAGTCAGATCATTAATTCCCAGACATTTAAACATTCAGATGTGGAAATATTTATTGGAATCCTATGCCAGCGAACAAGCGGCACGGATGGTGGCTATGGAAAATGCCACAGATAATGCAGAAGATATGATTAAGGATCTGTCCCTTGAATTTAATAAAGCTCGTCAAGCATCAATTACCAAGGAAATGCTGGAAATTGTTAGCGGAGCTGAAGCATTGAAGTAACAAAGGAATAATTATGGAAGCATTTGGAAAAATATCACAAATCATGGGCGCGGTCGTAGATGTAACATTCGAAGATGGAAATTTACCTGAAATAATGAATGCACTAAATGTGGATCGTGGAGATGAAGGGACTCTCGTTTTAGAAGTTGCTCAACATTTGGGTGATTCTGTTGTACGTACTGTTGCAATGGATTCAACGGATGGCTTGGTCCGCGGTGTGAAGGCGGAAGATACAGGTAAGCCAATCTCAATGCCGGTAGGACCAGAAACATTGGGTCGGCTTTTTGATGTCACAGGCAATGTAATTGATGGTAAAGGTGATGTAGCGACAAAAAAAGAGTACCCAATTCATCGCCCACCACCGAAACATGAGGATTTGAATACATCTACAGATATCTTGGTTACCGGAATTAAAGTTGTAGATATGATGGAGCCGTATACAAAAGGTGGCAAAACAGGACTTTTTGGCGGCGCAGGTGTTGGTAAAACGGTATTGATCCAAGAACTCATCAGGAATATTGCCACAGAACATGGCGGATATTCTGTTTTCGCAGGTGTAGGAGAAAGAACAAGGGAAGGAAATGATTTATACAATGAAATGACAGAATCGGGGGTTATAGAGAAAACGACGATGGTTTTTGGCCAAATGAACGAACCGCCTGGAGCAAGATTGCGGGTTGCCTTAAGCGGTTTAACTATGGCAGAATACTTCCGTGATGATGAAGGAAAAGACGTATTATTATTTATTGATAATATCTTCCGCTTTACGCAAGCAGGATCTGAAGTATCTGCTCTACTGGGCAGAATGCCTTCAGCTGTTGGTTATCAGCCTACGCTTGGCACAGAAATGGGTGATCTTCAGGAACGAATCACATCTACGAGGAATGGATCGATTACTTCTGTTCAGGCTATCTATGTGCCCGCTGATGATCTAACTGATCCAGCGCCAGCAACTGTTTTTGCGCATTTAGATGCAACATCCGTTTTAGAACGTAAGATTGCTGAACTCGGAATTTATCCAGCAGTTGATCCGCTAGCGTCAACCTCCAGAATTCTAGATCCCCGTGTAATTGGTGAAAAACATTATAACACTGCACGCGAAGTACAAAGTGTATTGCAGAAATACAAGGATCTGCAGGATATTATTGCGATCCTAGGGATGGATGAACTATCGGATGATGATAAACTAACGGTTGCTAGAGCTAGAAAGATCCAGAAATTCATGTCACAGCCCTTTTTTGTAGCGGAGCAGTTTACTAACGCCCCCGGAAGATATGTTGAACTCGAAGATACAATAGCTGGTTTCAGTGGGATTCTGGATGGTGAAGTTGATGAATATTCTGAAAATGCCTTTGCCTATGTTGGTACAATTGATGAAGCTATAGAGAAGGGTAAAAAATTAGCAGCCTGATGAGCACATTTAATCTAGATATTGTAACACCAACCCGCAATTTGGATGAGATGGTAGTATCGTATGTGCGCTGCCCAGGGCTCGACGGTTCTTTTGGTATTATGGCAAACCACCAGGAAGGGATATTTAGTCTTGATATTGGTGAAATAATGATTAAAACAAACTCGGAGACTAAATATTACTCCACAAGTGGTGGATTTGCTGAAATTGCCAATGATGGTGTCTGTATTTTAGTTGAGACCGTAGAATCTGCATCGGATATAGATATTTCTCGCGCTGAAGCCGCGCTCCAGCGTGCAAGGGATAGGAAATCTAGTTCTGATAAAGAAAATCTTGATCAGTTGCGATTGGCAAGTGCATTATCGAGAGCGTTGATTCGTTTACGAGTAGCGAAGAAATAAATTGACAATCAAATAACGGGAAACCACTCGTAACTTTGAGCGGTTTTTTTACCCGTAAATAGCATGAACGCCAGAACCCATACATGCGGTGAATTGACATTATCTAATGTTGATGAATCAGTTTCATTAAATGGCTGGGTTAATGCAGTAAGATTCCACGGACAGGTAGTTTTTGTTGATCTTAGAGATCGTTATGGCAAGACACAGATCGTATATAATCAGGAGAACTTTAGCGGTGATTTTGGCACCATCAAGAAGTTATCCATGGAGGATGTACTTTCTATTAATGGCCGTGTCGAGCCACGAGAAAAAAACGCGGTTAATCCAGATATGGAAACTGGTGAAATTGAAGTTTTCGTTTCAGATCATATAATATTAAATGAAGCAGCGCCGCTGCCTTTTGTCATAACAGATCGAGATAGTGCTGAGGAAGATCTTCGTCTAAAATATCGTTACCTGGAATTGCGGACGGAAGAATTGCAGAAAAATATTTTAATACGTCATAACACTTACCAGGAAGTGCGTTCTTTTTTATCTGATAATCAATTTGTTGAAGTTGAGACACCTGTCTTAATGAAATCGACACCGGAAGGTGCGAGAGACTATTTGGTACCAAGCCGCATCCACAAAGGGCAATTCTATGCACTGCCGCAATCACCGCAGATGTATAAACAGATCTTAATGATCGCCGGATTTGATCGCTACTTCCAGATAGTAAAATGTTTTCGCGATGAGGATCTCCGGGCCGATCGCCAACCCGAGTTTACCCAGATTGATATTGAAATGTCTTTTGTGGAGGAAAACGATGTATTAAATATTTGTGAGCAATTAACCAGACATGTTTTTAAACAGGTTGAAAATATTGAGTTACTAGACCCATTTCCTCGCATGACTTTCTCCGATGTTATGTCTAATTATGGTACTGATTGTCCGGACCTGCGTTACAATATGAAATTACAGGACATGAAATCATTTTCAGATAAAAGTGATTTTAATGCGTTTAAATCTGCAGACACAGTAGCGGGAATCGTTGTATCGAATGGTAGCAAATATTCCCGTAAAGTTATTGATGATTTAACTGAATTTGTAAAAAGGTACAAGGCCAAAGGGTTGGCCTGGATGAAAGCTGAAGAAGGCAAACTCAATGGCGGAATTGCAAAGTTTTTCAATAATGATTTACAACAGGATATTCAATCTGAACTAGGCGTCAAAGATGGTAATATAATATTTATAATCGGTGATACTGAGAAAATAGCTCAAACTGCATTGGGTGCCTTGCGCTGCGAAATCGCACGCAGAGAAAACCTGGCTAATGCAGGAGATTACCAACCTGTATGGATTACTGATTTTCCCATGTTCGAATTTGACGAAGAAGACCAGCGTTATTATTCCCTGCAGCACCCATTTACCCAGCCAAAAACGGATGACTTGGATGAACTCAAAAAGGCGCCAGAATCTGTTCCTTCCCGTCAATATGATTTAGTTATAAATGGTTATGAAATTGCTGGCGGTTCGATCCGAATCCACGATCCAGAATTACAACGCTCTGTTTTTGAAATACTTGGTATCGATAAGGAAGAAGCTCAGGAAAGATTTGGGTTTTTCGTTGATGCACTCAAATATGGTACACCACCCCATGGTGGTATAGCCTTCGGTTTTGATAGACTGGTTATGCTATTAGCCGGAACCAATAATATTCGTGATGTCATTGCCTTCCCTAAAACAACTTCTGCCATGTCTTTGATGGATGGTGCGCCGAGTTCTGTGTCTAAAGATCAATTGGAGGAATTAGGGATTCGAACCATAAAATGATCGCCATTAAAGGCATCCTTTCGGATGCTTTTTCATATTTATGACCATCATAAACCATTATTCGATCATTCATTTTATTATTTGGTATTTGGTTGGGCGATATACCGGGATCCGCTGGTTGTTATTTTTATTGTTCTCTTTTGGCTGGGAAATGTTGGAGTTGGTGTTGCCGTATAACTTTGCGATTGAAACAGTACCAAATAAGATCGCTGATATTTTAGTAAACTTTATTGGTTACGGTTTAGGGCTATATTTTAAAGGGCAGAAAAATAATTAATCAATGTTAAAAAGACTGATCATAACAGCATTACCGGATGAGGCCCGGCCCTTTATTGATCGCTTTAAATTAGCAAGTGATGAAAACCAATCAGATCTACGTGTTTTCAATAATGAAACTTGCAGTTTATTAATAACAGGTATCGGTGGTAGTCGAGTGAAAAGTGTATTACCTGTATTTCTGAAAAGAATTTCTGATTTTGATAACATCGTATTATTCAATGTTGGTATAGCTGGCGGGCATCCAGATAAAACAGAAATTGGTGAGGTATATCTAGTAAATAAGGTGACCAATGATGAAACCGTTGATAAATATTCCCTAACCCGGTAAAAAATGAATTCGATATGATGGCCTTGACGACAGTGGCAAAAGGGATCACCGCTGGACATGTTGGTTATGAGAGTTTGGTTGATATGGAAGCAGCGATTATCACTGCAACAGCTATCAGTTACTTAAATATAGATAAAATCGCAGTTATAAAAGTTGTATCTGATCATATGGATATTGCTGATTGGTCTTCCGTGAATGTATGTGAAATAATAAAATCAAAATTAGACTCAATATGCACCTTGATGGAATTATATGCCTAGAAAAAGACTTAATTTATTCAAAAAGAATTGAGGTATGCTTTAATAGTTCTTTCGCTTTTTCTTGTTCAAACAGATTCTCAGGCATGGCATCAGGCAATATGGATGGATCGGCATTAATTACATAATTAAGATCTTCTTCAAATAAATCTCGATTTCCCAATTTCGTGTGGTAATAACGGGCGCGCAATACCCTCGTACCTAAATAGTTGGGACTGTCAGCAAGCGATTGATCAAAATTGCTTTTTGCTCTATCTAGAGGAACACCGGGTAAACGAGAATAAAACGTACCGAAGAATCGAGTTGGCCCACCATAATAATAATCTTCATCTAGGGTTGCAATCCGGTGCATTGCCGTTTCAATAATCTCTCTTGATTCAATTCGGGTCAGTACTGGCTTGGTGGTGAGATAACGTCCAAAATTTGCTGCCCACCAGAATAATGCAGGGATTGTTTCAACTGGTGCTTGTCTGATAGCTGTGATTTGTAACTCTGAATTATCCACTGATGAAGTATCAGCAAATGATTGAAAGTATGGGGTATTTTGAAAACCAGTAAGTGCGGCGTTTGCACCCTTCAGATACAGGGTGTCGCGTTTTGCGGGGTCAATTTCTATGTAATATCCTTGAAAATAGCACGCTCTACTTAATGATACATTCAATTCAAGGTTTTGAGAGTTCATTTCAACCGCCTTTTCGAAAAATAATGCCGCCATTTTTGCACTCTTTGGATTGGCTCGCTTTTCCCAATACAATTTCCCCTCTTTAATAAGATACTCATAATTCAACCTATTTGCATTCGATGTCGTGTTTAAGTAACCGCAGCCCATGGATATCAATAAACAACCGAAGACTAAATAAATATTTTTTGGTCGCATGTGACCTCTGGTTATGTAAAATTCGCTATGCAATGGATTAACTCCTGATTCTTGATGTAAAATATAGTACAAAATTAATATTGAAAATCAACAAGATGGAAAAGACACTTGATATAAAAGGTATCGACCTGGCGACTCTTTTTGGAGCAGCGGATGCCCATCTGCGATTAATTGAAGGATCTTTTGCAGTTAATGTTGTTGTCCGAAACGATAACATTAAACTTAAGGGCGATGATATACAGCTTGATTTGGCGAAAGAAGTCATTCATGAAATGAAACAAACGTTGGCTCGTAAAGGATCTTTGACAGCGAAAGATGTACGCCAGTTGATCGAAGTTGTAACAATTGATAATGGCCATGATAACCAAGTACCGAGGGATGTTATTCATTATGGCAGAAAAGGAGCAATAATTGCCCGATCAGATGGTCAGCAAGAATACATTAATATTGTTCAGAAAAATGACATTGTTTTGACTATTGGACCTGCGGGTACAGGAAAAACATATATTGCTGTTGCTTTCGCAATTGCTGCACTTGAAAATCACGAAGTGGATCGCATAGCGTTGTGTCGGCCAGCTGTGGAAGCTGGTGAAAACCTTGGGTTTTTACCCGGGGATCTAAAAGAAAAAGTTGACCCGTATCTTACACCTTTATACGATGCCCTCAGTGATATTATGCCAAAAACAAAGTTGAAAAGAGTTTTATCTGATGGTTCAATTGAAATAATTCCTTTGGCTTATATGCGTGGTCGTACATTGAATAATGCGTTCATGATCCTAGATGAGGCCCAGAACGCTACACCGATGCAAATGAAGATGTTTCTTACTAGGCTTGGCGTTAATTCAAAAGCAATTATTACAGGTGATATTACGCAGATTGATTTACCAAAGAGCAGTGATTCAGGTTTGATTCAAGTGGTGAATATTCTGAAGGGAATCGATGGTATTGGATTGGTAAAATTAAATGAAAGTGATGTGGTCAGACATAAATTGGTGCAGGATATCATTCGTGCCTATGATAAAACAAACAAAATGAAAAAGAAGTGATTAACCATTTCCTGAAGTTCGAAATGCTATGATTCCAGTGTCCATTGATACTAATTTTACCGAATATTATAAGTGAAATAATTACTGGTTAGCATTTAATATTTCATCAGCTGTTAGAATAGGTGCTAATCGATGGTTAATGGCTTTTTGGATAGTAGAAATTGATTTTTATTTGCGGAAAATTCATCGACGACCGGGGTCATATATTCTCTATTATAATTTATAATTAATACTGATGGAAAAAATACAAAATGTAGTTATTGCCGCTGCGAAGCGAACTCCTGTAGGGGCGTTTCAAGGATCGATTTCTTCAGTAAGTGGACCTGACTTGGGCGCTAAAGTAATTGGTGGGATTTTGGAAGAAACGATGCTTGATCCGGCATCGGTGAATGAGGTGATAATGGGTAATGTATTAGCAGCAGGATTAGGCCAAGCGCCAGCAAGACAAGCTGCATTAGGATCTGGTCTGCCAGATACTGTAGAATGCATCACCATAAATAAAATGTGTGGATCTGGTTTAAAAGCTGCTATGCTGGCGACACAGGCTATTCAAGTGGGTGATGCTGATATAATTATTGCGGGTGGATTTGAAAATATGAGTCAAGCACCATACCTATTATCCAAAGGAAGGGATGGATATCGGCTAGGCCATGGGGAGTTGATCGATAGCATGATAACAGATGGTTTGTGGGATGTCTATAATGATACTCATATGGGTAATTGTGCTGAAATTTGTGCGCGGGATCGCCATTATAGCAAAGAAGATCAAAATGACTTTGCGAAAGAATCTTATACGCGTGCGCTAGATGCTCAGAAAACTGGAGCATTTAATGATGAAAT
>JYMV01005973.1_pt1 | contig 15362 bp, 13 predicted proteins | sample 338911 | NCBI WGS metagenome assembly JYMV01 (sample SAMN03354496, study PRJNA234377) | hydrothermal vent metagenome | biome: Deep sea; feature: Hydrothermal plumes at the Eastern Lau Spreading Center, Western Pacific Ocean; material: Seawater | place: Tonga | collected 2009 | depth 2000 m m
ACACGATAAAACTCGTAACTGTCACGAAAGAATCTATGACTGTAAAGAATTAACCGAAGCGGCTTACATTGTTCAGGAATTTAGTTGAGACCACATTTCCCAGCGTTCCAGAAATTCAAGCAAATGCTCTTTGCCCGGAAGGGTCCCTTCTGTACTGAGCAAATTCCGGACACGCTCCTGTTCTTCAATATATTGCTGGTTATTAAAAAAACCTCCAAAATAAGCCATCCGCAACCAAATCAAATATGTACTTAAAGCATCACATTCGTTATAGGCTACAATTTCCGCCAGACGCCCCTCCAGCCACATTGGCGCTACCTCTTCACCACTTACCCCCAGTTTTCCCGGAACACCACAAACTGTCGCCATCTCATTCAGTGAAGGATTAGACTTTCCGTAACCTCCCAGGATTTCGATCAAATCAATATGAGCTTCACTGTTACGTGCATCAAAATAATCATAACCTTCCCATGGTTTATTGGGGCGTTTTGCAAATTTTGCTGCTTGAATACCTCTTGCGACAGCTCGCTGCAGAAGGATTTTAAGGTCTGCTTTTGATGAATTGAATCCCACCAGTTGAGGTTTTTTTTCGCCAACCGCATTAAGGAAACGTGACAAAATTTCTGCCTCTGATGTGTGTTCCGGATCGGCTGCATCATGAGGCAAAGCCGTCAAAGACAAGGCCACCTCTCCATTTCCTTTATCTGCACGAACGACCGCGGCAATGGAAATTACGCGGCAAATTGTGGTTTTGAGGTAAGGCATCGGATTTTCTTCATCCGCACCGCCTTCTTCCCACATTTTTTGGATTACTTCTGCATCAGGAGTATCTTCCGGAAGCTGATATAACCTTCTTCCCGCTTCCGGATCCGGCACCCATTCCGCGTCAAAAGCCCATACATCTTTGTTGACTGATTTGAACATAAGACCTCCCTTGTACTTCTGTAGATTGATTCCCGAAGTTTAGCGTTTTGAAAACGTATTGGCAATCTAATCTATGACAGAACAATGTTTTGTGCAAGAAATGCAAGGAGAAAAACCGCTGCCTGAGTAATCACTCGATTCCAATTTTACAGAAAAAATAATCGTCAGAGAACAATCAGAAACGTCTGCAACATTGACAAGATCTTAAACTTGTCATAGATTGGTCAACAGATCATTTTCAAATCAAGCTTTCAATATTTTTTCTGGCAGCAAGCAAACTGAAGCAAAAACCAAACTCCATGAATCTCAGCGTTACCATCATCGGTCATAATGAAGTTGATCATTTACGGGAATTATTGCCCCAACTCAAATGGGCAACTGAAATCGTCTATGTTGACTGTGAAAGTCAGGACGACTCACTGGAAGTTGCACGTGATCTAGGCTGCCGTGTTTTTTCACGACCAAACAATACCAACCTGAATGTTAACAAGAGCTTTGCGGTGGAACAAGCTTCCGGGGACTGGGTTTTTTATCTGGATCCAGATGAGAGGCTGCCTGAACTGTTGGTGATGGAAATTGAAGAGACGCTTGAAAATACAGTCAACACAGCATTCCGCTTAAACCGCCGTAATCATTACTTTGGACACTGGCTGCGTCACGGAAGTCAATATCCGGACACACAGTTACGTTTATTCCAGAGAGGTTCTGCCAGCTTCCCTAACCAACATGTACATGAAAAACTGGTAGTGGAGGGAAGTATCGGCAGTCTGCAAAATGATATGCTCCACTTTCCTTACCTGAACATCAGCCAGTTTTTGAGCAAGTTCGATTTTTATTCCGGAGTTGAGGCAGGTTATCTACGGGATGCCGGCGTACAGGTGACTGCAGGAAATTCTATTCGCTTTCTGCTACTCAAACCATTTTCCCGTTTCTTAAGACGCTATCTGTTTAAAGGAGGATTCCGAGACGGATTTCCGGGATTGTTCTGTGCAATTTTTGATGCCCTGAATTTTGTCGTCCGTTATTTCAAGCTCTGGGAACTAACTCATAATCCTCCAGCAAAAAGGGAACAGCAAGGTCCGGATTCGAGACCGTAACCGGTTATTTGTGAGGATCACCTTTCCTGAGAAAATTCAGCATCCAGTGTGTTATTTGCTGAGGCTGGATGGTTTGCTCCAGCGATTTCATTCCTGCTTCAAATACTTTTGGACCCAATATTTCTTTCCTGAGATTCAGTAATGCTTTGGAGTATGCTTTCTGAAATTCCGGATGTCCCTGAAATGTCAAAATATGATCATCAATTCTGAAAGCAGCATAAGGGCAAAAATCACTTTCCGCAATCAATTCGGCACCTTCCGGAAGTTTTGTAACCTGATCCTTGTGACTTGCCAAAAGTGAAAATTGTTCCAAAGCGGGTTCAATCCAGGCTTGTGTGGATACCGTTTGGTAGTTTTGCACTCCTACACCCCAACCTCGTTCTGATGCTTCAGTTTTTCCGCCTAAAGCTTTGGCAACCATTTGGTGTCCAAAGCAAATGCCAAGAAGAGGTTGTTTCTGCCTGTGCAGTTCAACTACATACTTTTCCAATTTTCGAATCCACGGTTCATCATCATAAACGCTTAAACGGCTGCCCGTAATCAAGTACGCGTCACACTCTTCCGGAGCTTGGGGATACTGCTCCAGCTGTACATCATAATTTTTAAAATCTAAATCCGGATCAACAGATTTAAAAAGTGACATAAACATTTCCGGATAGTTGCCGTGTTCGTCCCGGAAATTTTCATTGGTGGAATCACACTGAAGAATACCAATTTTCATATAGTCCCTCCTGAAAAAAGAAATAGCCTAAACAGGCTAGCAGAATTGACAATATTTGCAATCAGATTGATAAATGAGAATCCCCCTTTTTCATTTTCAGATAAACAATTATCAGTAACCATCATGATTATTTTATCTTGAATCCGTTGCAGACAGTCCAATCATTAAATCCGGCTCTTCTCTTACGATGATGATTGACAGCTACAGCCGTTTCCGTTAGTTTCAGAAGTAACAAATAAAATCATAAAACATTTTATATTCCCAAATTATATGGAAAAAAATAAGACAGCACAGTGGGTGGACATTTCCAAGGAAGTTCAAGATGCACTGAAAACAGATAAAGCGGTTGTTGCACTGGAATCGACAATTATTTCACATGGAATGCCTTATCCTCAAAACTTGGAAACAGCACTCGCAGTTGAAAATATTATTCGAAATGAGGGGGCTTTCCCCGCCACAATTGCTGTTTCAGGAGGCAGGATCAAGATCGGTTTGAGCAGGCAGGAGCTTCAGCAGTTTGCTCAAAACAGTGATCCGGTAAAAGTCAGCCGCCGGGATTTACCGGTAGTTCTTTCACAAAAACTGAGCGGTGGCACCACTGTGGCTGCAACTATGATTTGCGCACAGATTGCCGGAATTCCAGTCTTTGTGACAGGCGGCATTGGCGGAGTACACCGCGAAAATGAAAAAACCATGGACGTTTCCGCAGACTTGATGGAGTTGGCTCATACAAATGTTGCTGTAGTCTGTGCCGGAATAAAATCCATTCTTGATATTCCCCGAACTCTTGAATATTTGGAAACACACGGTGTGCCTGTAATTGGTTACCAGACGGCAGAGTTTCCTTCATTTTATACGCCGTCCAGCGGTTCAATGGTTCAAACCCGAATTGACACACCTGAAGACATTGCACGTTGTATGAAAATTAAATGGGACTTGGGGTTGGCCGGAGGTCTTGTGATTGGGAATCCCGTGCCTCCGAAAGATGCAATGGATGAGTCACTAATTGAAGGAGCAATTACAGAAGCGCTGAAAGAAGCAACTGAAAAGGAAATCGAAGGAAAAGAGGTGACTCCATATTTGCTGGAGCGAATCAATCAGCTTACTCATGGAGAAAGCCTGAAGAGTAACATTGCACTGGTACGTAATAATGCCAGCTTAGGAGCCAAAATCGCCCTGGCTTACAAGGCTCTGCTTTGATCCATTCGTATTACTTGTGTTTTTAATTCTGAAACTGCCAATTCGACAAGAGATGCTGCAATAGATTTTTCCAAAGCATTCTGAACTGAATTTGTGACAATCTCCTTCAACTCATTTTCTGTAAAACTGAAACTGTCCGCTTTTTCAAATTTTTCTTCTTCATCATCAAAACTTTCGAAAGCACTTGCCTCTGTTTCTGTCTGATCCGGAGCTTCTTCAGTAATTTCTTTTTCTCGATCAAATCCCATAAAGGCATCCTCAGCATCATCCCAACTGTCAAACACATCTTCTTCAAGTCCAAGTCCAAGTGAAATTTCAGTATACACTTTTTTGTCAAACTCTGCATCAACATCTTGCAATCAACAAGCGGATCTCCATAATCAGCTTCTCCGTCCACTGATCCTTCCTCATCCGTTTCCAGAAGATCTCCCAGTTCATCCAGCATGAATTCTACCAGTTCGTCTTCTGAATCATCTTCTGACACTGCTAATTCGTCTTCAGATAATTCTTCAACTTCCAGTTTTTCTTTTTCCAGATCCTCCTCAAACTGCTCTTCTTCTATTTCAAACTCTGTTTCTGCAGAATCAAGAGCTTCCATTTGTTCACTGAGGTCTTCCAGTTCAATCATAGCACTTTCTGCTGATTCTTCCTGCTCGCCAATACTTTCATGAACCATTGACATAATATCCGCATCTCCCTGACTCTCATCAAAATCTTCTTCAAATTCGTCTGCAGATGTATCTTCTACGAATTGTTCAGCATCCTCGATTTCAACGGTCTCCTCAAGATCCTGCTCCACAGAATCCGTTAACAATTTATTGTCAAGTGAACTTAGCGATTCCTCTCCTGTTTCTTCGAAATCAGGTTCCAGTTCATAATTATCCAATTCCTGAACTGATTCTGACGTGATCCTGCTGTCGGAATCAGTGTCTTGAATCGAAGGTTCGGCTGGCTCTTCAAATGAGGAGAGATTTTCTGGAAATTCGGGTTGAAAATCTTCTTCTTCCAAACTTATATCCGTCAGGCCCTCTCTAGGTGTCTGATCCAATTCCGGAGAGCGTGACCAGATATCATCCAGATCCTCAAAATCATTTACTTCAAGATCAATATCCGCTGGTGCCTTCAGATCCTGTTCTGTTTTTTCACCCTCAACCTTGAGGCGGCTTTCAGCATATTTGTCTTCCAAACCGGAGTCCTTAAGTTGCGCCAATCCTGTTGAGGCAGGATCTGTCTCAGTTTTTACAGTGTCTGTAACAACTTCTTCGGAGTCAATTTCGATTCCATCTTCATCAAGCTTAAGATCAAATTCAAAACCGTTGTCCATTGTCATTTCTTCATCATTGATGACTTCAAGACCGTTAGATGTTATTTCATTTTCATCCAGCTCAACTTCTGCCTTTTTCACTGTATCCTTAGAAATGTCCATATCTGCAGAAATGTCATCCAGAATCATTGAATCCATTTCACTACCTGCTGAAGAGGCAAATTTTGGTTCCAGGGCATTCTGCTCTAATTCTTCTGTTACTTGAGATCCTTCCTCAACTGGTGAGTTTACTTCTTGTTCCCCCTCTTTAATATCATTCAATTGATTGTCAATTGAGCTCATGTCTATCTTGAAATCTTCACCCTCATTATCCGGTTCAATGCCAAAATTGTCATCCAGAGTAACAAATTGACTTAGCTGCTCCTGAAGCATCGATGCTTCAAAGGGTTTGCGAAGCAACCCATCAATTCCAAGCTCTGAAATAATTTTTTCGTCAAGCTCGTCTTTTGGGTTTACAAGTAAAATGATTGGGATATTTTTCAGCTGCGGATCTTTGCGTATTTCTCTGCAATTCTTGTAGTTTTGATCGCCGCCTGAATTACTGAGTAAAATTAAATCCGGCTCCAGATTAAGTGCCTGCTGCACAAATAAATCTGGATTAGATTCTTGAGTAACTGAAATTGCACTAGCCTTCAGCGAGGCGGCAATTAAACTTTGAATTTCTGGATTTTCTTCGAGTACAAGAATTAATTGGGACATGAATATTGCTTTTTAGCTCCTAAATTGTCAGAACAAAGTCATTAAAAAAAATTCTCATAAAACTAATCCTGTAGCTTTATGCAAGATAATGCCCTAACTTTTGAACAAATATTAACTAGATTTGTTATTTACTTTGAACCTTTTTATAAGAAACTTTATCCTGTTCTGAATACTATTTTGCTTATTCACCAATGAGGACCGGAAACTATGCCGTTCAAAATAATCTCAAAATATATTGCATCAGAATTCAACCGTTATTTTATGTTGTTTCTCGGTGCATTTGTATTGATGAGTCTGGTAGGGAATTTTTTTGGTAACCTTGCAGATGTTTTTACTGACTGGCAGAGTTTTTTGAAGTTCCTTCAAGAAACGGCTCTTTTGCTGCCTCTATTGCTGGAACTAATAATACCAATTACGGTTTTACTGGCAACTATTGCCACATACAGTTCACTGAACAAGAATGCTGAATTGCTGGCAATACGCAGTTCGGGAATCGGTGGTTGGAGACTGGCTTTTCCTGTGTTAGCTGTTTCTGCTTTGATTGCGTCTTTTGCGTATTTCAGCCAGAATTACATGTACACATGGATGCATCAAACTTGGGTTAAACAGGAAAATTCTGCACGCTTGCCCCCACTCTGGAAAGTGGGTGAAGAACAAAGCATTTACTATTTTGGAAATCGCCAACATAATGGCCGCATAAGTTCTATCACCTCATTTAACTGGAAGCAAATTCCTTTCCAACTTCTGGGAAGAACTGCAATTGAACGGGGAGAACAACAAAACAATTCATGGATCTTTCACGATATTCAAAAGTACATTTTCCAGGATGAAAATTTGCGGCTTGAACACGTTGAACAATGGAGAATCGAAACAGAAAAGTTGCCCACTGTACCCTTTGAAATTCCCATTTCTCCGCATCATCAACCCCTCCTTGACTTGTATGAAAATACTCTTAAACTTCAAAGTGAAGGACAAGATGTAACTCGTCATTGGGTTGCGATTTTCCAGAAAACCGCCTATCCGTTTCAAATTTTTATCATGGTTCTGATTGGTTTTGGGCTGTCTGCATCATACAACAGACGGGGGATGGCGGCAGAATCTCTGGCAATCAGTTGCTTACTCGGGATTTTGTTCTGGATACTCAATCAGATAACCATGGCAGTCGGCGGTGCAGGCCTGATATTCCCTTTCTTTGCAGCATGGAGCGGAAATATAATTTTTCTCGCTCTAGCCCTCTGGCTGCTGTCTTATAACCGGGTATAATCTATTTTGCGGTGTTGAATTTCCGATTTACATCCAAAATCAAAAAGTTAAGCAAAAATTGACTCAGTGAATTGCTGGGCATCAAAGGGTCGTAAATCTTCAACCTGTTCACCTACACCGATGTAACGCACAGGAATATCAAACTCGTTGACGATGCCGATAACAACTCCTCCCTTGGAAGTGCCATCCAGTTTAGTAATTATAAGTCCTGTTAAATCTGTAGCTTCCATGAATTCCCGAGTCTGGAATATTGCATTTTGACCTGTGGTAGCATCAAGTACCAGCAGGATTTCGTGGGGTGCATCAGGAATCAACTTGCGAATCACCCGCACCATTTTTTTTAATTCTTCCATCAAATTCTTTTTGGTGTGCAAACGTCCTGCTGTATCACAGATCACTACATCGTAATCCTCATCTATTCCTTTTTGCACCGTTTCATACATCACCGCAGACGGATCACTTCCGGGTTCCTTTTGGATGATGTCGCAATCAGCCCGCCTGCTCCACTCCACCAACTGTTCAATAGCTGCTGCCCGAAAAGTATCACCTGCACCCATCAAAACTTTTTTACCCTGCTGACGATACTGTGCAGCAATTTTTCCGATAGTAGTTGTTTTTCCAACACCGTTTACACCAACAAAAAGCAAAATTAACGGCTTCCGTTCCGCAGTCCCGAGGACGGCATATGTTTTACTCATAATTTTTTGAATTTCCAGCTGAATTTCTGACTGCAAAACTTGTGGACTGCTTAATTCTTCACGCTCCACCTTCTCTGTGATTGCATCAAGAATACGCTGGGTAGTTTCCGGACCTATGTCTGAACCGATGAGCACTTCTTCCAAATCATCCAGTAAGTCTTCATTTATTTCTTTTCTACCTAAAACTGCTTCGGCTAAATTATCTTGAAACTGTGTTCTTGTTTTAATGACGCCTTTACGTAGACGTTCAAGGAAAGAATCTACCTCATCAGGAGTTTCCACGGTTTCAGCAGTTTTTTCAATTTCACGCTGAAGAACCTGCTGATGCAGACGTTCCTCTTCAATTGAAGCAATTTTTTCTTGAAGTTCTTTTTCCCGTTGTTCCGCTTTTGCAAGTTTTGCGGACTCTTTTTCTTCCCGCAGTTTTTCTTCTTCCTTGATCTGCAACTCAAGTGTTTTGGCATGTTCTTTTTCCAACTGCACCAGGCGCTTCTCTTTTTTCCTCCCGGAAAGTTCTTCGGGAGCTTTACTTTTCAGTGATCTGCTATGCTGCCGATACCATACAAAAAGACACAAAAGAATGATAAAAATTGCAAACCCTATCAAAATCAAGGTCGTCATATCCTCTGCTATCGGCACTCCTTTGTTAAAGATTCTACTCAAAAACAGGTTTACTGCTTCACGGAAAGTCGAAACGATTTGTTTTATTTCTTCAAAAAACATGGAAATTATTTTGCTAGTTGTTTTTGTTTTAGACTAAAATTTGGCATTATAGTTAGAAAATATCAACGGAAAGACATCTAAAATCACCAGTCCAGTATATGTCCACCTGGTCAATAGCATCTTTAAATCCGGTACAGCGGAAAATCGTCGAACACAAAACAGGCCCCGCTTTAGTCATTGCCGGAGCGGGCAGTGGAAAAACCAGGGTGATTACTCACCGTGTAGCACAGCTGATTCATTCCGGAATTCCTGCGTCTTCCATTCTTTTGCTGACATTCACCAACAAAGCCGCCAACGAGATGGCGCAAAGAGTAGGCCGGGCTTTAAAGAATTCTACAGAACAGCAAAAGATTATTCATGGGACCTTCCACAGTGTGGGAAGCCGATTCCTCAGACGAAATGCTAAATTACTAAACTATTACAATAATTTCAGCATTCTGGATTCCTCAGATTCCAGGGACCTGATAAAAGCCTCACTTGCAGAAACAGTAGGTAAACCAGACAAATATTTTCCAAAAGCTGCTGTTCTGCAAAACATGTTTTCATTGGCCTTCAATCGTTTTTGTACTCAAAAAATGATTTTGGACCAGCCTTACCATGAACGCAGTTTCCACTTAGAGCAGCTGATTTCTGCAGATTACCCCAATTTTGAAGAAAACACTGAAACAATACTAAACATTCTAGCTGCCTACCGTCACAAGAAAAAACGCGGACAAGTGATGGACTTTGATGATCTGCTGGAAAACTGGCTGGAACTACTCTTGCGGCATGGTGAAGGACTCCCGCTTTGCCGGCAAATTCAATATATCCTGGTAGACGAATATCAGGATACCAATCAGGTTCAAGCCAATATCTTATACCGGCTCTCAAGGCCGCACAAAAATTTAATGGTTGTCGGCGACGATGCTCAATCAATATACAGCTGGCGCGGCGCTGATTTTGGCAACATGCTTGAGTTTCCGGAACGCTACCAGGCAGTCACCTACAACATGGAGGAAAATTATCGCAGTTCTCCAGAAATTTTAGATGCTGCCAACCGAAGTATTAATTATAACACACGTCAGTTTGAAAAGAACCTTTTTAGTTCTTTAGCTGAAGGAGAAAAACCCCTCGTACATTATGTTTGGGCTTCTCAGGATGAAGCTGAACTGGTACTGGAGAATATACTCAGTTTCCGGGATAAAGATATTTCTTTGAACGAAATGAGTGTGCTTTACCGAAATCATGTACAGTCTGCAGCACTTCAGGTAGTGCTGACACATGCAGGTATTCCGTTTGTTGTTCATTCAGGAGTTAAATTTTTTGAACAAGCTCATATCAAAGATGTTACGGCTTTTCTTAAAGTACTTTTTAATCCTCTTGATGAAATCGCGTGGATGCGTCTGCTTAGGCTCCTTCCCGGGATTGGCAACACTACTGCACACCGGATTTTCAGGGTATTCCAGAGTCAACAGGCAGTCCGTCTTACTAAAGACAATGTTGAATTGCAAAAACTGATTCCTAAAAAGGCCCTTGAGAGCTGGAATGTTCTGCTGGAAATTTTTCAGCAAATGCTGGAGGAAAGCGTAACTCCTTCTCACATGATAGGATTACTGTACAAGAGCTATTACCGCGAGGTGCTTTTCAGCAGTTTTGAAAATGCCCCTCAGCGTGAAACAGATATTCGTTATCTTGAAGAATTTGCTGGCAATTATAATAAATTGGAAGCGTTTTTAAATGAGTTATCTTTGGTTGGTTCGAGCATTATCACTGATCATGAAGCCGAACAACAGGATAATCAGGACACTCTCACTCTGACCACCATCCATCAGGCCAAAGGTCTGGAATGGAAGGTGGTATTCATAATTGGACTTACAGAAGGATTGTTTCCTCACCAACGAAGTTTGGGAACAGAAGAGCAAATTGAAGAAGAGCGGCGCCTGTTTTATGTTGCAATGACACGTGCAAAACGACACCTGCTCATTACTGCACCGGTGGTTTCGTCAGGTTATTCCGGAGGAATCAGTAAGCGCTCCCGTTTTATCAACGAACTCGCAGAAGAGACAATCAACACCGAAATTCATACCCGTGATGAGTATTCTTATGGAAGCCGGGGTGGTCAAACTCAATTTTATTTTTAATAAAACTATTCCAAGTTTAACTTCGCGAGTTTAGGACGAATTACGTAGGTACAATAACCGGCATTTGAGTTATTGCTGTAATAATCTTGGTGGTAATCTTCTGCAGGATAGAATTCCGGCAATGTTGCAATTTCAGTAACAATTGGAGCATCAAACATTCCAGATTTTTCAGCATCTTTTTTTGACTCGTTTGCCGTAGTTTTTTGTGCCTCATTTTCATAGAAAATAACGGAACGGTACTGCGTCCCAATGTCTCCTCCCTGACGGTTAAGAGTTGTAGGATCGTGACAACGCCAAAACCAGTCAAGCAAAGTTTCGTAGCTCGTTTTCTGTGGATCAAAATCAATTTGAATCACCTCTGCATGTCCTGTGTTTCCGGTACATACCTGTTCATAAGTTGGATTTAGTTTTGTACCTCCTGCATAGCCCGGGGCAACAGATTTGACTCCTTCCAGTTTGGAGTAGACTGCTTCCAAACACCAAAAACAGCCACCTCCCAGAGTTGCGTTTTTTAATTTTTCCATGAATTCTCCTTCAAAAGTGCGTGAGACTTCAGATTTCTGCCAAAAAAATGTCTGAAGTATACAAAGAGTGCATGATCCAGTTCCTCTAAATTATTTTGGGTTGGGCGAAAAACAGAATCACTTTGTTTCGCTTTTTGCCGTACATGCAAAAAGGCTAAGCTTCCTGGATGCAAGGCTGCCGAGTAAGTGCTAGGAATGCAGCATCTTGGACAACGAACACCTCCTAAGCTTGCGTCCAACTGGTATGGAACTGAATATTTTGGAGCAGGATTTCGTCCGGATCTTTCCTGCCAAAGTTCGCCGCCGCACTGAAAACAAATTTCCAAATTTGGTGTGATTCCAAGTAATTTCAGAAGCCGTATTTCAAAATTTAATTTTATTTCAGTGTCAGTTTGAGACTCTGAGAGCAGAGACATTGCATTCTTCAGTAAATCAAAATATTCATGAGAATCTAATTCAGGAATTTCACATTGAAGCAGCAATTCCGAAAAGTAACTGGCGTGTAGAAACTTTGAATAATTTTTACGGACAAGAGGAAAGCTTTCCTGCAATTCGCATTTCCGGATTCTAACCAAATCCATGTTCGGTTTTTCAGAAAACTCAAAATGGTTAAGAACAAACAATTCTGCTTTTGCAGCATTTCCCGACCTCAAACTTTTTCCACCGTGAAGAATTCCTGCTTTCTTACCCACCTTAGCCGTCAGGAAAGTCAGAATGCAATCCTTTTCCTTAAAATCCATTGTTTTGAGAACAATTCCATCTGTCTCAATTACTTTCATACTTAAATTATTCCAGTATTTTAGCTTCCCTCAGCAAAGGCTTTGCCTCCTGCAGTGCATCTTCAGAACGTTCCTGGCGGACTGCAATTAAATAGCGGAGTGCATGGTAAAGATCACTCCAAACTTCAGTCATCTGCTGTCCTTTGTCTTCTGATCCAAGAATTGCCATAGGGAACTTTGTTGAGCCTGCAGGAAGTTTCACTTTGTCTAAAACTTTCGATACTTCATCCAGCCGATCACATTGGTATAGCAGCTTCGCAAAAAGAAGTGAAGATGGAACTGAACGCTGACGGGAATTGTGCAGTTTGCCGACCATTTCCAAAATTTGTTCATCAGTTCCACTTTCCCGATAAACCTCCTCTAATAACTCCAGCAATTCTGGAAAAGCGGTCCGCTCAAAAGCTTCTTTAAGGACTCGTGCAGCTTCCAAAAACATACCTGATTTTTGGAGTTGTGCTGCTTCACCGATAGCTTCCAAAGGCTTATCATTTTTTTTATCCCTCTTTTGAGGAAGGTAGCGGAAAGACCAGTTACTCAAACACTTTGGGTCTTGACGGAGTGCTTTTTGTAAATGATCTTCGTGTGTCATTGAAATATTTTTTGTTATCAGGCTGCCGCTGAATTTTTTCAGCAATTCCCTCTCCTGACCAATACAGCCAACCCAGTCCTGTCTTGTAATATAAAATTGCCTTAGTCCTTCCAATGCATCCGGATGATCAGGAGTTATCCGGAGGATTTCATGACTTAACCTCTCTGCCAGATCCCATTCACTGACCTCACAGGCAAGTTTCAAATATGGCAGTAATACCTGCAAATTACCCTGAAATTTGGTACGCAGTTCAGCATATTTTTTTAGCATTTCTTCTGCGCTTTTTTCATAACGCAGTTGTTCAATGTACTGCACTCTGATCGACAACGGAGTTTCTTGATTGAGTAATTTATTATAGCTTTTACTCACTTGTTTTGGATCCCGCAGCAAAGATGCATTCTCAAAATTTTGTGTTATCTGTTGCTTTTTGTTGTCTTTATACCGGGAAAATTTACCAAGGAAACTCTGTACAAAACGCTGAGGATGTGAAATAAACTGCCAAATCTCAGTCACCACCCATCCTGCGACAAAGGAACCGGCAATCACCATCCACACTGATAATTGGATTGAAAAGTTTCCGAAAAAGTTCAGGGAAACATTGTGGCTGTTTTGTGTTGCAAAATAACCCATACTGCCCAAAAGCAATAATACGACTGCAATTAAAATTAAGCGTTTCATAGTTTCGTTTTAAAATGTGAAAAACATAAATTAAGTTTAATCATGATGATATTGTTCTCCACGCATTATCGTAAACGCGCGATAAAGTTGCTCCAGTAAAATTAATCTCACCATTTGATGTGTAAAAGTCATATCGGAGAGGCGCAACAATTTTACTCCCGTGCACCGCCAATGAAAAAGTTGACCCTCCGCCATCCGAGTGGTATTTGTTTTTCAAACCATCGGGCCAAACTATTTGAGGTTTCACGCTTCCCGCTTTCATCCAAAAATATGTTCAATTCAGAAGAGTCCAGGCGTTTCAGTAATTTTTCCGTTTCCTGCCTGCGCCACTGATCTGTCGTACCTGAATTATACTTGACCGGCTTAATTTCTTCAAAATCAACCTTGATGTAATGCGAGAGTTTCTTCAAATAAACTTTAATTCCATCCTGAACAAAAGGCTCCTGCGATTTCCCAATCCAAATTAAGCGGATGCTTCTCATAGGGGCGGCTGTTTCAAGAATCTGGTTTTCAGGAATTAATTTTCATCAGTCGAATGGTATTGCAGACATCAACAAAAGACAACGCAAAAACAATTTCAAAATTGGATTGTGATTGTCACAAAATCCTCTATCTTTTTATAAGGCCACTTGTACTGCAAAACCAATTGCGTAAACACATTTATTAATTTTTCTGTTGAATCTGAATGTCTGAAATCCAAACTAATAATCCTCCAAATGCAGGCACAGCACGTGTTCTTGATGAACAACTCCTCTTTCGCGGAAATTGGGCCGAGATTGTGGAGTTCAGCTATGAAGATGACAAAAAACAAGTACGTAAATGGGAAGGATTGCATCGTAAACACCGTGCAGAGGCAGTAATTATAGTTGCCCGAATGCAACCTTCTGGACGATTTATTATTATTCGCCAATTTCGTCCACCAACAAATTCTTATATCCTGGAATTTCCTGCAGGTTTAGTTGATTCCGTGAACTTCTTGAAGAAACAGGTTATGTTGGTACAGTCGAAAATATTAGCCCAAGATTGTTTTCTTCTCCCGGAATTCTTTCAGAAACCGTTTCATTTGTACAAGTTCAGGTTGATGAAAACATCGCAGATAACCTACAGCCAAAACCAGAAAATGAGCCCGGAGAATTCATAACTGTATTCGTCAAATCTCCGGATGAAATTGCAGAATTTTTCAAGCAGGAAAAGAAGCAGGGTGTCCAATTTGATGTTAAACTTTACACCTATTTCATGGTGCAGGGACTTTTGTAATATTTAATTCAGCAACCTTTCAAATGGGTAATCTTTCCGGAACTGAAATTTCAGAAGATATTTTGTCGCCAACAATCACTATTGGCCATTCTGCCGATATAAACAGTTCCGTTGTACCGGAAGCATTTTTGACAAGCCCGGAAGCAACCAGTCTTTTTGAAAACTGGTACTCAAAGCAGAGCAACCCCGATGCTGCGGCAGCACTCTTAAAGAATCTCAAACAACTTTCTTTGAGCCCCGCCACTCTCCAGGCTGTGTTGTTGTTTTTGCAATATCAGGCAGCCGATGATTTGCCGAAAGAGTTTGAATACAAAACATCAATTGATTCAAAGGGCTCTTTTTCAGATGCATTGCCGCTTTATCACAGGATGCTCAAGGTGCAGCAGTTTCCTGTACGTCCGAAAAATTCTGAGCAGGCTGAACTTACCCTGCGTATGCTGCTGACAGTTCTGGGTGACGTCCAGTTGTTGACTGTGTTCCTGGTGCTGCAGCTTCAGCAATTGGAACAGCTGGATTCCCTGTCTCCGAAAGAGAGAGATGAAACAGCCTGGACTGCTCTGCATGTCCATGCTCCCTTAGCAGGACGCTTAGGAATTTTCTGGATCAAGGCAGAGATGGAGGACCGTGCATTTAGGCAACTGGAATATGAAAATTACCAAAACCTGAAGAAAAAAATTGCTCGAAAACGCAGTGATCGTTCAGAAAGTGTTGAAATAATTTCAGAAAAAATTCGTCATATTTTGACAGAGGCAGGAATCACTCATGA
>JYMV01030000.1_pt1 | contig 15353 bp, 13 predicted proteins | sample 338911 | NCBI WGS metagenome assembly JYMV01 (sample SAMN03354496, study PRJNA234377) | hydrothermal vent metagenome | biome: Deep sea; feature: Hydrothermal plumes at the Eastern Lau Spreading Center, Western Pacific Ocean; material: Seawater | place: Tonga | collected 2009 | depth 2000 m m
GATGTGGCGGAACTGCTGAGAGCAAAGAGCGGGAGGGTGTTTGGAAATCTCATATCTCTCTTAGTTGTAATGAAAGGGTTACCACTAGCATATAATAAGGATATGCAAGAGGATAAAGAGGGAGTTTTTGATTCTGTTGAAACTGCTGAAATCTCCTTAGAAATTTTGAAAGAGTCGATAAGAACCTTAGAAGTTCAAAAAGAGAATATGGAGAAAGCTTGTAAAGTTGGACACTTAACAGCTACCGATTTGGCTGATTACTTAGTGAAGAGTTGCGATATTCCATTTAGAGAAGCCCATTTTATTACAGGTCGAGCAGTTGCAAAAGCTGAGGAGTTAGGAATAGATATTTCAGAGATGAAATTGGAAGATTTACAAGAGATAGACAAGAGAATTGAAAAAGATGTATTGGAATATCTATCACTTAGAAACTCTATGAATAGCCGAAACTCACAAGGTGGAACAGCAACAGCAGAGACTAAACGACAGATAGAGAAGATAAAAGAGTGGTTGGAGAATATATAGAGATGGATATAGATAAGTTTCTCAAAACAGCGGTAGCAGAAGATATAGGACGAGGCGACCTATTTTCTAAGATAGGTGAAGCTGTTCCCACCACTGGGCAGGTTATTGCAAAGAGTGCAGGGGTTTTCGCTGGAAAAGTCTATATATCTCGACTTGCTAAGCTCTACAATTTGGAGATATTTTGGAAAATAGAAGATGGAGAACATTTCGATAGTGGAGATACTCTATTCCAAATTAGTGGAAACTCCCATGCCCTAATGAGCTTGGAGAGGGTAATTCTAAATATTATTCTCCATGCCTCTTCAATAGCTTCCTTGACTAATCAATATGTCCAGAAGATTAGCAAATATGGAGTGAAACTATTGGATACTCGAAAGACTCGCCCACTTCTTAGAGAGTTTGAAAAGTATGCTTCACAAGTTGGAGGGGCTATCAACCATCGAATGGGATTAGATGATGCTTTGATGTTAAAAGATACCCATTTGAAGACTATTGAGAATCTCGATGCTTTTCTTGAAGAAGCTAGAAAAAAGATACCTTGGACTACCAAAATTGAGATTGAGTGTGAAGATGTTGAGGTGGCAAAAGCAATAATATTAAAAGATGTTGATATAGTTATGTGCGACAACATGACACCTGAGCAGGTAGCGGAGGTTGTGAAGTTTAGAAATGAACACTCTCCAAAAACTCTACTTGAAGCGAGTGGAAATATTACATTAGAGAATATAGAAGAGTTTGCTAAAACGGGAGTTGATGCAATTAGCACCGGCTCACCTATCCATCAGGCTAATTGGATTGATATATCTATGAAGATAAATTAATGAAAATAGAATTTCTCTCCAATAGCTCCTATACTCCAAGCGATATAGCTACCTCATCGGCTCGAACCTGTTACACCTCGAAGGGGATAGTTTCTCCCAAAGATAGTAGCAATTGGAACAGAAAAGAGCAGTTACTAATTGACCTTTTCAAATCTGGACACCATACAACCCTGCAACATAGCTATATCACTATGATGATAAGTGGAATTAGTCGCCATCTAATTTGGAGACTTCTCCACTCCCACTCTTTCTACAATAGCGAACAGGTAAGCCAACGATATGCAAAGATGTCTATCGAATATACCTATATTCCGAAAAGTGGAAATAGCAAGGAGTGGAAAGAGTTCTATAATAGAAAGTTTTCCCAATATCTCCAATTGATAGAGCTTCTAAATGAACCGATTGCAAAAGTGCTACCGAAATTCAGAAAGAGAGATTCAATAAAGAAAGCCCAAGAGATAGCAAGATATGTTTTACCACAGGGAACAACCGCCTATCTATATCACACTACCAATATTCTTACTATTTTGAGATATATAGCAGTAGCTCCATCTATTCCAGAAGCAACAGAAGAGGCGAAAGAGTTTGCCAATATTTTGGCTAATGGTCTTATTCAACTCGACCCCTCTCTAAAACCGCTTGTAGAGTCTGCAAAAAGTGAGGTTGTAGAATTCCCAGATATAGATATATCCAAATATAGAGATAGAGGGATTGTATTCGATGTTGTAGGGGATTTGGATTTTGAGATAGGGAATAACTATGGCGGGGTTATGAGAAATTCCCAAATGGTCTTTGATGAGGGCATTATTGGAGGTTTCTCCTCATATTTGAAGCTCTCTCTATCTGCCGATGCTCAAAATCAGAGACACCGCCGAACTCTATCTATTCGTCCAGCTCTTGAAAAGATATTTTCAGAAGAGTTCTATATTCCTCCTATCTTTGAAGAGGTTCCAAAAGCGAAAGAGATATATATCTCCTCTATTGAAGATAGTTATCACTTTTTCAATCAACAGCGAGAGAAGATAGGATTTTCAGAAGCGGTATATAGCCTACCTAATAGCCATCTAATAGAGATAGTTGAAAAGAACGATTGGAGCAGTTTTCACCATAAGGCTCAGATGAGGTTGTGTTTCAATGCCCAAGAAGAGATATACCACCTCATCTATAAACAGGTTCAAACTTTGCGAGAAATGAAAATTAGAGGGGCTGAAAAACTCCTCCCCCCTTGTGGAGTTCGAAAAGAGTTGGGAATATTTCCAATCTGTCCAGAAGGGGGGCGATTTTGTGGGGTGAAAGTTTGGAAACTTCCATTTTCAGAATATAGGAGAGAGATATAGTTATCCCTCCAACTTTTGAGCCTCTTTCAGAATTTGGAAAGCTAATAGGAGTTTGCTACTTTTCGGGAGTTCTGTAACTCCGTTTTTTGTAATCCAATCTATCTGGTGTCTATCTGTTCCAAAACTTGAACTATCTGAAAGGATATTTAAACAAACTCCATCAAGCCCCTTTTTTTCTAACATCGCTTTTGCATATTCCAACCCTTTGGAGCTATCCATTTCCGCCTTAAATCCGATAGTCCAAATTCCATCTTTGGAGATAGTTTGGAGAATATCTCTATTTTTGACTAATTCCAAATTCCATTGGTCGCCGATGAGGTGAGATTTTATTTTTCCCGCTTGTCTAAATTTTGGTCTATAATCTGCAACAGCTGTTGCCATAAATAGAAATGGCTTTTTTTGAATCAACTTAGTCTCTCCACTCTCTCCTAATTTAGGCTTTTTCAATATCCCTTTTTTAGCCACTCTAATACTATCTTCAAGATATTGGAACATCTCATCAGCCGATTCTATCTCTATTCTGCACATCTCTTCTGGTAGAGGTTCAGGAAATTTAGAAGAGATAAAACAGACATCAGCCCCGAGATAGTAGAGAGCGAGAGCAAGAGCAGAAGCCATTTTTCCAGATGAAAAATTGGATATATACCTAACCTCATCTATCTTTTCAATCGTCCCCCCTCCTGTAACTATTACCCTTCTATCTCTCCAAAATGGATTTTGCAAAAGGTCTCGGACTATGGAAAAATATATCTCCTCCGGCTCAGCCATCGCCCCATCTCCACTAGTCCGACAAGCTAACTCCTTAGTTTGAGTTCCAAGAATAGTAAAGTTGGAGAGGTTGAGCAGTTTGATATTTCCTTCTGTAATAGGATTATGAATCATATTGGTATTTGCTGACGGAGCTAATAGGATATTTCTACCATATGCTAATGCTGTTTGGAGCAGTATATTATCAGCTATTCCATTAGCTAACTTATTTATACTATTTGCAGTAATTGGAGCAATCACAAAACTATCAGCCCATTTCCCGATAGCGATATGGTTTAGGTCTGTTGTCCAATCTTCGGTCTCTTCATCTAATACTCTATTTCCTGTAAGGGTCTCAAAAGTAAGAGGGGTAATAAACTTTTTACTACTTTTACTCATTATCACCCGAACATTAGCCCCGCTCTTAGTTAGGTATCTAATTAGTTGTAGAGTTTTATATATAGCAATACTTCCAGTTACCCCTATCAAAACATTTTTACCATCTAATATCTTCTCAACTTTCAATTATCTCCCCTTTGAAATTTATTGTCCAAGTATTAGCCTTTTTATATATCCTCTTCACCTCATCGCTAAAATTGATTAGAGGCGGTTCTATCTGGGTTGGAGACTTAGAACCTTTTCGAGCCTGTATCATAACAAGAGAGGCTATTTTTTCTATTGAGGGATAGACGAACCTAATCCGTTCTACTTGAAATCTATTTTCTGAAAGTGAGTAGATGAGGTTGGGGAGCTGTTTCGAGTCGTAGCAAAATAGAAAATAGCCCTTAGGTTTCAAGGATTGGGATACTCGTTTGAAAAATTTATCTATCGGTAGATGGTGGTTATATCTTGCAATATTGATATTTTCGTTTTCGCTCTGAATAACGGCAGAGCTGTAAAATGGAGGATTTGAGACTATATATTCAAACTCTTGAATAAAAGAGGTGTTTAAAAAATCGGAATGGATAGGGTTGTTTTCAATTCCATTCACTTCACTATTCTTGATGGTGAGCTTGTAAAAAAATAGTTGCTTTTCGACTGAATAGAGTTGGAGAGTTGGGAAATCCCTTTTTAACAAAATTCCAAGAATTCCGCTACCTGAACCTATATCCAATATCTTTCCATTGGGTCTAGATTTGGAGCTAAGCAGTTTGGAGATGAAATCGTAGAGGAATAGAGTATCACTATTGTAGCGATACCCCTTTTCAGGTTGATAGATGCTAACTATTGTTTTATCCCAAGTAGAGTATCAATCATTCTATCAATTGTAGTAATTACCTTACCAGAAGCTGAATAGGCGGTCTGATATTTCATCAGATTGGTCATCTCTGTATCTATATCCACTTTGGAGATATTTTGGAGTTGGGTCTCTATCGCTTTAAATTGGACATCAATACTCTCTTTTCTCATGTTGATAGCCTCAGTTTGAGAAGAGATATCGACACTCAAATTATTATACATACCTGTAACGGTATCGTTGATAGTCCCAAAGTGTTTTGATTTGAATTTCCAACTACTGGTTTTCAATCTGTTCATTGCATCAGCTACCCCGTTATCACCTTCTGCTGGGGTCTTGTTTGCCCTAATCTTGTAGGGCTTGTTAGCTAATTCTCGATTTAGAGATATATTGGTAGCATCATCTCCTTCAAAGAACCGATTTAGACCAGTAGAACCGGCAAAATTGGTGCCGTTGTCTTCAACTCCAAAGGTATATCCCAAATCTGGATTTTTCGGTTTTATTACTATCTGCCCGTTTTGGATAGAGGTCTCAAATTGAGAGCCAAAATCGTTTTGAAGGGAGTTATCCCCGTTGTCGTCGTAGATTCTATTGAGTTGGGCTAATAGGCTATTTTCTCCTGAATTTAGAGTAGTAGCACTATCGATAGTTACAACTCTTTTACTTACTTCATTACCATCTTTGTCATAGACAACAATATTGAAACTACCTTCATTTACTCCCAATTTTTCAACTAAATTATCACTATCTTTCAAATTGAGAGGCTTACTAACCATACTATCCGAAGCACTTTCGGCATAGATACTATTGGTCTCCTCTATTACCCCTTTTGCAAATAGGTTTAGTTTCTCTTTGTATTCTGGAACAAGTCCATCAACAATATTCCCATCTTCATCGAACTTATCCCCTCTCAATTTCAGAACAGCCCCTAAGCTACCTTTTTCAATAATGGTAGTCATGTCGGTATATGTTCCGTCGCCTCTGTCGTATCTAATAGTATGGAAACCATTTTCATTCTCTAATGAAAGCTCGTGATAGCTACTACCCGAAACCAGAGCTACCCCGCCAACTATTACACTATATAGCCCCTCGCTCTCAACACTACCGGGGGTGTCGCTCGTTTCTGACATGTTGTCATGGACAAACTCAGCCCCAACCAATTTGGATAGGGTTGTTTCCAATGCATCTCTTTTGTCTCTCAAATCGTTAGCTATCGAGCCATCAGCTTCTAGTTTTTCTATCTCTCCATTTATAGATGCAATATCTTTTATGATTCTATTGACCTCATCGACAGATGAGACCACCTGTTCATCTAAACTTTTGTGTAACTTATCCAAATTGTCGTAAGTTGTCCTAATACTTGTAACCAAATTTTCAGCCGATGAGGCTACAACCTCTTTTTGAGCTACTGACGAAGGGTCTTGGGCTAAGCCGTTCCAACTATCTAAATAGTGGTCTAAATCGTTCTTTATTCCAACCCCGTCCATATCGGGAAAGTAGTTGCTAATCTCTTCTAAATTGTCTTTGAGAGTATTGATATAGGATTGCCTCTCACTACTCTGCTGGTAGCGAGTATAGACAAATTCGTTATGAACCCTTTGGATAGATGCAATTTTGGCACCATTTCCAATTACAGAATTACCAATAGGTTTAGCTGATTGAGCCTCTTGGACAACTCTTTGACGAGTGTAATCCTTATTTTCAGCATTTGAAATATTGTGGCTGGTTGTATCTACCCCAACTTGGGCAGAAGTTAAACCAGTTCGGGCGGTGTTGATAGTTGAAAATAGCCCCATCTGTTAGCCTTTGATTTCCAAAAATGATGCCGATTGTTGTATTACGGTCTCATAGCCGTCCATCTCTGTTGGAACAATCTTTTCAAGAAGGGAGCTATAAAAAGTCCCAAGACTTACCACCAAACGAGCATATCTCCTATTTATCTCTTTCAACTCTAAAAGGGTCTTTTTCAGAGTCTCTAAATACCCCTTTTCAACCTCATCTAATATCTGGTCAAGGGGGCGACCTTGGGATTGTGAGGCTCGTTGGGTAATAAGTTCATCTATTTTCTTCTTTTTACCCTCGAAAGTTGTTACCAACTTCTCTTTTTGAGATGCCCTTTCAAACACTTCTAAATGGTTACCGCTCTTAGCATCGGCAATATCAGCCTCTGTAAGGGCGATAAGCTGTTTCAAGTCCTCTATCGCCCCCTCTAAATACCTCTTTAACATCTATATATCTAATCCCAATTCAGTCTCAATGAAAACCTTTGCAAGAATATGAGGAGGCATAAGTTTGTATTCACCTTTGTGAATCTGCTCTTTTATCTCCAAAGCTCTATTGCTAATATTCTGAGTTTCGCTAACATTTTGAACATTGGAGACTTTGGATACATCACTACTCTTATTTACAGGTGTATAAAAATTGTTATTCCCAATTCCTGATACCATTGTTAAACTCCTTGATATATTTTTTCTAAATTTATCGTCAAATTAGAAATATTATTTATTTGCAGTAGTAGCCAAAGTCATTCCAAAAAGTGGAATAGAACCACTATTTTTCACACTTTCATAAGCTTCTAAGAGGGTTGAACCTGTTGTAATGACATCATCTATCAAAATTGTTTTTTTATGTGAAAGTTTTGGGCTAACTCTAAATTTTCTCTTATTCTCTCTCCTAAATTTTGCATCTTTTCCAAAATAGCTAACTCTGTTGGTAGCTATAAGAGTTTGAAAAAGTGATTTCAGATTTCTATTTCCCTTTTCAGCCCGTTTTGCAATTACGGCGGTATGTGAATATCCCTGTTGGGAAACTCTATCATCTACTGGAACTAGATATATGTTTTCTCCAAATTCTAGACCTCGCAGAAACTCCACCATTGAATTTCTCGTCAAAATATCCAATAGGTAATAGCCGATATAGCTCTTTTTACTTTTGATAAACTCCTCCACCTCATCATAGCGATAAAAGCTATATACTTTGAAACCGTCTAAATCTCTAATATAGAGAGATGGAGTAAAATAGAGTTTCTGACATTTCCAACAGACATGAGAAAAAGAGAAACTATTACATAATAGACACTTCATAGATGAAAGGATAGTATGACTTTACTAAGTTTGATAGATATTGAAAAACAATATGACATTAAAAAGATATTAGATGGTGTTTCGTTCTCTATCAATGAAGGGGATAGAGTAGCTCTAATTGGAAAGAATGGAGCTGGGAAATCTACAATTATGAAAATTGTTTCTGGCGATGAGGTGGCAGATAGCGGGGAAAGGATTGTAACTGGTGGAATTCAGATAAAAATGTTACCCCAAAATCCAAAATTTCAAGAGGGTCTATCTGTCCGTCAAGCGATTGAGAGCCAATTAGTCGAAATTCAGAAAAATCTAAAAGAGTTCTACGAGATTTCTAATAGACTTCAAGAGGATTACGAAAATAGAGAGCTATTGGAGCGACAAGCTAAGCTATCCAACTATTTAGACCACCATTCAGCTTGGAACTTAGATGACAAAATAGAGAGGGTATTAGAGGAGTTCAAACTAAAAGAGATGGAAAACCGTTCAGTCAATACCCTATCGGGTGGAGAGTTGAGAAGGGTCGCCCTTGCAGGATTGCTATTGCAAAAACCCGATATTCTTCTATTGGACGAACCTACTAACCATCTTGATGTCTATATGGTGGAGTTTTTGGAAAATCTCATTTTGAAGGAGAGATATACCCTCCTATTTATCTCCCACGATAGATATTTTATAGATAGAGTTGGAACTAGAACTATTGAGATTGAAAATGGAAAGATAATGGAGTTCAAAGGGGGATACCAGAACTACCTCCAACAGAAAGAGGAACATATTAGAACCCTCCAAAAACAGCATGAGAACTTACTGAAATTGTTGAAACAGGAAAACGAGTGGTTTAGTCGAGGGGTTAAAGCGAGGTTGAAGAGAAACGAGGGGCGAAAAGCTAGACTAATGGAACTTCGTGAAAAGGCAAAAAAGAACCCTGCCCTAATTCGAAAAATGCAACTTGAACTAGAAAGAGAGAAAAAACATTTTCAACAGGAAAAGAGTGTAAATCGTCAAAAGGTGCTATTTGAACTTGAAAATATCAACAAAAAGTTGGGAAATAGGGTGCTGATTTCCAACTTCTCCTATCGCATAGTTCAGAAAGATAGATTGGCAATAGTTGGACGGAATGGAACTGGAAAATCTACCCTTCTCAAAATCTTAGTTGGAAAGATGGAGGTAGATAGTGGAAAAGTGAAAAGGGGTGAGATTAGGATAGGTTACTTTGACCAACATAGAGAAGGGTTGGACGATAGTAAGAACTTGATAGAGACCTTCTGCCCTCATGGAGGGGATAGGGTAAATGTTCGAGGTAAAAATATGCATGTTTATGGCTATTTGAAGCAGTTCCTATTTCCAAAAGAGTTCTTAGATAAGAAAATAGGGGTGCTTTCAGGGGGTGAAAAAAATAGGGTTGCCTTAGCTCTCCTTTTCACAAAAGATATAGATGTTCTAATTCTCGATGAGCCTACCAACGATTTGGATATTGCTACGATAAATATTTTAGAGGAGCAACTCCAAAACTTTGCGGGTGCTGTAATTATTGTCTCTCACGATAGATATTTTGTGGATAAGGTAGCTAAGAAATTGCTAATTTTTAAAGGTAATGGAGTAATTGAAGAGAGCTACCAACCCTATTCCGAATATCTTGAAGTGGAGAAATTTGAAAAGGAGATAGAGGAGCTATCACAACCAGAAAAGAGAGAACCAGAGAAAGAGAGAGAGAAGAGACGAAACAGCTCTAAACGACTATCCTACAAAGAGAAGAGGATTTTAGAAGAGTATCCAAAACAGATAGAGGAGATGGAGGAGAAGATGGAGGAGTTACAAACATGTTTAGCCACTCCTGAGTGTTATGAAAAGAGGGGAATAGTTTCACTTTCAGAAGAGTTAGAGGAGTTACAGAAAAAATATGATGAGATGGTGGATATATTGTTGGAGATAGAAGAGAAGGCTGAGGAATTAAGAAATATATAAGATAACTATCTATACAATTCCACCCGTCGAAAGAGGAAAAGCTTATCTTTTTCTCCTGTGTCCTGTTAGCTCAGCCGGTAGAGCATCTCCCTTTTAAGGAGGTGGCCGTTGGTTCGAATCCAACACAGGACACCACCACTCCTCTTTTTGGTTCTAAGACTTGACCCTTTCGTCTAGTCTGGCCAAGGACATTACCTTTTCAGGGTAAAAACAGGGGTTCAAATCCCTTAGGGGTCGCCAAAATTCAAGGTCGATTAGCTCAGTTGGTAGAGCGCTACCCTTACAAGGTAGATGTCACTAGTTCGAGTCTAGTATCGACCACCACCATTGCGATGGTAGTTCAGTTGGTTAGAATGCCGGCCTGTCACGCCGGAGGTCGCGGGTTCGAGTCCCGTCCATCGCGCCACTCCTATATCTCTTCTCTGGAACTTTTCAAAATGAAAAATGGTCTATTTCCTAACGATTGGTTTTACTATCTAAAATCTGTAATGACTTCTCCCCAATTTCGCAGTTTGAAATCCTTTATTATTCAAGAGAGAGAAAAATATACCATCTTTCCCCCAAAAGAGGATATTTTCCGAGCTTTTATCGAAACTCCTTTTGATAATGTAAAAGTAGTTATTCTAGGACAAGACCCATATCACGGTCGAGGTCAAGCTCACGGATTGGCTTTCTCTGTTAAAAAAGGGGTTGCTATCCCCCCATCTCTCCAAAATATATTTATCGAACTCCAAAACGATTTGGGTATTGAACCACCTCATCATGGTGATTTGACTCAGTGGGCTAATCGTGGAGTTCTACTATTGAATACGGTTTTAACAGTTAGAGAAGGTCAAGCCCATTCACATAGAGGCAAAGGGTGGGAACTATTTACCGATGAGGTTATTAGAACCATTTCAAGAGAAAAAAATGGAGTTGTCTTCATTCTATGGGGGAGACCAGCAGGGGAAAAGAGAAATCTTATAGATGGTTCAAAACATCTCATATTACAAGCTCCCCACCCTTCACCCCTTTCAGCTTTTCGGGGATTTTTCGGTTCTGCCCCTTTTTCTAAGACCAATAGATATTTGGAAAGTGTCGGAAAAACTCCTATAAATTGGAAAATAGATTAAGGTAGTCGCTATGTTACTTATCATCACAACCACTCTATTTCTATCACTAATATTCAATATCTTTCTCAAAAGGATACACCTACCCCCTATTATAGGCTATATCTTTACAGGAACTATTATCACCTATCTTTTTGGTCTCTATGATGCAGTAAATAATCACCAACTTAAAGAGGTAGCAGAGTTCGGGGTTGTATTTCTGATGTTTACTATCGGTTTGGAAATATCGATAGATGAATTGAAAGAGATGAGGTATGAGGTATTTGTTATTGGAACATTGCAAATTATCCTAACCTCTCTTGTGGTCTTTGCTATCTCTTATTACCTTTTAGAAATAGGTGAGAAAAGCTCTATTGTTATTGCTATGGCTCTCTCCCTCTCCTCTACCGCTATTGTCTTGAAGACTTTGAACGAGAATGGAGGAATTACAAAGCCATACGGTAGGAATAGTCTTGGTATTTTGATAATGCAAGATATAGCAGTAATTCCTATCCTTCTAATTATCTGGTTTCTCTCATCGTCCGATGAGGTTGAGACTGGGAAAATAATTGCTCAAATGATTTTGGGCGGTGTCTTTGTTGTTGCTATTTTGTGGCTGTTTGGAAAATATCTACTCGAACCATTTCTAACTGCAATAGTAAAAACAGAGTCTGATGAGCTTTTCATATCAGCTATTCTATTTCTCACTATTGGAGCTTCCTATTTAGCCCATCTTTTTGACTTCTCCTATTCGCTCGGAGCATTTATAGCAGGAATGCTAATAGCTGATACCAAATACCGGCACCAAGTTGAGAGCGATTTAGTTCCATTTAGAGATTTGCTATTAGGGGTATTTTTTGTAACGGTAGGAATGCAGATAGATATTTGGATAATGTTGAAAAATCTACATCTAATATTTGCTGTTTTAGTATCTCTATTCTTAGTAAAGTTTTCTATCATCTATGGAATTACCAGAATTCGCGATACAAGTAGAACTGCATTTAAAAGTGGATTGGCACTAATTCAGATAGGAGAATTTTCCCTCGCAGTTTTAGAACTTTCGAACAAGTCCAACCTGTTGCCGAATGAATATACCCAGATTTTGATAGTTTCTATCGTCCTATCTATGGTTCTCACCCCAATGATATTGATGAATATTAGCAATATAGCTGATAGGTTTATTGGGAAAGAAAAAACATACCGCATTGGAGACGATGGAAAAGATACTATATTCTATGCAGAGAGGGCAGAAGATGGAAACATGGATAGTGCAAATAGTGTAGTGGTGTTGGGATATGGAGATTTTGGGCAGAATATCTCTAAAAAATTGAAAGACAACAGAATTCCATATACTATCATTGAAAACAATCTCGCAAAATATCAAGAGGGGCTAAATAGAGATGAGCCTATCATATTTGGAAATGGAGGGCAGACTAATATATTAAAAAGAGTTATCAAAGATAGAAACCAGAAAGTTATCATAGCAATAGATAATCCTAAGAAACTTAGACAAGCTTGTGAAGCGGTTAAAAGGGTTGTAGATAGTGAAAATATCATTGTTAGAGTTCATAGCCAAATGGATAAAGAGATACTGCACGATTTGGATATTACAAATATTTTGGTTGAAAACAATTTAGTAAGTCAGGAGATTGTCAATCTCTACAAAAATTAGAGGAAAGCACTATTTTTTAAACGGTGATTGAGGGGGGTATATCCATATTTCCAGTGTCGCTTTACCCCTCTCCTCTCTCTGTCTTTTTTATAGAAATAGATATTATCTCGGTAACCTGTTTGGAATATCTCCAAAGACCTTTTATCCGATGAATCCCAATAGAGTAAATCGTAATCGTTTGCTAGGTATCTTTTGAGGGGGCTAACATATAGCCGAACCTGATTTACTTCTCTATCAAACTCTCCATCAACCGCCACATCTTCAAATATCAAATCAACCCTATCATATCTATTTTTTTCAACTTCTGAACTAAATGAGAGGGTAACTCCTTCAAACCATCTCCGTCTATCGTCAAATCGTTGATGAAAAAAGGTCTGAAATAGAAGAGATTTGGAATTGAGAACCTCATCAATAAAATCTATATAGGGGTATTTGGTAAATGTAACCATAGTTTCAATTACCCCATCTCGTATCTGTTCTATATATCCCCGTCCGCTCTCATCTGGGTATCTGTTTATATGGAAAATTCGCAACTCCTCCCTATTCCAAGGGCGAAAAACCCCTATCCCCCGTTTGCATCGATACTCTTCTATAAAGTTGAGGATAGAAGCTATCATCACTGATATATCAGAATATTGGTAGGTAGGGTATGGACTAAGATAGAGACCAATACTATTTTTGAGCCTCCACTCTTGATTGCAACTACCAAATTGCCATCTCTAATACTCTTATCAATCTTCTTATTCCCTGTCGAGATTAGAGAGGTTACAAAGTCGAGATGAGATAGTGAAGTAGAGAACTACAAAGAGGATTGAGACTATATCAAGCCGTTCTATACTATGAATAGTATTGCCAAATAGAAAAGCGAGAGAGACAAATACCATAGCTCCATCAATTGCCATAGCTATATTTATCTTCTGTATCTCACGGATATAGTCGTAACTCTTTTTGAGCAGGGCTATCTTTGAGAAGAGATAGAGGATAGAGGTTGATATAAGAAAATAGCTACCACCTACAACAATAGAGCCAATAGAGAATTGGTATCCATTGAATGAGTAGAAAAAGAGGATTGAAAGGGCAACCATATTACCACTTTGGAACACAGCAAAGGCGGTATTTTCACGATTGAACTCATATAGAGGATTGAGATTGTGGAGAAAGATAAATCTAAATAGGAAACGGTTGATTATCAGAAAAAGAATACCAAGACCAGCGATAGAGAAGATAGAAACAATATCATCAAAGTAGTTAGATGAATTTACAGGGATAGCAGATAGGATAATGGTGATAGTAGATACTAAGTATCCAAAAGTTGAGAATGCACCAGCTCGATTACTTTGGTAGCCATCATTGTAAGAGATATTAGAAATTGATTGGGTGATAAAGTTTTTCAACTTTATAGCTACAAATAGGATAGCGATAACTGCACCAAACTGGACAAAGAAATTTTCAAGAAAGTAGAGAAGTGGAGTAAAGTTTATAGAGACCATCGAACCCTCTTTTTAGGAGGGATTTTAACAAAAATGGAAAGTGGAGAGGAGAGGGGGCGAAACTGCCCCCGAAAAGGAGGGGGGGGGAGGAGGGACTATTGGATAGTTTGTCCTGTTAGCATTGTGATATTGTTTTCAGTGAAGTAAGCAGCATCACCATCTTGACCAGCGAGAACACCAAAGTTGGTGCTGTAAATTCTACCATCGTAATACATCAAGAATATATCACTGCTTCCGTAAGTAGCACCATCAAACTGGATTTGAGCCACTTTGGTATCATCAACTTTCAAATCAACTGTTTTCAAGTCGTTAGCAGAAGTTTGGGCGAATGTGGTATCTTTTCGACCATAGGCAACAGAAACTGTATATCCATCTTCACCTTTCAAGGCTACTCCGTGGTCTGTTGAGGCTTCTCCAATGCTTTCACAGCTACCATTGTAATCGTCAGAGATGGAGTCGTTTTGGTCATTTTGAACTGTCAAGATAGAACCATCTTTATAGATAGGATAGATAGTAGCATTGTAGTCAGCAGTATCCAAGTAACCGATATTGGAGACCAGACCATAATTCATATTTTCATTATCAACAGCGATAAATCTGTAACTTCCAACATTTGTATTGAAGCTTTGAGCCATTGAACAGACATTGATAGTAGCCTGTCCATTGCTAGCTGAGATATTGCCATCAATTAGATTAGTTCCAGCCATATCTACATCACCGCTATAAGCACGGAAAATAACCGTATCAGCTGAGCTGGTGATAGTAGCACTTGTGAGGTCTCCATTTGTTACATTGACGATTGGTCTAGTTGGAGGGACATTATCAATCACTTTGCTGGCAGTTGCAGAGAAGTTATCAGCCGTGAATAGAGTAGCATTGAGTTCAAGAGTTGGGGAGCTACCAAGATTTTGAATTTCATCGATAGAGGCAACATATTGGTTACCAGACTTGGTCATATTGAATGTCTCGCTATTCATTCCATTGCCAAGAGTTACAACTGCTCTATCGATTAGGTTGCTATCAGCATAGATAGTGCCTAAACCATCTGACAATGCAACCTGAACTCCCATGCTACTAATATAGTTAGTAGTTGTATAGTTGTTAGGGTTGCTTCGGCTACCTGTATCATTGACAAATACATGGTTATATATTGTTGTAACAGATAGAGCTTGTGAGTCTGTTCCAGCTGGGAAGTTGTCAAAAGTGGTATCAGGGCTATCTTCGAGATATACCCAGTAACCTTTGGTTTTATCAAATGAGAAGAGGTTATATCCATCTACTGCATCAAACCAGTTGCTGGAATCTTTGGTCAAGTCGATGAAGCTCCAAGAGATGCTATTGCTATCGGCATCTTCATTGGTGGTTAGGATTTTTCGCATTTTGTAGCCGGTCAC
>JYMV01017637.1_pt1 | contig 15350 bp, 19 predicted proteins | sample 338911 | NCBI WGS metagenome assembly JYMV01 (sample SAMN03354496, study PRJNA234377) | hydrothermal vent metagenome | biome: Deep sea; feature: Hydrothermal plumes at the Eastern Lau Spreading Center, Western Pacific Ocean; material: Seawater | place: Tonga | collected 2009 | depth 2000 m m
CAGCACTTCGGTGAAGGTGCATACGAAGAGACATAGAATCTGATCCGTGATCTCCTCGAGGAAACTGGCGCTGACTTATCCTAGGTTGCACCGGTCGATTATCATCCTTGGACAGCGTCTTCCCTTCTCTTATGAGATGGAGCCTTGGGTTATTCAATTATTGACCATAATGAATCCACTTTAGGAGGAAACGATGGCAAGGATAGGTCCGGCGTCTAGAGAAGATGTGCCTTCGGACCAACGCGAGGCTTTCGACCGTTTCGTGGAAGAACGAGGAAGCGTGCCCGCTACGGGACCTTTGTCGGTGATGCTCAATGCTCCGGAGATGTTGGTTAGGGGCGAGCACTTCCGGGCCTACGTGCGCGGGGATTCCTGCAGCCTGCCCGCCACCGTTCGAGAGCTGGCCATGCTGGTCACGGCCAGGGAAAACGACTGCCAGTACATCTGGTACGCCCACGCCGCCGCCGGCCGCCGGGCGGGACTCAGCGATGACTTGGTGAACAACCTACGGGACAAACGGCCGCTGACCGGGATCAGCGCCCAAGAATCGGCCGTGGTGGAGTTTGGACAAGAGTATTTCCGGACCCGCCGGGTGAGCCAGGCGGCTTTTGACGCCGCCTTGTCGGAATTCGGGGTCCGTGGCTTGGCTGAATTGACCAGCTTGATGGGCTACTACGCTTTGCTGGCGTTCAACATCAACGCTTTTGAGATGCTGCCCGAGGGAGGGGAAGAAGCCCTGCTACCCGTGTGATCCCGGTAGGTATACCCTTTTTGTTACCGGGCGATTGTAAGGGCGGGCGGGACAATAGGCAGAGCGGGACCGGCCCGGGTCTCCGGCTACCAGCACCATAATATTCTCGGGAGTGCGGACCACTGGCACCGTCACGCCAGGCTCGTCGACGTTCAGCCATTTGGGCCAATCGTAGGGATCGGCATCCTCGGCAGCCCGGCCATAGCGAAGCTCTTTATAGCGTCTAACCCGCTCCACCGGTACTCTGGCCCTCTCGAACAAGTAAGACTTGACCTCTTCCTTGGTCCAGCCTTCCTCGCTCAATTGATGGGCGATCAGCGGGCTGATTACCACTACGGCTTTGCCACCGGCGATGATATTGTGGTTCAGATTAGACATGGAGTCGGCGAGGATCCAAAGGGCGAACTCCATGCTGCCCGAGCCAGCCGGGTTGTTGCCCCTAGGCGCGTCGGCGGCATACACGGTGACGCAGCTATCCTGGGGGTCGAACCCCGATTCGGTGTGCACCGGCGCCCAGGGCGTATCCACGTCTACTCCAACACAGTAGGAATATTTGGCGGGTGAGCCAAGGGTGGACTTGTCGCCCGTATCCGGGTGGCCGCCACCCAGGTTCACCATTATCAGCCGCAGGGCACGCCCGATGGTCGCGTTGGCCCGGGAGCCGTGACCGAACAGGCCGATGCCATGGTTGATGCCCACCTGCTCTACCACCGGCCCGCTGACGATTACCATGGGCGCCGCCGGGTCGCTGGTGGCCTGCAGTCCGCGAAGGTCGAAGGATTCCTCTAACACGGCTTCCACCGCCGCGATCACCACCGGCATGTATTCGGGGCGGCACCCGGCCATGGCGGCATTGGTGGCCACCGCTTCCACCGTGGCCACACCCATGCGCGGCGGGATTATCCCCAGGACTTCCATGGGGTCCCGTCCCGACGCCTCTAGCATCCGGCCAACCAATTCTTCGGTGGGAGGCACGATCGGGAGGCCGTCGGTCCAACCGTTGTCGAAGTATTGCTCTATCGTTTCCACGGCGCCTTGGACCGTGTCAGATCCACTGAGCCGGGCCGTTTCTTTGCCTGCGACCATATTCTTTATCTACTCTTCGCGCCACCAGATTTGTGCGTGACAGCGTATATCCTGGGACTCTTGGCGTGGCCTATGCGCTACGCTACCGGGATGCTTACCCGGCGATAGCTTTGATGATATCGTCCGCCGCGTCCCGAGCCTGCCGCGCGGCGACTAGTTCCGTTCCCAAGGGATGGGCTACCACTACCAATGGCAAATCTTCCAGGTTCATGGATTTTTTGATGGAGTTGGCCAGCCGCACAAAGCTGGATGTCGCCACCACCACCGTCGGCTTGCCCCTCTCTTCGAATTTTATCGCGTCGAGCATACTGCCCGAAGTGCAGGACCCTCAAAGAGCCACGCCGGCGACCATGAAATCGGCCTCCTTGGCCATGTCATCCAGCATTTCATCGGTAGCCCCCTTGGAAGCGGCCGGCTTGGATCTCATGATTACTTTGGTGACGCCGTGGTCTTTCTCCAGGGTTTCCGCCAGGCTTAAGAAGAAAAATCTTGAGGTGTCGTTCCCGTTGTCCATGATTCCGGCGACGGTGCCTTTGATATCCTCAAGGCGGGGAGTCAACCGGCGAATCTCGGTATGGACGTGTCCGGTGGGATCGAGATAAGAGACATCTTTTACCGCCGGTTCGATGATAGTTGCCGTTTGCATCGCTGACCTTCCAATCGCAGGCTTTAGAATCCGGTGAGCAGGCCTTCCCCGCACTACTTTTTAGGGGCATCCCCAAAGTGAGAGGAGAAGTCTTATTATATTACGCCTCCCCCGTCGCTGCTGGCCCAAGGTTTCCTGCCCAAAATTATTGAGAGGGAGGAGAGGACTCCGGTAATTTTGGCCTTATCTACCAGTTCCGTTTACTGGGCGGCTAGATACAGGATTATGTCCGATATTCTAAGAGGTGATTAAAATATGGCTGAGCCAGGATTTGAAAAGGTTGCCGAAACAGGCGATCTCTCTCCCGGCCAAATGAAGCCGGTTACCTTGGGTGACGAAGAATTGCTATTGGCCAACGTGGATGGGAATTACTGCGCTATCGGCAATTCATGCACCCATAGTGGAGGCACACTTTCGGATGGCGACCTTGACGGAGAGGAAGTTGAGTGTCCCCTTCATGGGGCGACATTTAACGTGGTTACCGGCGAGGTAGTTGGTCCGCCGGCCCAAGAAGGCGTTCAGGCTTACGAAGTGCGAATCTCAGGCAACGATGTCATGGTGGGGCCGGCGAAAGGTTAGCGAATCACTTTTCCTGTCCACGTTAGTCGTCCCGTCGGCGTTATCGTCTCCCTTACGCGGTATCCAACCCAAAGCTGCTGTTGAGCCTTCCCATCATCTCGTAGTAGCACGCCGTGAAGGCCAAGCTCACAGCTCCCGCATCACCCACAAGGTGAGTTACGGCCTGCCAAGTCGAGTCACGTACCTTATTGCGAATCACCTCTAGGGCGAAGTGGACCCATATGCCTTCTTTGGGCAGCAGGCCTCGGGGCGCGGTGCCCGCGGCGATGGCGTCAACGACCGCGTCTCGTACCCCGGCCTCACTGGCCAGCGGCTCAAAAGCGTTCCAAAGGTTGGCGCTATCTTGCTCGTGAGCCACGGCGAGAGCCACGGTGTATGTTATCCAAGGCTCTAGATCACATTGGCCCACGAGTTCGTCCAAGCCGGCCAACCCGTTCGCTACCTGGGGGTTGACGAACAACGCCCGGAACGTGTCCGCTAATCCTGACTGAACCGCGGTAACCTGGGCATAGCGCGGCCGCACCTCTGGAGGCACTTGGGTTTCTGGGGTTATATCTAGACGCGGCATCACCGCTCCTCCATACCGAATCGTGAATTCGAACTGTCGGCATCGGGCCTATGGGGTTCTGGATCAGGCGTTCACACTTCCTCTTTCTTGTCCCATTCGCTATTAAACCAGTCCCACCATTTCTTCTGTTCTTCTTCGCTAGGAGAACTTGCCATCATTTCCCTCATGGGCTTATGTGCTTCGTCAGTAGAGTTCATAAAGTGCGTAGCACTTTGCTTGGCGATATCCATTGCGGTCTCAGCCTCAAAAGCCTCATCGCATCCACCCTCACCATTCATTATTTCTTTACATGTAAATGTTTTCATTTTTTCACCGCCGCACTATCGCTGTATCGACTGAGAGTTTAGAGCTTTTTGTTGATGGATCCACGATTTTCCAGGTGCATGCGCGACACGTCCAAGCATCTAGCCATGTCGAAACCCTTCATGTTTGAGATGGGTGGGGTAAGTGTGAGCCGGACATTTCGCGCTCTCTTGTCCGCGTCCACCACATATTTCCAAAGAGCTAAGTACCAGTCTGTCCGAGGAACCTTGGCCAGTCACGCTGGCCTCTTACAGAACGGGTCAATTCGTGTAGGTGTCTGACTGAACGACCTCGTAACCGCTTTTCAAAATGTCATCTTCCGACCGGAGGGTGTTGGCCTCATAATCGCGGGGTACGATTACGAAATTGTAGCGCCAGATGGGACTGTAACCCGGATCTCCGGGCCTGGTGTCGTAGATACCGAACTGGCCCGTAACTCTTTCCGGCCTGCCATCGGGGCCATCGATGGTGTATACCAGGACAAATTCCTTGCCATATTTCTGCTTTTCCGGATCGATGTAGACGATTCCCGCCGGCATGGCGAAAACCATCTCGCCACGAACCCACCGGGGTCCGACTCGCTGGCCGTGGGGATTGGAAAAGGTCAACTGCGGGTCCGTGATTTCCACGGTCACATCGCCACTGTAATGTAGCCCTCCGGACGAGTCACTTGCCATTATCTATATCTCCTCTGCCGATTTTATCCGGGGTGCTTGACCCCGGTCTTCTTCCCAGAAACCTGCAGCCGTTAGGCGTGCGGTTCGGGTCTCATATGGGAACGAACGATCTCCGCGTGGGCTTGAATCTTACCCCGGTCCATGCGCAGCGGTTGTCCTTCCGCATCGAATGGGGCCTTGAAATCAAAGGCATGGGCCGTTGGACCGTTATCGTGCAGGTGCTCCAGGCGTTTGGCGCCCTGTGCTCTGGTGGGGGTCTCGTCATCCGGTATCCACCAGGCTACGAAGGCGGGCCAGTCACCTTTGACGAACCAGTCGTCGCGTTTGCTCAGTACCTCGGCATGGAACCCATAGTAGGTGAAGGCGTAAACCGACTCCACATCTTCCCAAAGAGAAAGGGTTGCCGGGGCATCGCGGTGCTCCCCGCTGGTAAGGAATCGGGGACTGACGTCGCGAGTGCCCCAATCCCGCTCACGGGTAGCGTGGTCTCTTTTCCAACTATTACCGGACCGGTCTACGAACCCCTCCGAGTTCTCGGCGCTGGTATAAACAAAGGGGTTCCGGTCATGGAATCCCTTGATCTGTTCGTGGTCACGAGGTTGCTGAAGGACGCCAAATGTATATAAGACCAATTGCGCCATGCTGTCACCTCCGGTCAGGTCACGATGCGGTATCTTCGTGTAGGTATCAGGCGTCTAAGCCTAAACTGCTGACATTGCACTAGATTTCTCGCCAGTGAGGGCATTTCACACCGGCCAAACGCTCTATGACGGGTTCCGGTTGGCTGTCAGGTCTTCAAGGGCGTTCCGCCACTTATTCAGATCACCCCGGCCAAAGCCATCCCGATAGGTAATCACACCATTGCCGTCGATGGCGATCTTGGTAGATTGCTGCAACACGTGAAGCTCCCGAAGGCCGGAGCTGCCGATCCCGGCCACGGGCCAGGGGTAACCCTGTTTCTGGCGGTCTTTTTCCAGAAGGTCGACGGTTTGAGAAGGGTCTGATCCCACCAGATAAAACGCGACGTTTTCAGTGTATTTAGGGTCCAGGGTCGCTAATCGCCGCAACTCGGCGCGACATACCGGTCACCAGGCCGCATGAAAAAAGAGAAAAGCCGGTTGCCTTCTCTGCCGCAGATCGGCGGATGTTAGGATAGTACCGTCAACTAGCTCAATCTCGAAGTCAGGAATCCGGTTGCCCACCTTGGTACCTATTGGAGGTGGAGGCGCCGCAGGCTCAGAAGTTGGAATTGCGGCTGTCTGGGATGGGGCTGGATTAGCTGCATTTTCCTTTGTTGCAAAGGTAGCTGGATTTCCTTTCTCTGAGGGTGCCATCGTCGATGCCGGTGCCCGTTCGTCGATTGATTGTGGTGTGAGAGCTGGTGAAAGTTTGGGGGACGGCAATGCGGATGGCGTGACGGCGGCGGTAGCGCTAGCAGGCAAAGACGGCTGAGATTGGGAGGTTTGATTGCCGGGGACTGTCGTGGGAGAGGCCGCTTCTTGGCTTATCGATGATTCGCCGCAGGCCGATTGAGCCAATACCAACAATGTCACACCCAACGAAACTGCGATGAGTCTTAGCCGCATAGGTTGATTTTAGCAGATGCCGAGAGCGATTACCGCCACAATCAGCGGCCATTTGGACGCGACGATTGAGCCGGGAATTCCGGAATTTCAAGCGAGCCGCGGGATATCCACCTCTCTGATTTTCGATACCGGTGGGCGTTCGTGTCGCTGGTCAGCGGGAAGTGGTAAGTCTTCCGTCCTCGGCGAACGCGACGGTGCCATCGCTGAATACCACGCCATCCTCGCAATGACACTCTACTTTCCCGCCCTGGAATTGCTCATCGTAAAGTTGGGCATACAGCCCGCCCCGTGAGAGCAACTGGGAGTGGGTGCCCCGTTCCACGATGCGGCCCCGGTCTATGGCGAAGATAACGTCGGCGGCCATTATCGTCGAAAGGCGATGGGCGATGGCCACCGTGGTCCGCCCTTTCATCAGCGGCTCTAGCGCCGCTTGTACATACCGCTCGCTGGCGCTGTCCAGCGCTGAAGTGGCCTCGTCTAGAATCAGCAGTTTGGGTTGGTGCAGGATGACTCTGGCGATGGATAATCGCTGCCTTTCGCCCCCCGACATCCGGTAGCCGCGCTCCCCAACGACGGTGTCGTAGCCGTCGGCGAACTCCAAGATTCGCTCGTGGATATAGGCACCCCTGGCTGCGGCCTCCATCTCGTCTTGAGTAGCGTCCGGTTTGCTGTACAGGAGGTTGTTCCGGATACTGGCGTGGAACAAGTAGTTTTCTTGAGACACGTAACCGATCATGCGGGACAGCGACTCCAATTTGATCTTCCGCACGTCGATTCCGTCGATCAGCACCCTGCCTTCGTTGGCGTCGTACAACCGGGGAATCAGGTATGAGATTGTCGTCTTGCCCGCTCCGCTGGGACCCACGAAGGCGGCGAGCTGGCCGGGCAGGATCTCAAAATCGATCCCGTCCAATGCCCAGTGGGGATCTGATTCGTTGGTTTGGGCGCTCTCCTGAGCCTCTTCATTGTCCGAGACATAGTTCACTCGAACCGAATCGAACTTGATCGCCCCAGCCACCCGCTCCGGCTGGATGTCCACCGCCTCGGGATCGTCAACGATGTCGGCCTTGATATCCAGGTATTCAAAGATGCGCTCGAATAATGCCATGGAAGACTGCAGCTCAACCGACACCTGAAGCAACGTGCCGATGGGGAAGTATAGGCGGGCTTGCAACGTGGTAAACGCGATGATTGTGCCCGGAGAGATACCGTCACGCCCGATTCCCGAGATCAAGTAGCCCGCCAACACGTAGATAATCACCGGCGAGATGGAGAAAAACGTTTGCATAACGGCCCAGAACGACTGGCCGGTCATCTGGCGGCGCACCACCAGGTCGGACAGGTGCTGGTTCTCCCATTGAAATCGCTCTATCTCTAGGTTCTGCCGACCAAACAGCTTAGACAACATGATCCCGGAGATAGACAACGTTTCTTGGGTGATGGCAGTCATTTCCGCAGTGGATTTTTGAACCTCGGCGGACACGGCGCGGCGTTTCTCACCGACGATCCTAGTCAAGAACGCGAATGCAGGTACGATTCCCACGGCTACCAAGGTCAACTGCCAGGAAAGGATGGACATGGCAATCACGGTGCTGATGAGGATCACTATGTTGGAAATGATGTCCGTGATGGTGCTGGTTACCACGTTTTGGACGCCACCGACGTCGTTGGTTACCCGGGACTGAATCTCTCCGGTTTTGGTGCCGGTGAAGAAACCCAAAGAGAGGCTTTGGAGATGGCGGTACAACCGGTCCCGCAGGTCCCGCATCACTTTTTGCCCGACTTGGTTGGTAACGTAGGTTTGCACGATGCCGATCGCACTGGTAACCGCGGTTATTCCGGCCATGACACCGGCGATGGTCCATAGCAGGTTGAGGTTAGGGCTGCCGCTTTCGGGGAATAGCGCCGAGTCGAATATAACCCGGATCAGCAGCGGGTTAACTACGCCTAGTCCGGCGGTAAATAGGATCAACAGTCCGACGATGGTTATCTGGGGCAGATAGGGGCGAAAAGAAGCGGCGATGCGCCGGGTGAGGCTTTGCCGGGGCCCATTAGCCTTGGGTTCGCCTGCGTCGGTACTCATATTGGTATTATCTCAACCGTCATTTGACGGGTAACAAGCTAGCCTTTCGTTAAGTCGTACTCCGCAGTATAACTTCCCGGCCGCACAGGGAGACTTTTCGTCAGTCGTGGACATCGGGTTTTAACTGATTGTCCTCGTCAGGGTCGACCACGACGGTCAGGTTTTTGATCTTCCCTTCCTTGACCAACAGGATGCGCAAGTGGTGTTCTAATCCCGATTCGGTATGAGTCGTGTCTTTGCGCTCTAACCGGCAGACAACCATGTCCCCCCAAAGGTCTATCCCTTTTAGCTCGACAACTTGGTCAAGCCGCGCCGACCGCCGGAGGAAGCTATCTTTAATCGCGGCCTTGCCAACAGCCGGGTCGCGGCCGACAGTAATCCGAACGGCATCTTCGGCGAAAAAGTCCATGACTTCGTCGATGTTGGAGCCCCCGGTACGGGTGCACCGGTCTAGAGCCTCACTATAAGCAACGGCCAGACGGATCTGATCGTTGGACACCGCCGTCCCAATTTCCATCTTCTTAGTTGCCATGTCTCCTCCTTCTCGAGGTGGATGTACTTGTTCTAATAAACGATCTCTTTAACCCACTGCCGGTTGCTTCGGAGCGACTGCCCAAGTGCAACAATGTTTGAATTCTACCAGAGACACTGATTTATGGATTCTTAGCCGACGTCTGTCTTGTAGCCGGCTCTATGGGCTGCCGGCGGACCGTCCCCCATCCACCATGTAGACACCGCCGGTGCAAAAGCTGCTTTCGTCACTGGCAAGAAACAGCATCATGTTTGCCACTTCCTCGGGATTTCCGTAGCGCTGAAGCGGAATGCGCGCCTCGAAGGATTGCTTTGTCTGCTCCAATGTTACCGCTGAATCGTCCGCGGCGGCGGCGCGCATCTCCTCCAACGAGCGCATCATTCGCGTCTCGATTGGGGCGGGGTTGACTGTGTTGACCCGGATACCCAGGGGGGCGCACTCCAGGGCGGCGGTGCGCATCATGCCGATGACCGCATGCTTGCTGGTGACGTACGCCGATATACCGGCACTGCCACCGATGCCGGCGGTAGAGGAAGTGATCACGATGCTGCCGCCGCCCCGGTTACGCATCACTGGAATCACATACTTTAGTCCCAGCCAGACTCCTCGCACGTTGACCGCCATCACCCGGTCGAAGATGTCGATGGGATAGTCCGGTATTGTGGAGAGTGTACCTTCGATTCCCGCGTTCGCCAGATATATGTCGATGCCACCCCAACGTTCGACAGCCGAGTTGACATAACTTTTGACCTGTTCCGGCTGGGTAACATCTGCGACCGCATAACTGGCCATATCTTCGCCGATGGACTCCACAACGGTTTGGAGCGCGGCTTCGTCCAGGTCAACCAAGACGACCCGCGCGCCCTCCGCGGTAAATTTTCTTGCGGCCGCCTGTCCGATGCCTCCGGCGCCTCCGGTAATCAAGGCGATTTTTCCTGTTAGGCGTGCCATGTTGTACCTCACTTCCGTTCATATGTCTGCCTGGGGGCCTCAAGGGCATTCTCTATTCGTTAGGACCGGATAATCGATTGATCAAGCAGCGAGCATCGCCGTTAAGCGTCGTCGAAGAAGCGGCGGGGGTTTTCCACCATAATAGCGTTGATGTCTTGATCGGTGGCGCCCAACTCTTTTAGCCGGGGCAAGACTTTGCGGGTGATGAACAGATACCCGTCGGGATTGAACGCCTTCCTTTCCTCGGCGATTTCCCTGGAGACTTGGGTGCTGGGGACCGAATTGTCGTGGGAAAGCATCAGCCGGTGCGCGAAGCCGGCGTCGATCAGTTGCTTGACGACCTCGGTGCGCCGCTCCCAGTTGGGAGTTTCCGCCGTGCGGCCCCCGGGATAGCGGTCCAACCCCAACCAGACGCCCTTGTTGAGCAGACCTAGGAGATAATCCAGGTCCGTGTCGTCGTTGCTATGGCCCACGTAGACGCGGTTCAGGTCCACTCCCTCTTCCTCCAGGATGCGGACCTGCGCTTCTCCCACCCGGTCGGGGGACCAGGTATGCGTGGAGATTCGCACTCCAGTCTCCTTTTGGGCGATGGCCGCGGCCCGCAGTACAATCTCCTGGGGAGGGGTGATACCGCCCCGGTCGCTGGCGACCTTTATGATTCCGGCTTTGATGCCGCTGTCCTCGATGCCCTCCTGAATCTCCCGGATGAAATGGGGAGCGATGGCGCTGGGTGTTGACGCGGCAAAGTCCCGAGGGACGGCCAGATGGTTGCCGGTGCAGGCGATGATATGTACCCCGCTCCCCCGGGAAACCTCCTCCAATAAGCCGATATCCCGGCCCAGGTCGAAGGTTGTGACATCCACGATGGTGCGCACTCCCTCGTCGAAAGCCGCCTTGAGTTCGACGATGCCTTCCGCCGCAACGGCCCGGTGGTCGATGAATCCAGGATAAGTTTGGCTCATCCCTGCGGCGCTGAGCAGCACATGTTCGTGACTCAGCGTAAATCCAAGGTCGGATGCCTCCACCAGGCCTAAAACCGTGTTAACCGTCGACATGTCGGGGCCTCCTATTTGAATGCTGCTGAAATACCTAATGGGTAATGGCATTGCTGTGCTGGATTTTACCATCGAACAGGAAGTGAGGCAGGCGCTGTACTGAGCGACGAACCCCCGTGGGATGGGCAGATGGGATTGGCGGATCGGTTGGGGCGCCGACGACCAGTCCCTGGCGAAGGCAACAACAGATGAATAGCAGCCGGTATCTGCTAGAATTCGGGAATGGTTGGATGGCCGCGATCAATATCCGCCTTGGCCCTTGCCGCGCTTCTAGCCGGAATCTCGGCATGCGGAGGCGAGGCGCCAGTTCCTCCAAAAAGCATCCCAACATCGGCGGCCATACCTACCGCCGCTCCCCCAAAGTTGCCGGAGCCCACCACAGCGCCCAGTGCCGCAGCCATAGTTCCGGCGTCGCCGGCTTTAAGTGGCCCCATCACCCTCCCAGGCTTGGTCATCGCAGCCATCCCTGAAGGCCTCCCCGCCTACCGCCGGGAAGCCTGGAATCATCGCTGGATCGACGCCGACGGCGATTGCCAAGACACCCGGGCGGAAGTTTTGATAGAGGAATCCACCGTGGCGGTGAACTTCGGGATCGGCGGGCGTTGCACCGTTAACGGCGGTCAGTGGTTGGTTCCATTCACCGGCACGACGGTCGGATTTGCCAGGCTCTTGGATATAGTACATATGGTGCCCTTGGCCAACGCCCACCGGTCGGGCGCTTGTGCGTGGTCTTCACAGAACAAAGGGGACTACTTCAATAACCTCTCGTTTGATGGACATCTGATAGCCGTCGCGCTAACCGTGGTTCGCTCCAGGGGAGCCAGCGGGCCGGAAGATTGGCAGCCGCCCAATATGGGTTATTGGTGCGAATACGCCGTCAACTGGATACAGGTGAAGGCGGCTTGGAACCTCACCGCAACCGCTGATGAATGGTCCGCCTTGGAGAAAATGCTGGGAACGTGTTCCGCTGATTTGGCGATCGAGATTGGTGAGCCGATCACGGTCGCGAAAACACCTGCCGGTAGCGCATTGCCAACGCCAACTCCAACACAGTCTCCAACCCGTACGCCCACGCCAGCTCCGCTCCCAACTCCCGAGCCAACACCAACACCGTTCCCAACCCCTACGCCCATCCCGATACCAGGGGCTACTCCAACGCCGGTACCGCCGCCTACTCCCACGCCAACTCCATCACCGGCCCCTACTGCTACGCCGACCCAAACGCCAACACCGACTCCCGCTCCCCTGCCAACCCCAGCGCAAATGACTAAACAGGAAGTGGAAGCTCTAGCTGCCCTTCGAGTCGAAGGCCTTGTGGGAGCCAACTTGCCTGGAATAGACCTTTCAGGGGCTAACCTCCCGGCGGCAAACTTTCATAGAGCGTATCTCGCCGGCGCCGATCTTACTGGGGCCAACCTGGTTGGCGCAATTTTACAAAGAGCCGATCTCTCCGGCGCTGATCTGTCCAATGCCGACCTTAGATTCGCGGAATTGAATGGCGCCAACCTCAGTGGAGCGGACCTCACCGGCGCTAATCTCTCCAAGGCCACACTTAGCCAAGCCGACCTCAGCAAAGCTGACCTGAGTGAAGCTTTTCTGCTCACGGCCAGGTTGTTCAACACCAACCTTACCGGGACTAACTTGGCCAAAACCGACTGGAATAATGCTTATTGCCGCGATCCGGCTACCGATCAAAACTTCTTGTGCACCCTTGAGGAGTTACAGGCAGCGGGAGCTTTAGCCGCCCTAACCGACCCACCTCATAGATTCTCTGGCACAGCTCTGATAGACCCCGATCTAGCCCCTGATGGCACCACGGTAATCGCGACGATCGGCGCCACCGAAGTTGCGTCGACCAAGGTAACCACCGGAGGTTCCTACAAATTTAGAATCCACCAACCTCCAGGTCAGTCTTTCGCAGGAAAAGAGATTACCTTCAAGGTGGGCGGTTTTTCCGCCTTGGCCACCGCTACGTGGGAAGCCGGGGGAGAGAATTTGCTGAATCTACGTACGCCTGGCCGCTGAGGAACTCATTGGGGCCCCAAATGTGGCAATGGTCCCGTGCAGCACGACAATGGGGCATACTGGGAAGCTGAGGGAATGCCAGATTGGTGGCGACGACTGGGTTCGAACCAGTGACCTAGCGCTTATGAAGTAATTCCTCTAATGCGAACTAGATATACTGCGACTTACGTTGGATTGCTTTGCTGATAGCTATGCGAACAAGACGAATTAGGCACACTTTCTTATTGGTGAAAATAATGATTCGCTCAACTCCGTCCGAACTCCCCAAGTAGATTGTCAATCGCCTGCGGCCTTCCTTGCACGACTTCAGTATTGACCGGACCAATTGGTTGCCGCGGACCTCGTATGTCTGGAACGGTTTTCACGCAAATTAGGACCGGCCCCGCCTGTTTTAAGACCTCTTCGGCCTCATTGTCAAAATCCTCCAACTCATCGAACTCGAAAACGGCAGCGTAACCAGCGGAGCGCGCCAATTGAGAGTAGGAGGCCGAGTTTGTGCCTGGAGTGTCTTGCCCGCCGGTGGTAGCATAAACGCCGTTGTCCAGGACAAAGTGATATAGGTTCTGGGGAGCCTTGTTGCCCACAGTAACCAGGCTCCCCAAGTTCATCAGAATGCTACCGTCGCCGTCGAAAAGGATGATTTTCGTTTCGGGCTTGGCAAGACTCAGGCCCAACGCGAACGAAGAGCCTATGCCCATGACGGCGGGAAAATCTAGCGTTCCGATGGGGACGTCCCGAATGGGATTATTCGAAACCTGACTCCAGGCACCATTCGCCCTGAAAACTGGCATGACCACCGCGTCGCCACGGACTCTTTCCAGTATCCTCATCAACTCAAGCTGGTCTATCATCACTCACCCTTCGACTTGTCGCATTGACATCACCTTTCAATCATAGCCGGTATGCCGGCAAACTATCGGCAATTGCTGAAATCGATCGATGATAGAAGCCCCCCGACCTACAGCCAAAAGGTTTTCTCGCCCTAAGTCAGTGAAAGCACTTTCCCGATTTTCCCAATCCATGTCGTGGATACACCGTTAACCAGCCGGACCCGAACGAGGAGTGTATCAATTGCTGTAGTTACACCGAATAATTCTCAAAGGCCAGATTGACATACCGCATGAAGATGCCACCCCCAGGAGCAGCTAGAGGCCCGTTGGCAGCGAGGCAGGCAATGACATATTTCACTCCCGGATCTGCTTCGGTGGCTATGGCCACGCGTTGGGGTATGTTAAAACCCGCTACCGTTCCCGTGACCCTGTCGCACTCGCCATCTACCCAGATTTCCCCGTAATCATCTATGCAGGTCTCAAAAAAAATTCGATACCCCTTAATATCCCTACCTTGCACCTGTTCCGGCAGAGTGACTGTGATACGAAACCAGCCGAAGGTGAGTCCGCTAGACCGGCCCACCTGAACATTTTCGCAGACCTCCCACCCTGAGTCGTCGTAATCGGCAAGCCGCGCTGGGCTACCGCTGAGTCGTGCAATCAGCCCTTCGTTGTCTTCACCGGGCACTAGGCCAGGTGCGAACTTCCACTCGGCCTTGGCACTCTGTAAATCCTCTGGATTCTCAAGGTTCAGTGCTACCCTTATCACAGCGTCCTCCTAATCTTAAACGTCCGAGGATCCCGTCTAAGGTTTCCGGAGCCCCGAAGGTGGTCAGTCGGAATCCTCTCCACCTCCAATATTACCTCAATCCGCCCAAACGGCTCGTGGCCTATGACAGATCCAGCAAAAACCCCCGGGCGACTGGCGAACAGCAATGGCGAGTGAAGTAGAGGCAACCCGGTGTTTGTACGAAACCAGGACTTTCCCATGGCCGCGAATCTGCTCCTGTGGCTAGTCCATGCGCCAAGCTGTGGCATTGCGTAGCAACTGTGTGTAAGCGTCCGATTCCCAGGTAATGCCACGCAGCGCTGGACTGGCTGCGGCCGCGTCCGGGTTGGAATCCGCTGTGGGCTGGTTTTGGCTCGCAGGTGAACAATGGCCAAGCGCAATATAGGTCACGGCTCCTTGGCCAATGTTGCGAGTGAACCCAAGTGCTTGTGTCTTGCCATCCGGCTGGAGCGCGGTGTCCTCGTCATACACGAAGCCGGAGCCGGGAGCGCTAGGAAGGGGCTCGCGTGAAGCCAGTCTAGGTGGTAGTCCATGGCTACGAAGGCGCTATTAGGTGGCTGGATGCCGAACGCTGTGTTTAACTTGGTTTGGAAGTCAGTAGATAGCTGAAAGTCTGGATTCCCTAGGGCGTTCCCTACCAGGAAGAACCGCTCTTTCCTGTTGAATGACTCCAGGTGTTCCATCAATGTCATCATTCCAGTTGTACTCCCGTTGGTCTACATCGGGGCCATCGTGGTGGTTGAATCCCTCGATGGTATCAAGACGTAATCAGAGGGCGGCTGATCCGGCCTGAGCACACTCTTCGTCCTCTTGAGCGGTGGCACCACTACCACCTATAGCCCCCACCAGTTCGCCGTTCTTGTGCAATGGCACCGCGCCTTGTGCCGG
>JYMV01006728.1_pt1 | contig 15346 bp, 14 predicted proteins | sample 338911 | NCBI WGS metagenome assembly JYMV01 (sample SAMN03354496, study PRJNA234377) | hydrothermal vent metagenome | biome: Deep sea; feature: Hydrothermal plumes at the Eastern Lau Spreading Center, Western Pacific Ocean; material: Seawater | place: Tonga | collected 2009 | depth 2000 m m
ACCCTTGTAGTTCTTCAAGTGTAATTTTTCGATCTACCGGGATTGAATAACCCACAACATGAAGATTATTTACTTTAAAATCAATAATTTTTCTTCCATCGGGATTAATGATATAAGCATCTTTGATATTCCACTCCTTCGGCACAATCCAATCAAATGCTGGTGTTCCTGAAGGTACTTCATGCATTGCTAATTCAGGCACCTTGTCTTTGATACTTTTTAGTGTTTGCCTAACACCATTTCCTGTAAGACTTCTGCAGACGGGAAACAGAAATTTAGCAAAATTCAGCATTTCCTGACCCAAATCGGACATTAGTCTCACTCCCCTACGTAATATATAAAATATTTATAGCCTTTGTTGATTTCATCAACTTCTCATTTTGGTTAGGAATCTTCAAAGGAACACTGATTTGAATACTAGACACATACATTAAGCAGAAAAAATATTATAGACATTAGATATAGTTACCTAAGATCTAGTGTGTAAACTCAAAGAATTTTTTGGGACCATGAACCTAAGGTAAGTATACTAATATGCATGTTTAGAAGTCATTGGATCGAAGCCAAAGTTCCAAATTAACTAACTGCCATAGGAACATCATGTGGTTTTCTTCCATACTTTGAGAAGAAATAATTCTGTCGTGATCTTCAATGAGTCGTATGACTGCCTTTGTATTATAAATCCCCCTTTCTTTGAAGGCTTGGGAATGGACTAGGTCAAGCAATTTTTCTTTTCCCGTACCAGAAAACCATATATGGGCAGGGGCATTCCAGCCTGTCTTTCTCACCCTTGTTCTCGTCTGCTCTGGTAGCAAGCCTTTCATCACTTCTCTTAGTAATACTTTGGTTACTCCGTCCTGGATCTTTAGATGTCCCGGAACCTGAAACATGAATTCAACAAGCCGATAGTCAAAAAACGGCAAAAAATTATCAAGATTGTGTGCCGTCGTGTGGCGGTCTTCTGACCTTAAACAGCAGGGAATCGTTTCCCGAAAAAGGTCCTGAGAGGTCCGATTTCTCAGATAACTCTTAGAGTAATGATCCATTTTAGGTTTTAAATCCTGCAAACTGAAGAAGTCAGGATTTAAAACTGAACTATATCGTTCTAGACGAGCACGATCCAAATAACATTTCCCTGGTTCATTTAGATCAACGAGGTCTCTCAAAGATTTTTCTACTAGTGCAAAGCTTTTACGGAAAATTGGATGGTCATGGTAATTAATCCATTTGTTAACTTCTTTTTCCAACTGGTTTTCATTACCTGAGAGGCGTAAATCTGCAAAATAAAAAAAGAAATGCTCATATTCTCCCGCATTTAGCTCATCACCGCCGAGTCCTCCAAATAGACTGTCAAACTTCTTACTCGCAACTTCCTTACAAAGTAAAAAGTGAGACAGCCAAGTCGCAGTTGCTACTGGTTCATCGTGAATCTCTATCATTTTCTGAATTAAATAAAAAACATCAGGATTATCAACTAAGATAGGATGCCACTGAGTCAAGTGGGAATCCTGCATTGGTTTGATTTCATCCGATTCATCATAGGTTTTATCAGTATAAGTCGTGGAGAAAGCTTGAAACTTTCTCTTAGAAGTATAAACTGCGGCAGCTAGTATTGAGGAAGAATCCATACCACCAGATAGGGTGAAAGTTGGATTGCAAGAAAAGGAAATACGAAGGGACACTGCATCCAACAACAGTTCTCTATATTGCTCTGCTAGTACCTTCTCATCAGAATCTTCGAGACCGTTGGAATCGGATAATTCCCAATACTTGGATTTGGTTATTTCCCCCTGACTGAAACGTAAAAAGTGTGCTGCAGGTAATTGAATGATCTCCTTGTATGGAGAGGATTCAATATCATTGTCAAAGTATCGGTAGTGAGAAGCAGCAAAAGTTGCAACAAACTGATGATTAGTATCTTTTGAAATGTTGGGGAGGGGAAACAAACCTCGAGGCTGTGAAGCAAAAGCAAAATACTCAGATTTTATCACATAGTAAAGTGGTTTTAAACCGAATCGGTCGCGTGCTAACCACAGTGTATCTATTCTCGAATCATAAAGCATAATAGCAAAGTCACCATTAATGAGTTGTAGTGCTTTCTCTAAACCCAAATCGAGATATAACTCACCCATCAGTGAGGCATCATCAACTGCACTACCGAGTGCTTGTCGGTTATAAAAACAACCATCAAGGGCTATAATGATACCACGCCCATTGAATAGATTTGGTGTACGCCAACCACACCAACCAAAGACTACTTGCCCCAGTTCTTCAGTGTAACCTTTCCAATCTTGGTTCAGTTTCAAAGCCTGAAGTGACGGCCGCAATGGGTTAGCTTGACGAAAATTACGGAGTGAGTTATTAATGATTCCAGCAATTCTTGACATCTTTATAAGCTTTCTTATAGTAGCGCTCAAGAGAAAGACACCACTTAGAATTTACGAGGGATTTTAGAGCCTATTATAAATTAAAGAGTAATTCACTTGAATTCTAAGTATAACGTCTTCCAACGAGAATATTCCACCAATGTGGAATATTGCATACCATTTCAACTTCATCATTTGTCCGCAGATCTTTAATAGAACTTACCATAAAACCATAATCCTCCATAAATGATATTACTTCTTCAATTGGATATGTATTATGGTAAACCCGCATATGGCGTTTATCTTTATCTAGATTCTCGTCGGATGTATATCGGATTGTCAATTTTTCACCAAGGCTTTCTCTCAACAAAATACATTTGCGCGTTGAAAGAAGTAAACGCTCTAATGGTAATGCATAATGAGGACTATTCGTTAAGACATTGAAACAAATAATATGATCAAATTGAATGTCTAAATCCTCGATAGTCCCAAGAATAAATCGTTGTGGAGGCAAGACTGATTTTTGGCATATTTCTTCTCGTGCCAGATTGATCATTCGGGGAGTATAGTCCAATCCAAAATATTCGATGGGAATATTCCGCGTTTCAAAGGACCAGAAGTAGTATCCACCACCGCATCCTGCATCAAGCAAGGTGTCTCCGGAGACTACTTTGTTTTTCAGTATATCCACAGCTTGAGCTGCGCAGGTCATTTCCTCAGATTCTTGCCTGCAACGTCTGCGATATAGCTCAATTAGACGTCTGTCGTTTGCCCAAGGATTCCATAAAGGATTAGCAGTTCTATATAGCATTGGTATTAATCGCGAAGGCCAACAAATATCCAATGGTCAGTCGAGCCTTCTTCTTCACGAATATGACTGCCATAGGAGCCCAAGTGTATTTTACGAAATGGATAAAAAAGATCCACTAACTCGTCTTGATGTTTGAAGTTTATCAAGTTAGAATCATTACAGCGAGGTGTGCTAAACTCAACCCGTTTCAGATCACCAATGGTTTCTGTTATATATCGACTGTACCAGCATGAGTAAGACATCATGGTCGCAATAAAAACGCCATCTGGACGGACAAGTGAATACGCTTGTTTGACAATGTTTCGAATGTCATGATCACTCAGGAAGTAGAGCACTTGATTTGATAAAAATATATCGAACTCTCGAACTCTTAGTAGCCCCGACAAATCAGGTACAGTTGGTGTAACAAAAAAATGTGATTCGAAATCGGGCATTAGGCTTTTGCAATAACTAATAGCAGTATGGCTAGTATCACAACCATATGGGACAAAAGAATGAGTGGTAAAGTACTTGAGGTGGGTACCTAACCCACACCCAAAATCGAAAATGTAGCCAGATCTGACATCCAATTCCCAATCCAAAATATGTCTGTGAATACGGATAATATGAGACTCCGGATATGCAACACCATAACCCTCTTGATACCTTCTTTCATAATCTAAGGCATTAAAATTACTTCTATTCATGTGTACGGCATCCTATAAACCATTTAACTGGCACGTGAAAACCTGCTAATTTGGTAATCAGTGGCAGAAACACTAAACTAAACATTAAAGAAAAGCCTAACCTCGGTATATCTGCTAACCTCAATATACCAAGCAATTGTCAATCATCTTGATGTATCAGTATAAATATCAAACCTATGCTCACACGGTGTAACTGCGAGAAAAAGAAACCAGCAAAAAACTTCCCCAAAGTGGGTATGCTGTTAGCAATATGATCGAAAAACTACTAACTAATTGGTTTTCAAGAATACCCTTAGCGTATGCTTACCACTTGGTTCACGAATTCGCTCTATAGCTTGTACTGAAAAACCGGCCTGAATAGACAATAAACTCAATGACGTAAGACTGAATATATGAGGATGATCAATGAAAAATTCTTCGCGTTCAGGACCTTCGACTACCGCAGATTCGCCGTCAGGAACCTCTACGTAAACAAATCCACCACGATTTAAGTGAGTCAAACTTTTCGCTAACATATTTACAGGATTCTCCACATGTTCCAAGACCTTATTAAAAGTGATTACATCAAATTGACCAATGTCCTGAATCTCCATAAAATCGCCATGAATGGCTTTCACCCCAACCATTTCTCTTGCATGCCTAACCGAACGCACATCAGGGTCGAGGGCTGTACAATCTAAGCCAGCTTCCTTAATTTTGTATGGAAATACACCTAAACCTGAACCTACATCCAAAACGGACAAAACAATGTTCTTAGTAGCATGAACGAAATGGTTTGTAGAAAAATCCAATATTCGCTGTACGCGTCCTGCATTATCAGACTGGGATGGTGGGAGTGAAATAATACGTTTAAAGGCACGCGCAATCCCACCTTGATCTTGATAATTAGAGCTAACATAATCATTATTATAAAGTGTACCAACATCCATGTCATGAATTGAAATGAAGTGACCACAAAGATTGCAACGCCGAATCTCACGTTGGTACGATCGAGATGAACTAAATTCAAACCTGATCTCACCTTCAGGCGGCGAATCATACATGAATATATTGATGAAATGACTACTGCCACAACATAGACAAGATAGAGAAATTTGAGAAGATTCCATATCAGCTACTGTTCAGTTTCCCTTCTAGCGTTTTTAGTTCTTTATCATTATCTAGCCAGCAGACAATAGTTAATTCTTGGATGTCACAGTAGGATTGAAAACAGTCCTCTTTCCCCCTTTCAACTAACAAAATATAATACTTGGAATCAAGGCTTTTGACAAGTACACCTCGTAGTCCGAATCCTTGCAGTCGTCCATTCAAGGATGGCGTAGCGTAATATCCCCACGACTTTCGAACCACATCATATTCAGCACCAGAGAATGTTTTAAAAGTAACTTGTTCATCTGGGGTAAGCTCAATATGAGCACAATCAGCAATTTCAGTGGGTTCACCTTTTCCAGTTTCGAAGATACGAGGTGGGATTGTCTCCTTAAACTTCATCACCATTTCCAATCAGGAATTAAGAAATTTTTTATGATCCACTTTCCTTTTTCCTGAGACCAAATATTCAAATTGCGAAATTGCTCGATAACCTGAAAAAAATGTTTAGTGGAGATGCCGGTGAAACCGCAAAACTTAGTAATATCCTCGTATGGGGTTTCATCGCCACGGTCACGAATAATTTGAATAGCTTCGTCACGCCTGATGCGTCCATTACGAATTTCGAGTGCAAGATTATCAAACGACCGAGTAATACCAAATTTGTGCCATTTGAGATAATGGTGAATCGAAATAAAGTCATCATCGATGTCCGCATAGTTGTAGAAGCCAGTTTTCGGCCCTGCAGCATGGGCTTGGAAACCGTGCTCACTCGCGACCTGAAAAGTGATTTCTGGATCCCATTCAAAGTAATAACCAAGAAAGATTGCTAATACTCCTTTCCCTTCTAATTCATCTTCGGTTGGACCAAAATATGGGGTTAACTCCTTATGGGTAAGTTCGTCTGACACCCAATCATGGGCAGTAGTACCATGCGTCACACCATACTTTTCCAGCCAGCGGGCATCCAACTTGAAACCTGTCCGTTCCTCCTCGGTACCTCCATATTCAAAAGCCGAATTTTCTCCCCAGACAACCAGAGGAATGCTAAATCGCACTGCAATTTTCAGCGGAATGTTGAATATGGCCATGTGCATCGGTATACCGGTAGTCCCATACTGAACAAGGGAACGGTATAAAAACTTTCTTTCGACTTTTGGATTAATCTGATAGTCTACATGATCCACACCCAAACTTACCAAGTTGGCTAAGTTTTTGGCCCCAATTTTGGTTCGAGCAGGTGTCTTCCAAGTTACAGCCAGAGGGTTCAGACCATACTCTCGACATTTAAACACTTGCCAAGTACTGTCTTTACCACCACTAACGGGAATCAGGCAATCATAACCTTGGCTCTTGAACTTTGCATGCTCGACAACCTTTTGGAAGGCTTCTTCTCGCTGAGACCAGTTAATTTCTTCCTTTTCTAAGTGGGCAATGCAGGCGTTGCAAATACTATCGCCATCTATTTCAATGTTTGGACGAGTATCTGGAATAATGCATTGCTGGCAATACTTCACTATGCAAATTCCTCAAGGAATATTTTGCTGCAAAGAAAATAGAATAAAAACTTACTTTCACTGTTAGGCAATTCCGGTTTTTGAATTAAAACCTCAATTTTATCTTTGTGTATGTGTTCAAATATAGGACTGTTATCGAGCAAATAGGATTTGATATCTGGGTTATCGACGTCAAGGAACGAAAGGATAGGGGCGTTGAATCCAACTTTCTTTCGGTTATCCAGTATAGGGGTGGGGACAATCCCTCTCATACTGTCGCGTAGAACCGCTTTCTGGAATCCATTTCTCATCAGATACTTTGTTGGTATTTGGTTGCAGAATTCAAATAAGTTTCGGTCCAAAAAGGGGGAACGATTCTCAATAGAAAAGTACATCGAATTGAGGTCGTCCTCATGTAAAATAACTGGAATAGCCTCATGGAATAATTCGTTCAGCATGCGGTTACGAAGCAAGTCTTCAACGTACTTAGTTTCAGTAAATGGCTCCTTCCAATCATTGTGAAAATGTCGTGCAAACTCCTCGGAATTCAGATAAATATGGTCTCGAAAATCAGGATTATGGACAAATAGATCAGGATCTTTTAGATAGGGATTGCGAACCAGCGGCTTAACATACTGTTCCCAATCTCGTAAATATTTCTGACAAAGGGTAGGACTATCTTGGATATCATGCAGAAAGGCAAGGTGGTGATCATAGTAGCCGGAAAATAGTTCATCTGCACCAGTTCCGCTAATTGAAACACGGTAACCGTGTTCTGAAATGCTAGACATCAACAACCAATGAGCATAGTAGGTAATTGTATAAACTGGCGCATCATGTTGAGTAATTAAGGTCTGCAAATTAGGTAAAAATGCGTGGTGGTCAATTGGCACGGAAACGTGAGGAATAGACAAATCAGAAACAGAGCAATTAATCATGTCTTGCTCTTCGTAGCGATTATCAGTGTTAACTATGGTAAAGGCATGGACATCATAATCTAATTCTTTTTTTGCTATATGTATCAGGGCATTAGAATCAATTCCACCACTCATACAAAACGCCAATGGCACATCAGACCTTAGACGTAAATGAACCGATTGAATCAAAGCTCTTCTAGCACCTTCCAAAACGTCCTGATAAGATAATGCTTCATCTTGTTCAAGAGCAGGTTCCCAATAGTGTTCCTTTGTTTCACCCCCTGAACTATCGATCTGAAAGACCGAGGCAGGAGGTAATTCTTCTAGCCCGTGGAAGAATGTTTCGCTTCCTTTGTAAAGCGATTTATAGCCGTTGATCATATACCGATATAGATGATTGCGATTAATATCTAATCTTCGACCGAGCAAGGAAAATATGAATTTAACTTCTGACCCAAAGTACAATCCGGTTTGGTCACGGTAAACATATAATGGCTTCTCTCCAAAACGATCTCTGCTCAATAGAAGTGAACCATCATTTTCATCGTACATCGCGAAAGCCCACATACCTTCACAGTGATCAAGACCTTTCCAACCTAGCGTAGTCAGGACTTGCAGAAGCACTTCTGTGTCACTTTTGGTGAGGAATTTTTTATTCTGAGCAATCAGCTTTTGCTTTAGTTCTAGGTAATTGTACAATTCCCCATTATAGACTAGGGCTTTTGATCCCAATCGAAAAGGCTGATTTGACCGTTCTTCTAAGTCTAGAATGCTCAAGCGACTCGAGAGGAGGTAAACGTGCCGGCTTTTCGCATTAGTATGCTGGAAGAAATCGGCATGATCTGGACCTCTCCGATGCATCAGTTTTAGGCATCTTTGAATCCGCTGAACTTTTATTGGAAATTCCCCGTAGTATCCAGCTATGCCGCACATACCCTTAAGCTCATACAACCATGATTCGTTTTAAGTGAAACAAGTTATCTCCAACGCGATTTGTGCCATGTATCGCACTCGGTGCACAGACAATCCCATGTTGTTTTAATACGTTGATCACACGATCAGAATAGCAATTTTCAAGGCCTTCGGGATAAGAGTAATGTTTAACGAGATAATCGAGCTGCTCTTCCAACTTTTCCATACTCACACTGATTTCATTTTCAAGTTCAGGCTGAGGCAGGTATTCCAAGATCTGATGCGTATGGCTGTGTCCACCTATTGTGAACAGCTTATCTTGGCTGAGTTTCCGAACTTGGTCCCAATTCATCTTTTGATCGAGTTCAGGATCTGGGACAAAATCTTTAACTCTGAGTTGAGTCCAAACTTCGTTGGCAACTTCATAAGGGTCAAGTTTGGTATTGTTTTTAACTAAGCGTCGTATTTCATCGAGTAAAAAAAAAATTTCTTGCTCGGTTTCGTATTTTCCGCTAATTCCTATGGAGGGAAGCCCTAGTTGAAACTTCCTGCGCGTTTCAACTGCGTATTCAATCATATCAATCCACGATGGTCTGTTTGACTCTATAAAGTCAGTGGTGATATAAAAAGTAGCCGGAACATCAAATTCTTCCAATATTGGAGCCACAACTGAATAGTTGTTCTCAAATCCATCATCAAAAGTCAATACAAATGATTTGTTGGGTAAAACTAATTCCCCACAGGTTGCCTCAACGATATCTGACATCGAAACTGGTGTTCCATGAGTACACAGATCACGGAGAATAGAAACAAATCTGTCACGTTGCAGATGTTTTTTAGTATAGTTTCTAACCCTGTGAACTTGTTGTGTAATGACACCATGCAATAAAAAAATCACGAAACGATCGTCTTGTATGAATTGCGAGTAGCTACTCATAGATTTCTGATATACCTATCAAATTTTCTGACACAAACCTCTTTCAACACAGCCGGCATAAACGAATAATATCTACCACATCTAACTTGCCTACGAGAAGGCAAAAAACCAATATATTGGAGAGCATTCAAAGAGATCAGTGACAAATTAATGCAAACTTTGGTATTAATAGTACGCATCTGATGTAACTGGGTATTGGGTTCAAACCTAAGTTCTGATTGAAGAACAATATCACCAGTGTCTAAATCAGCATCAACATGATGGAGAGTTGTCACCAGGTCGTGAAAGTCGTCATGATAAATAGCCCATAAGTGAGTATCTAATCCCCGATATCGTTCTGGATTCCCTCCGTGCAAATTGAGACAGGCGACAGAGGACATCCTAATCAACGGCATGTACAATTTCCCAGTACCAAAAACAATAACAACATCAGGTTTCATAGCTTGAAGTGCGAATACACACTTTTCATCATTCATGGATTCGAAACTTCTTGTGTCAGTAACATCACTGATCGTACCATTAAAATCCCTTAATAATACCTCACGTTCATAGACATCACGTAGAGATTCAAATGGATGAAACGTGTCAAAGTGAGGAGTAGTCTTTTTCCTCTCTAAAAAAATGGCCTGTAAAGGAAAAACTTCATTCAGTTTCCAAACGAAGTAAGTATGATGCGTTGTATCAGTTGTCAAAAGAACAACTCTCATATTGTCTGACCTATTCTACATCGGCAGTTGATAATTGCTCACCAAAAGAGACTTCTCGCTTTAGTATCTTTCCGATTAAGGCCTCTTCTTGACCTGGAACCAGCCCTCCTGAAGGGCGAAGCCATGTGAGATCCGACATGGCGATACAGTCCCCTGCAGACATGTCCCGACCAGCTACGATTGAGCGGCGTATGGCGGTCACCAGATCTTCTTCACATCTTTCAACTTGTTTTTGATTTTTACCAAGCATCAATGAAGTCAGCCGAATTTGCTGAACCAAGTTTCTCATCTCCGGAGGATCTGCTGATAGTTGGTGGTCTCGGAAGTCTGAAAAATTCTTATCCAAGGTAAAATGCTTCTCAATGATTTGCGCCCCTAAGGCTGTTGCCAATATCGCGGCTTCAATACCAAGCGTATGATCCGAATAGCCAATAGTATCCTCAAAATTTTCGATCAAAAACTGAATTGATCGAAGATTTGCTTGATCACTTGGTACTGGATAACTGCTCACACAGTGGAGGATAGCGAGTTGGCCTACGATATTGTTATTAGTCCATGCCTGCTTTATAAATTCAACGGTTTTCTTCACCTGTTCAGCATGGCTGATTCCAGTGGAAACGATCATCGGCTTTCCTGATAGAGCAATCTTCTCTATCAACGGATAGAATGCATTATCTCCAGACGCGATTTTATAGGAATCGACGATACCACTAAGAAAACTGGCACTAGCCAAGTCAAAGGGAGTAGAAACAAACATCAAACCTTGTGAATGGGCGAGATTCGACAATTCCTCAAATTCCGAGAAGGTTAATTCAAACGATTTCAGGCGTTCAAAACGAGCAGAATCCGCCTGATTGACGTAGTGTTCGGTTTTAAATGTCTGAAACTTTACCGCATCAACACCACACTTAGCAGCTTCCTCAACCATTTCCCGTGCAACCTCAAAGTCACCTTCGTGGTTATTACCAATCTCGGCTACAATTAAGACCTGTTGATCCAAATCAAAATCACCAATTTTCATTTGATGTCCTTAGCAAGTTTTATGATAATGAAACACATAGTTTGCCGTGCAAACTCTAAATCCTATTTTTTCATATAACCGAATTGATGGAATATTTGCCAATTGCGTGCCAACTTCTATAGAGGAGAAAAAATTGAGGTGGTATTCAACATAGGCAATCATATCGCTGGCAATCCCTTTTCTTTGATAGTTATTATCAACCGCAATCAGGTCAATAATTAGGTCAGCACTAGACTCCAACAACAGCAAAAAGCCTACAATAACATCATCAACCAGTGCAACAATCATCTTATCTCCGCGCAACCCAGCGAAATAGTTTCTCGCCCATTCAGCTTTGATTTTATTGGCAAGAAACAAGGGAATATCATCGTCCAGATGAAACCGCGAATATATGAAGTTGTTTCGAGCCAGCTCAGCAACGTGAACTTCGTCTTCCGGCAGAGCAAATCGTACCAAACATTTATTATTGGTAAATTCCCTGTTTATCAACAAAGGTTTGTCAAACACAATATTAGTATCAACTAAGTTAAACCCCATTTTGGCAATAAATTTAATCAAATTCGTAGAGAGTATAGGAACCTTAGTATATATAAAGATTGGCCTTGATTGTAGCTGAGGCAGTTGAAAACAATCTGCTGACTTTAAATCACTGACTTCTCTAGTAAAGTTATCATTAATAATCAAGCGATAAGCATCACGATCCACTATTTGAGATAACCACTGATCGTAGACGAAATTCTTATGCATGCCGTTCATACTATCATTATGTGCCATGCACCTCTTTATACCAATTAATGTATTTAGGAAAACCCTCCTCTATGGGGTTTTTCGGAGAATAACCGAGTAGTTTTTGCGCTTTTTTTATGCTCATCGTACCACGGGTGGGTATTAGACGATCACGTTCCACAAATTCAACTTCGACATTTGTAAAATGTTCCTTGGTAATATTCACCAAATCCATAATTGATCGTGAGGATCCGTAGGTCATGTTGAAAGCTTGATTGCGAGCAGAAGGGTTTTGAACAACTAGACAGATTCCACTAACTAAATCATCAATATACGTAAAATCTAGTTCGTCCTGACCGCTACCATCAACACTCAACTTCGCACCGCTAAACGCGTTTTCAATAAAGATCTGACCAACTCGTCGGCTCACACAACGTGGTCCATACAATGCCGAGGGGCGAATAATCGTATAGTCCAAATCAAACACTTGTTGGTAAGCAATAATTATCTTCTCACCCGCAACCTTTAACGCGCCATAAATGCCAATCGGATTGAGTGGATGCTCTTCATCTACCTGCTCGGTCTGGAAGTTACCGTAGGCCATACTGGAGGATAAAAAGATGAAATGTTCGACCCCAGCCCGACTAGCATCAAGTGCATTTTCCAAGGTACGCAGGCTATGATCAAAAGTACTATACGGATCTTTGTTAGAACGCCCAGCATGAGAAACAGCAGCCAAATGTACAACCACTTGGGGCTGGATCTGACTTAAAATCCGACTCAAAGCATGATAATCACGCGCATCCTGCACATGCAACGAAATCCCAGAGTGGCGTAACATATCCAAACGTTGATGAATGATGCGCAAATATAATTCCTGATTAGGAATATTCCCGTCAAATGAACTAAAAGCGAGCAAATTATTAACTTGTAAGCCATCGACAACATCTACATCAGCCCCCCTTCGATCTAACTCCAAAGCTAAATTGTGGCCAATGAAACCAGCACCACCAATTATAACAACTTTTCGAGCTGTCAACGAATTAGTCATAAGATGCATTCCCGATGCCTGATAACGTATTTAATAGCAATAAACTCCCAACAAAACGCAAAAAAATTTCTTGAATAATAATCTAATAGGTTCCTATGATACCAACGTTAAATTGTTTTTCAATTCGATTCTATTCTGAAATCCCTATCATTTATAGGCAAGGGAATAGGGCCCCTTCCTGAGTAATGCGATTGATGAATTGCGGTAATCATTTCGAAAGCAGCTCTTCCATCATACCCACTAGAGTGTGGCCTTTCGTTCGTTTCGATACAATTTAGCAAATCATCAATTGCGTTCAGCCAACAACTTCGAATTGGGTAATTGATTGGAAGATGCTTCTTTGCCATTAATCGGAATTCGGAGGATTGGTCTATGATCCAGCATTCAAACTGGAAGCCACCATCAAGAACTTTAATGATTCCATCTTGACCAATCAAGTCAACTTGGAATCCATGATTCATACCAGTAGACACATCAATGAAGATGCGAATTCCACCTTGGGTTTCAAAAAACCCCACCCCACCAGGGTCGAAATTATCAGGATCACTCAACCATCCATACCCAGACATCACTTCATCATTAGCAAACATTAAAGCCAAGTCAAACATATGGGAGCCACTTCTACAGAGCCTACTTCCACCAATACTAATTTGAATCAATTGAAGATTTCCTATGTTTCCAGACTCAACAAAACGCCTCAATTCGATGTACCGATTGTCCCAACGCCTCTGATGATTGATCATCAGTACTGTACCTGTTTGCTCACAAATTTCAATCATCCTATCACATTCGGCCAAACTGACAGCCATCGCTTTCTCGCAGTAGATCCCCTTGACGCCAAACTTGGCAACTTCAATTGTTATTTCTGCATGACTGGTCGCGGGTGTGGCAATGCTGACAATATCAGGTTCTTCTTCTTTCAACATTTCGCGATAATCGCTGTATACTGATTTACCAGCTCGTTTTTCCCGAAAAAGTGCTTGCCTTTCAGGCGCGCGTGTTGAGCCAGCAACAAGTTCTGTCCGCGGATGAAATTCATAGACATCCGCGTGGCAACACGGCTGATACATTTCAGGATGTCTGCCCCCAAGGCCATCTGCTATATTGCCCATTACCCCAAGACCTATAACGGCTGCTTTATACATCAAGACAATGCCCCTTACTTTCTTATTTATCACGAGAATATTTCGTAACTTTATACTATTTTTCCTATCACTTTCTTAAAACTTTCTGATATGTAATCAATATCCGATGAAATCACATGTGGGCCAACCGGTAGCGCAATTGAACAATCACTGATGGTCGCTGCATTGGAATACGATTCTTTCTGGTAACCATACTTGTTTTTGTAATAGGTTAGTCGCGGCACTGGATGCGGGTAGTAAATACTGGTACCAACTCCAGCTTCCTTTAGACCAGCAATAATCTTATCACGATAATCTTTCAAGTCATCGTGAAGAAGCACACTAAGACAATAATGTGCGTTGACTTTATTTGGATGGTCAGCATCCAGAATTGAGATACCATTTATGTCGGATAGCCTAGCTTTTAATTCCATAAAATTATTTGTCCGCAGTTCAAGAATCTGATCGATTTTGTTTAGCTGTTGACAGCCCATGGCAGCCTGCATTTCACTCATTCTAGAATTCAGCCCAAGCGCAACGACATCATATTTACCAGGTACATTTCGTTCACTATGACTACGATCGACACCAAAAGCGCGCAACTTCGAGATTTGCTCACCGACATCTGAATGGCGCGTAACAAACATGCCTCCTTCACCTGTCGTTATATGCTTAACAGGATAAAATGAAAAGCAACCGACATCTCCAAATAAGCCAACATGTTTACTTTTATAGCGAGCACCAACAGCCAAAGCACAGTCTTCAATAATCTTCAGCTGATGCTGGTCAGCAATATGAAAAATCTGATCCATATCGCATGGAACACCGAGAAAATGAACTAACCCAATCGCTTTTGTATTTATCGTAATCGCAGCTTCAATTCTTTCACAATTCATATTTCCAGTTTGTAGATCACAATCCACAAAGATCGGAGTTGCACCAACAAGTTCAACAGCGTGAACTGTCGCAGTATGCGTTTGCGCAGGGACAATAACCTCATCACCAAGGCCAATCCCCATCTGAAAATATGCAAGATGCAAAGCCGACATGCAAGAACTTACTGCCAAACAACAGGCATCTCCACCTACAAATTGAGTAAACGCATCTTCAAACTCCTTACACTTGGCTCCGTGTGTTAGAATGTGGCCTTCTAATACCTTTTGAACTGCTTCTCGTTCACTATTTGCAATCCACGGCCGGCCAAAGGGAATACTAGGAATTTCTTTCATATATACACAATCTCCTATATAGTGAGGATGTCACAGCTACATTGCATTCTACATACCCAATAATTTATGTCAAACATATTTCTGTGCATCTTGGCTACAATTTGCATCACGCACTACAATACCCAAAAAGCCAGATTTTCGAGAATCACCCATGCCTCTGATAGCGGGGTCTTACACAAACAACAAAATTCATTATTTAGCTGGGCTTCAGCTAAATTCTCTGAGACGTACATTCTATCATCCAGGTTTTCTTCGGCCTCTTGGAAAATGGATT
>JYMV01017145.1_pt1 | contig 15339 bp, 15 predicted proteins | sample 338911 | NCBI WGS metagenome assembly JYMV01 (sample SAMN03354496, study PRJNA234377) | hydrothermal vent metagenome | biome: Deep sea; feature: Hydrothermal plumes at the Eastern Lau Spreading Center, Western Pacific Ocean; material: Seawater | place: Tonga | collected 2009 | depth 2000 m m
CACGATCACCTTTATATTGTGACCAATCTATATCAGCAACTTGTTTGCGAAACGATTCTTCCTTTAAAATCCCGCCATCGAGGAAATCATCCAAGCTGATCGTGGTCACTTTAATAACCCTCTGTGATCACAATGGCTATTTGTTTTTAACCTTATCCACCGACATATACACCGGCTTTTTTTCACCCATGAAATAATTATAGTTCAGGATGGCATAACCTTCATTATTCCGCGTAGGACAGGTTGAGCAGCTGGAAGACCCATCTGCACGATGGCGCAGCAATTCTAAAAGTTTATCATCTGATTCCTGTGCACCCGCTACCAAGTCTTTGTCTGTTTCCACGTACCAGCGCATGGTAATCATGTATTTAAAACGTTTATCTTCAGTATTATTCTCAGCCATAGAGCCCTCTGGTTTCTGATAAATGGTTTGCTTCCGCCTAGGCGCGGACGCCCATAAACTTAACTGTTTTCACTATACTTTCACAAAGACGATCTACATCCGCTTTTGTATTGTACAGATATAAACTTGCCCGGCCTGTGGCCGCTACCCCAAGCTCCTTCATGATCGGTTGGGCACAGTGGTGTCCGGCACGGATGGCGATACCATCATTGTCCAGGAATTGTGCAAGATCATGGGGATGAATATCTTCTACATTAAAGCTGATGACGGCACCGCGGTCAGGGGCAGAACCATACACTTTAACTTCCGCTATGGTACCGATTTTTTCCAATGCATAGTTCTTCAATTCCTGCTCATGGTTATGAATTTGATCCATACCAATTGAATTGATATAATCAATAGCCGCTCCCAGGCCGATGGCTTGGGCGATATTGGGTGTTCCCGCTTCGAACTTCCACGGGACATCATTCCATGTGGAATTGTTTAATGATACGGTACGAATCATTTCACCGCCGCCCATAAAAGGAGACATCTCTTCCAAAATTTCCTGTTTTCCATACAGAACTCCCACACCGGTTGGGCCCAGCATTTTATGTCCAGAAAAAGCCAGGAAGTCACAATCTAAACCTTTTACATCTACAGTTTGATGGGGCACACTCTGGGCTGCGTCTACTAACGCAACAGCGCCCACGTTGTGAGCCATTTTTATCATGTCCTTAATTGGATTAACTGTCCCAAAAACATTGGACTGCTGGATAACCGCCACCAGTTTTGTTTTGCGAGTAAACCATTTGTCAGGATTAGAAAGATTAAGTGTACCATCTTCATTAAAGGGAATGTGTTTTAATACAGCACCGGTTTCTTTCGCGCAAAGCTGCCAAGGGACAAGGTTGCTGTGGTGTTCCATGGCGGTGAGAAGGATTTCATCACCTGCTTTCAGATTTTTTCGCCCCCAGGCATAGGCGACCAAATTGATGGCTTCTGTAGTTCCACGAGTAAAAATAATGGAGTTGGAATCGGTATTTAAAAGATCAGCTGTTTTTTTTCGAGCGCTTTCGTATTTAATTGTCGCTTGTTCTCCTATACTATATATGGAGCGGTGCACATTAGCGCTGTATTTGGTATAGTAGCCATCAACTGCATCAATTACAGTTTGTGGCTTTAATGTAGTTGCAGAGCTGTCTAAATAAACAAAATTATCAGCCTGTTCTGTGAAGATAGGAAAACCTTCACGAATTTTTTTTACATCAAGCATGGAATATTAAAGCAGGCCTAATTGCAGTCGGGCAGCTTCGGTCATCATACCCTGACCCCAGGGCGGATCCCAAACCAGATTGACCTTTACTTCAGAAACACCGGGGATGCCCATGATCTTTTGTTCCACTTCCTGTTGCAGGATCGGACCCATGCCGCAACCCGGAGCTGTAAGAGTCATGGAAACATCAACCACTATCCCCCCTGATTCTGTTTCAGCAAAATCACAGGAATATATCAAACCAAGATCCACGATATTAACAGGGATTTCCGGGTCATAACAGGTTTTCATCGCATCCCAGACAGCCCGTTCATCAACGTCTTGACCATTTTGTAATTTATCTTTTTCTTCATCGATCAGTTTTTTGCCAATGGCATCGGCATCAGCGCCTTCGATACGATAAAGGTTACCATTCACGGCGACAGTATAACTGCCGCCAAGAGATTGTGTGATAATGCCGCGTTCACCGACAATGATCTTTCCTTTCGTTCCGGATGGGATCATGGTGGCTTTGCAATCACGGGTAAATGTGATGACTTCTTCTGTGCTTGTACTATTTATCATATTGTTTCTGTCGTGGTTAATTCTGAATTACCATGAAGGGCATTGTTCATTGTGTGCCAGCTCAATACAGCACATTTCACCCGGGAAGGAAATTTGTGAACACCGGCAAGAACAACAAGTTTGCCGATATCTCCATTCGTTTCTCCAGTGGTGATCATGGTATGGAACTGCTCAAATAATGTTTCTGCTTCTGGAACCATTTTTCCTTTAATAAGTGTTGTCATTATGGATGCGGACGCTTTGGAAATGGCGCATCCTGATCCTTTAAAACTCACATCGAAAATTTGATCATTTTCCAAATGCAAAAATAAAGTTATCTCATCACCGCAGAGTGGATTGTGGCCTTCAGCTATGGCAGTGGCATTGTCCATTTCCCTAAAATTCTGGGGATTCCGATTATGATCCAGGATCAATTGTTGGTATAGATCTCTCAAATCATCCATTTTCTAAACTTTCCAGCCACGAAGTAAGTTTTTTATTTAAATATGCTGCTGTGCCTTCGTCTTTAATATTTGCTAAAATTTCAGCAGCAAAACCTTCCACCATGAGTCGTTGGGCAAAAGCTGTTTCAATTCCTCTTGAACGTAAATAATAAAGAGCATCTTCACTTAATTGTCCAGTACTTGAACCATGGGTACAGCGTACATCATCGGTATAGATCTCCAATTGAGGATTGGAATGCATGCTTGCATTTTTACTCAATAATAAATTTTTATTGGACTGACTTGAGTCTGTTTTGTGGCTTTTTTCACGGACCACAATCTTTCCGTTAAAAACTCCACTGGCTTTATCATCCAGAATATATTTAAAGAATTGACTGCTGTTGCAATGAGGTTGCTTATGGTCAACGATCACTCGTATATCCATATGCTGGTTATCTTTCATTAACGAAAGCCCATTTAGTTTTGCAGTGGCATTCCTGCCATAAAAATTGATTCTGATATCACCGCGATATAATTCAGTCCCCTGGTTAAATATAGTTGAATTCAATATTGCATCTTTTTGTAAGTGATATTCCATGTTGCCAACATGATAACTAGTATCTTCCTGAATACGATTGTGGTTAAGGATACTGTTTTCACTCAATTCTGATATAGTGACACAATTATTCCAATAAAGAGATGGGGTATCACCTTTATAATGTTCAATGAATTCAGCCGAACTGTTTTTACCCATTCTGATGAGCAAACGCGGATGATTCATAATATTATCTTTAAGTCCAGTCGTAATGAACTGATAATGAATGGGCCTACTTAACTGAACTTGGTCAGCTATATCAATGGCAAGTCCGCTATTCATCAACGAAGTATTCAATGCTACAAATGGATTTTCTTCGGCATTTAAGAAATCAGTCAATTCATCATCCATGAAAACATCGAGGAGTGTGCGAATGGTAACACCGTCAGGAACGTTGGATCTATCTTGTTGAAAGTGCCCATTCAAGATGATGATCGAATAACAATCTTTAAATGGCTCGACTGGATAGTCCAAAGCTGGCTGCAAGTCTTCAACTGTGGTCATTCTAAAATGAGATTTGTGGAAAAGAGAAAAGTCCGTGAATTGCCAGTCTTCCCATTTCTTGGTGGGAAAACCCAATTCAGTAAATCGACTGAAAGCTTTGCTTCGTAAGGCTGAAAGCTCTTTAGGCTCAGCAGACCCATTGGCCTGTAATGACTCTAATTCTGATCGATAATGCTGCATTAGTTTTCCAGCCAGGAATATCCTTTTGCTTCCAGTTCATAAACCAATTCAATATCGCCGGTTTTGACGATCTGCCCATCAATCATGACATGGACCATATCCGGTTTCATGTAGTCCAACAACCGTTGATAGTGGGTGATGGCCAGGATCGCGCGATCACCATTTCGATATTCATTTATACCATTGGCAATGACTTTCATTGCATCGATGTCCAGTCCGGAATCGGTCTCGTCTAAAATGGCAAATATTGGCTCAAGAGTTAATAACTGTAGAATTTCATTCCGTTTTTTCTCACCCCCGGAAAAACCATCATTCACTGCTCGACTTAAATAACTTTCATCCATCTCCACCTGCTTGATCTTCGCTTTGATGAGGGTAAGAAAATCCATGGCATCCAATTCAGCTTCACCCTTGTTTTTACGACGAGCATTCAGCGCAGCCTTTAAGAAATACATATTGTTGACTCCGGGAATTACCACAGGATATTGAAAGGACATGAAGATCCCATCCAAAGCACGTTCTTCCGGAGTTTTATCCAAAATGCTTTCGCCGTTAAAGAGAATATCACCTTCAATTTCATAACCGTCCTTACCGGTAATGACATGGGCTAAGGTGCTTTTGCCCGAACCGTTGCGTCCCATGAGGGCATGGAGTTCACCTGCCTTTATTGTGAGATCAACACCTTTAATAATTTCCTTATCTTTAATGCGGACGTATAAATTTTTTATTTCTAACATGATTTTCTGATTCAATAAATAGTTGCTTAACCAACGCTGCCTTCCAGACTCACCTCCATGAGTTTCTGGGCTTCCACGGCAAATTCCATTGGTAGTTCTTTAAAGACTTCTTTGCAGAAGCCGTTTACGATGAGGGATATGGCATCTTCTGTAGGAATGCCCCGCTGATTGCAGTAATAAATCTGGTCTTCACCAATGGAAGATGTGGATGCTTCGTGTTCCATTTGAGCGCTGGAGTTGCGGACATCAATATATGGAAAAGTATAAGCTTTACATTGATCACCAATGAGCATGGAGTCACATTGTGAATAATTTCGTGCATTATCGGCATTTTTCATGATCTTTACCCCACCTCGATATGTTTGCCGGCCTTTACCGGCTGAAATTCCTTTAGATATAATGGTACTTTTGGTGTTCTTGCCGATGTGCACCATTTTAGTCCCAGTGTCGGCTTGTTGAAAATTGTTAGTTAGGGCTACAGAATAAAATTCTCCCACTGAATTATCGCCTTTTAAAATACAGGATGGATATTTCCAAGTGATGGCCGAACCGGTTTCAACTTGCGTCCATGAGATCTTGGAATTTTCCTCCAAACACGTTCCGCGCTTGGTTACAAAATTGTAGATACCGCCTTTGCCAGTTTTTGGATCACCGGGATACCAGTTTTGAACTGTGGAATATTTGATGGTGGCATCTTTATGAGCGATCAGTTCTACAACTGCAGCATGGAGCTGATTCTCATCCCGCTTAGGGGCCGTGCAGCCTTCAAGATAACTGACATAACTGCCTTCGTCAGCGATAATGAGCGTCCGTTCAAATTGGCCAGTGTTGGCGGCGTTGATGCGGAAATATGTTGAGAGTTCCATTGGGCAGCGCACCCCCTTTGGAATATAGACGAAACTGCCATCGGTGAATACTGCTGAATTGAGAGCTGCAAAATAATTATCGGTGTGGGGAACTACTGATCCCAGATATTTTTTAATCAGTTCTGGATGATTCTGGACAGCTTCAGAAAAGGGGCAAAATATGACACCGTGTTTTTCCAATTCTTTTTTAAATGTGGTTGCTACAGATACAGAATCAAACACAGCATCCACCGCCACGCCAGCCAGCATTTTTTGCTCTTCCAGGGGAATCCCCAGTTTTTTGTAAGTTTCCAAAATTTCAGGGTCTACTTCGTCCAAACTTTTCAATTCATTTTTCTTTGGGGCAGAATAATAACTGATAGCTTGGTAATCAATTTCATTATAATCTACTTTTGCCCATGTCGGTTCTCCCATTTTGAGCCATTGACGATAGGACTTTAAGCGCCATTTCAGCATGAATTCTGGTTCTTTTTTTATAGCAGAGATGGTACGAATCACATCTTCATTTAAACCGGGAGGGAGGGTGTCCTGCTCAACGTCAGTGACAAACCCGTACTTATAATCTTGCTCTATGGCTTTTTCGATTACTTCGGACATAATATTTTTAGACTTTAATTAAACAGAAAAACTCGTTCCGCAGCCGCAGGTTCTGTTGGCGTTGGGATTATGGATCTTAAAACCACCGTTCAGCAAATCATTGGAAAAATCGATCTCCATTCCCCGTAAATAAAGCCAGCTCTTTAGATCACATAAAATTTTTAGACCATTACTTTCAATCACTTTATCCATTTCACCCTGTTTATTATCAAATGACATTTTGTAATTCATCCCTGAACAACCACCACCATCAACACCCGTACGCAGTGCCCATCCTTCTTTGCCTTCCATTTTCATGGCATTCTTGATACGCTCAATAGCTTTAGGTGACACTGTTATAGTAGCATTTGCAAAATCTTCTATTAATTTTTCTTGTGTTTTATCAGCCATATTTACTCCCACTCCGTTGACACATTTTCTGATTGAGTTTTGCTAGGGGAGAAGCCCAGTTTTTCCTTGGCTTCATCCTTCATCATTTCTGGATTCCACGGCGGTTGAAAGGTCACTTCAACTGTTGTTTCTTCAACGCCGTCTAAACTGGACACTTTTGTTTTGATATCTTCTGCCATGTGCTGACCCATGCCGCAACCAGGAGTTGTTAATGACATGGTAATATCAACTTTTGTGTTTTCAATTTTGATATCATAAATAAGTCCCAGGCTCCAGAGATCAACAGGGAGCTCCGGGTCATAACATTGTTTTAAAACCTCAATAATTTGTTCTTTATCAATTGCCATCATTGCCTCACTGGGTAATCTCACCGACGGACATATTCTCAAACATGGAGCGTATGCTTTCGTTGATGCGTTGAATCGGTGTGCGAATATTGCACATAGGGACAAGCGTGCAATCTGAATCAAAATAGCAGTCCATTATTCCCAAGGGACCTTCCATTTTTTCAAAGAAGTCCTTCATATTGATATCTTCCAGACATTTCTTTATGCGATAACCTCCATGAGGCCCCTGAACAGCTTCTACAATTTTTTCCCGAGCCAAGTGCTGTAAGGTTTTCGCCAAGAGCTCAACAGGCATGCCATATTGTTCTGCAATTTCCTTGGCATTGGTCAATTCGTCTTTTTCCTTTTCTTGCATATGACGCAGGGCAATCAAGGCATATTCAACTTTTCTTGTAATTTTAAGCATATTTAACCCGACAATTTTTGTCGGGTAAATTTACCGGGGTATTAAAATGCAAGACAAGGACTATTTACGATTAAATTGATCGGGGTTAATTAACTGAAATGAGATATACTGTTTTATTAGTGATCATACCGATCTGAACTGGCTTATAAAAATAATCAGGATCCATATTATTTATATAATCAGGAACAGATTTTTCGGGCATTGCAATTAACAATCCTCCAGATGTTTGTGCATCTGCTGTCAGTAATTGCTCTACTTCTGACAGTTTTTTATCAAAGATCACATCATCCTTTACGAAATCCAGGTTGCGTTTTGTACCGCCAGGAACAACTCCAGCTTCAGCCAGTTCACGAACACCCTTCAGAAAGTCCAAATTCCTGAAATTAATCTCTGCAGACACATCGCTGGCCAGGCACATTTCCCGCAAGTGACCTAACAACCCAAAGCCAGTCACATCGGTGACAGCATGAATATCCAATCCGTTCATAGCATCAGCGGCAGCTTTATTTAATGCAGACATGGATTCCACAACTGCATTGATTTGTTCTTCTGAAGCTTTTTCTTTTTTGATTGCTGTGGATATGATTCCTGTGCCAAGTGGTTTGGTTAAAATAAGGACATCACCCGGCTGGGCGCCATTGTTGCGCACCAATTTGTTTTTTTCAACTTCACCGGTAACAACCAAACCATATTTGGGTTCATGATCATCAACAGAATGACCACCTACAATAGAAATTCCCGCTTCTGCAGCTTTATCAGCACCCCCTTGTAATATGTCAGATAAAATCGATTTGGGTAATTCATTGATAGGAAAGCCAACAATATTCAAGGCAAACAACGGAGTCCCACCCATTGCATAGATATCCGAAAGTGAATTGGCCGCGGCGATCTGGCCGTATTGATAGGGATCATCCACAATTGGAGTGAAAAAATCTACTGTCTGGACGATAAATCTGTCACCATCCAATCGTACCACAGCGGCATCGTCAGCGCCGTCAAAGCCAACTATGACCCGATCATCTTGCGGTAGGTTGAGTTGACCCAGAACCTGGGCCAGGTCTTTTGGACCTATTTTACATGCTCAACCACTGCCGTGGGAAAGTGTAGTTAGTCTAATCTGTTCTTTAGTCATCATTATAGTTTATCTGTCAACTTGCGTACATCTTCAATGGTATTGACATCAATATCAGTTAAATATTCTAAATGGATCGTTTTAAAAATAGAATGAACATGGATTTGCGATTGATACTGATGAAGCACCATGGGTATATGGGTTGTTTTCATTGCTAATACTTGAAATGGAAAATCCAGATCAGTGGCTGTTAAAGCAGATAGTGTTGCCTGTGTTTCCATGAGATTATTGCGGACTTCCTGAATATCCTTCAACAAAAGTTTTTCCCGGAAAACCCAAGGCGCTGTTTCATCTGCAGCATCTTTTAAATAATCATATCCTTGCTGAAAATGATCTAAAAAATACTGTCCGTAAACACCCTTGCTCAATGTATCAGATAAATATTGGTTCAGTGCTTCCTGTCGTTCATGCAAATATGTTTTCCAAGATGGAAAATGACTACGGAAGAGAAAAAACCCAAAAGATGTTTTAAATGAATTGCCACGATTAAAAAACGCTTTTACTTCATAAGTCAGTTTTTTCAATTCATTGCGTGTGTTCTGCGGAAAGAGATGAACAGTAATTGGAGCAGGAGGGATATTGTTTTTTAGGAAATCTGCGGGAATGTTCAACTCATACAGATTCAATGAAAATATTTTTTCGACACCTTGAATGTTGATTTGAATAAAGGCACCCAGGTCACTCATCTTGATGAGGTTGCCTAGTGCTTTATCAAATTCTGGAATGGTTGCAATCGAAGGTGCAGAAAGGTCTCCAGATATTTCCGGGAAAATTGAAAGCTGGCTCGGATTATGTTTGGGACTCATAAGAACGCCATCAAGTTTACGCTTGTAGAGGGTAAGGTGCAATTTTTCATCATGATTACATACATGTTCTATTAGAATTGATTTACGTATAAACAGCATGGTAAATTTGACACTGGACAGGCACAGAAACCGATTGAAAATAACATTTTTGAACGCCCATAGAGTCCCAATTCTCACTGGATTTATCGTATTTAAACCCTAGATTAGACCCGCTTATACTTTATGGAAAAAACACTTAAAAATGTAGATGATGTTGTCATTCGTTTTGCCGGTGACTCTGGTGATGGAATGCAGCTCACCGGTGGACGTTTTACAGACACCACTGCCATTGTTGGCAATGATTTAAGCACACTTCCGGATTTTCCTGCAGAAATCCGTGCTCCCGCCGGTTCATTGGCCGGAGTTAGTGCGTTTCAAATTCACTTCAGTTCCAGGGTTATTTATACACCCGGCGATAAAGTTGATGTGTTGGTTGCAATGAATCCCGCTGCTCTAAAAGTTCATCGTGAAGAACTGGAGCCAGGCGGAATGCTCATTTGCAAAAGAATCTGACCTATGCCGGTTTCGATTCCAATCCACTGGAAGATGGATCATTGGAAGATTATTTCCGAGTCTATGCCATTGATATGAGCAAGATCGTTGCAGAAGTCTGTGCTGATATGGGCTTAACTCGGAAGACCGTAAATCGAACCAAAAACCTATTTGCATTGGGTCTGTTGTATTGGATTTATGACCGTCCTATGGAGACCACAAAAAACTGGTTGGAGAAGAAATTTGCCAAACGGCCGGAACTGATCGAATCCAATGTGAGAGCCATGGAAGCCGGTTATAACTATGGCGAAACAACAGAAATTTTTACCACCCGTTATAAAGTTGATAAAGCGGACCTACCTGCCGGAACTTATCGCAATATTGTAGGGAATTATGCCCTAACATTAGGTCTGGTGGCCGCTGCTGAAAAATCAAAACTGCCCTTATTCTACGGCAGCTATCCCATCACACCAGCCAGTGATATACTCCATCATCTTGCAGCATTAAAACACCACAATGTGAAAACTTTTCAGGCAGAAGATGAAATTGCAGGAATGACATCCATTATTGGTGCTGCGTTTACCGGCAACCTTGCAGTGACTGCTTCGTCCGGGCCCGGGATTGCATTAAAAGGAGAAGCCCTTGGATTAGCTATCATAGCGGAACTGCCCATGGTGATCGTGAACGTTCAGCGCGGCGGTCCCAGTACAGGATTGCCAACCAAAACAGAACAAGCCGATTTATTACAAGCGTTGTATGGACGTAATGGTGAAGCACCTCTGCCTGTAATCGCTTCGGCTACACCTGGCGATTGTTTCTATACGGCTTATGAAGCCTGTCGCATTGCCTTGAAATACATGACACCCGTCATGTTGCTTACAGATGGCTACTTGGCCAATGGTTCAGAACCCTGGACAATTCCCAACGTAGATGATCTGGAACCAATCGATGTCAAATTTGCAGATACCTCCAGTATGGTCGATGGCCAGTTCATGCCTTACCTGCGCAATAAGGAAACGCTGGCACGTCCCTGGGCGATCCCAGGGACTGAAGGGCTGGAACACCGCATCGGCGGCTTGGAAAAAGAGGACGTAACCGGTAATGTGAACTATGATCCGGAAAATCACCACCATATGACGCTCACGCGACAGCAAAAAGTCGATAATGTCGTAAACGACATTCCACCCACTGAAATTTATGGTAAGTCCAGCGGTGAATTATTGATATTGAGCTGGGGCGGGACCAGGGGCGCCTGCCGTTCGGCTGCGGAAGAAATGCAAACTGCCAAAAAAGCTGTTAGCCATGTTCATTTACGCTGGCTGAATCCGCTGCCAAAAGACCTTGGTGAAATCCTGATTCGGTTTAAGAACGTCTTGATTCCGGAGATTAATTTGGGTCAGTTGATCAAAATAATACGTGCTGATTTTCTCATCGATGCAAAAGGATTGAATCTTGTCCGCGGTAAACCGATTGGCAAAGGCCGAATTATTGAAAAGATTAATGAAATTTTAGGAAACTGACCATGGCTGAAAAACAAGCAATTGAAAAGAAAAAATATACACGCATGGATTTTACCTCTGATCAGTCAGTGCGCTGGTGTCCGGGTTGCGGTGATTATGCCATCCTTGCCCAAACACAAAAATTATTTCCTGATTTGGGCATGGATAAAAAGAATGTTGTATTCATATCCGGTATTGGTTGTTCCAGCCGCTTTCCATACTATATGAATACCTTTGGTTTTCATACCATTCATGGTCGCGCTCCAGCTATCGCTACAGGAGTAAAAGTTGCCAACCCCGACTTATCTGTTTGGGTTGTCACAGGTGACGGTGATGGACTTTCCATAGGCGGGAATCATACCATTCATCTTTTGCGGCGCAATTTGGATATCAATGTCCTGCTGTTTAATAACCGAATTTATGGTTTGACCAAAGGCCAGTATTCTCCCACATCTGAAATGGGTAAGGTGACCAAATCCACACCCATGGGCTCACTGGATAGACCATTCAATCCCCTTACATTAGCTCTGGGAGCTGAAGCATCTTTTGTTGCCCGTACGATTGATCGTGAAACTAAACACATGCAAATTATGATTGAGCGTTCATATAAACATAAGGGCACATCATTTCTAGAGATTTATCAAAACTGCAATATTTTCAACGATGGCGCTTTTGCTCCTATGACTAATAAAGAAAGCAAAGCGGATAATGTCCTTTGGCTGGATAATGGTCAACCCATGTTATTTGGCGTAGATAAGAACAAGGGCATACATATGGATGGTAATGTTCCCCAAGTTGTTGAATTGAACGGAAAATTTTCAACTGCTGATATTATGGTTCATAATGAAACGGATTACGTCGCTGCGTCCATGCTGGCAAACTTTACGTATCAACCGGATTTTCCGGATCCCATTGGTGTTCTTTACAGCATTGATGCACCGTCCTATGATGATTTGGTAACGAAACAATTAGCCAAAGCTGTTGAACTGCGCGGCACCGGAAGCATTCAGGAGCTATTAAACTCCGGTGATACATGGGTGGTAAAATAACTCCATGTTAACCCGGACTGAAAATGACAGCCTTGGATCGGTAGATGTTCCTGTCGATCGTTACTGGGGAGCACAGACCCAGCGCTCACTGCAAAACTTCAAGATCGGTGATGAGCATTTCCCCCATGAATTCATTCGTGCGTACGGATTACTGAAGAAAGCCGCTGCCACTGTAAATGAATCCTTCGGCAGCCTCGATTCCAAAATCGCTGACACCATACGCACTGCTGCCGATGAAGTGATCGAGGGAAAGTTAGATGACCATTTTCCTTTGGTGGTATGGCAGACAGGCTCCGGTACTCAGACAAACATGAATATAAATGAAGTGATTGCCAACCGGGCCATTGAAATACTGGGTGGCGAATTGGGCAGCAAGGATCCAGTGCATCCTAATGATCATGTAAATATGTCCCAGTCCACCAATGATACATTTCCTTCCGCAATCAACATAGCCGCAGTTGAGTCTGCTACCCAGCAATTGCTTCCGGCACTGGAAAAGCTCCAGAAATCATTAGCCAAAAAAGTAGATGAATTCAAAGACATCATCAAGCTGGGGCGTACACACCTCCAAGATGCCACACCATTGAGTTTAGGTCAGGAATTTTCCGGATATGCATCCCAAGTGGAACACGGCATTACTCGAGTAAATAATGCACTGACGCATTGTTATGAACTGGCTATGGGTGGTACGGCTGTTGGAACAGGTATTAATTCAGTTGCAGGATTCGGCGAAGCTGCCGCGAAGGAAATTGCAAACTTGACGGGGCTACCTTTTGTCACTGCAAAAAACAAATTTGAAGCACTGGGCGGACAGGATAGTATTGTAGAGTTATCATCCGCATTAAAAACAGTGGCAGCGTCATTGAATAAGATCGCCAATGACATCCGCTGGCTGGGCAGCGGTCCCCGTTCGGGAATCGGTGAATTAATCCTACCTGCCAACGAACCGGGCAGTTCCATCATGCCCGGCAAAGTCAACCCCACTCAGGCCGAAGCCATGACCATGGTCTGCACGCAAGTGATCGGTAATGATATGACTATTACCATGGCGGGCGCTTCTGGAAATTTTGAATTGAATGTCTACCGACCAGTGATTGCTTTTAATATAATTCAATCTATTCGACTACTGGCTGAAGTGTCTGTTTCCTTTGCTGATAATTGTGTGGATGGGATTGAGGCCAATGAAGAACGAATTCACAGCAATCTGCATAATTCGCTCATGCTGGTGACGGCACTGAATCCCCACATCGGTTATGACAAAGCAGCGGAAGTGGCTAAAAAGGCTCATAAAGAAAACACCACCCTCCGGGAAGCCATCACAGCATTGGGATACATGAGCGGCGAGGATTTTGACACATTGGTCCAGCCTAAAGATATGATCCAGCCTCGGGGAAAAAGCTGATCCGGCTGGAACAGATTTTTCAAACCTCCGTTCAATTCACCGATTTCAGAATCTTAAACCAGCAGTAAATTCAATCCCATGAAATCCTGGGCACGCGTTATAAAACATTCTGTTTACACTCTCTTCACCGGCATGGTGATTGTTTTTGTTTATATATTGTACTTACACATTGACCTGCCTTCTATCGAGCGATTGGAAAATTACGATCCCGACCTGGTAACGCGGATCTATTCCGCTGATGGCAAACTATTAAATGAACTCTATTTTGAAAAGCGTGTTTTTGTAGAGCTGGATCAGATCCCCCAGCAAATGCGCGATGCCGTTGTGGCTAAAGAAGACCGCCGCTTTTATGAACACTGGGGTATTTCCCTCAGGGATGTTTTCAGAGCTGTGATCATTAATACTGCAACCTTGAGTTACCGTTCAGGTTTTAGTTCACTAACGCAGCAACTAGCCAGAAATCTTTATGATACCATTGGTTTCAAAAAAACAATCACGCGGAAGATCAAGGAAGTCATCACCGCCATCCAGATCGAACGGACATACACCAAGGATGAAATCCTGGAAATGTATTTAAACAGCGTCCACTTTGGCCATGGAACCTACGGTGTGCAGGCGGCGGCAAAACGATTTTATGGAAAATACGCCCATGAATTGGTACTGGATGAGAGCGCATTACTGGTGGGGCTGCTCCCAGCCCCGGCCCGTTATTCACCGGTCCGGTTTCCGGAACTGGCGCTGACCAAACGCAATGTTGTCTTGCGGGTGATGCGTGATCAGGAATTTATTTCTACAGCAGAATACGCAGAAGCCCGCGCCCGGTTGCTGGACAATATCCAACAAGAGCAAACCAGAGGTACAGCGCCCTATTTTACAGAATATATCCGCAGATTTCTCGAAAGGGAAGATGATGAACTGGGTGTCAATATCTATCGGGATGGGCTGAAAATTTATACGACGCTTGACTCACGCTTGCAAAAAATTGCCGAAGATGCTGTGCGTAAATCGGTAACAGCTAACCAGCAAAAATTGAACCAGCGGCTGTTCAATGATGAAGAAGAATTTTCAAAACTGGCTTACTTGAGTATTTATCCGGAAGATACGGTGAAACTCATGATGGCTGGAGAGATGGAATTATATGAGGATCTGCGTAACAAACTTTTGGTACAGAGTTCATTTGTTGCCCTGGATACTCGGACTGGAGCTATTCTGGCTATGGTTGGTGGCCGGCCGGATTATCCGGACCAGTTCAACCGCGCCACGCAGTCATTGCGTCAGCCGGGGTCCGTATTTAAGCCGTTTGTTTATACAACAGCCATTGATAACGGTGTCGCTGTCACAAAGCAATTACTGAATCAGCCTGTAGTTTTGAACATCCGCAATGCCGATGGTGAATGGGTGAAGTGGATGCCCCAAAATTATGATGGCACTACAGGTGGCCTCACTACCATACGTGAGGGACTACGCCGGTCCTTGAATTTGATTTCCGTGCGCATGATACAGGAGGTTATTCCTGCACAGGCAGTTAAACAAACTGCCCGGCGCATGGGTATGTCTACTGACATACGCGCTGTAGATGCCATTGCCCTGGGAACATCAGAAGTGCATCTTTTGGAAATAGTCGCTGCTTACGGGACCTTTGCCAATAAAGGTG
>JYMV01005895.1_pt1 | contig 15336 bp, 12 predicted proteins | sample 338911 | NCBI WGS metagenome assembly JYMV01 (sample SAMN03354496, study PRJNA234377) | hydrothermal vent metagenome | biome: Deep sea; feature: Hydrothermal plumes at the Eastern Lau Spreading Center, Western Pacific Ocean; material: Seawater | place: Tonga | collected 2009 | depth 2000 m m
ACACAAGCTCGGCATCCGAGGGACATCCACGACTCCTTTGCACTTTGACAACGCCCTTATCCCCAAGGAAAACCTGCTTGGCGTGATTGGCAAAGGTCACGAAATCGCCTTCAACATCTTGAACGTGGGCCGGTTCAAATTGGCACTTGGAGTCACCGGTGGTGCACGTAACGTGCTGACCTACGCCATTGAGTACGCGTCGGAACGAAAGCAATTCAAGACACCCGTCATCAATTTTGGTGCGTTGCGCCAAAAAGTCGCCATTGCGGCGAGTGAAATCTACGCAATGGAGTCGTTGAGCTACCGTATTGCCGGCCTGATCGACGAGTACAAGGACGAGGTTGGACACATTCCTGAAGATGCACCCGGCAAAGTACGGATGCAGCCCATTCAGGAATACGCAATTGAGTCCTCGATTGCCAAGGTCTACTGCTCAGAAGCGCTCAATCGCGTGGTGAGCGAAAGTCTGCAAATGTATGGTGGATACGGTTATGTAGAGGACTACCCGGTAGAAATGGCGTTCCGCGATGCACGTATCAACATGATTTTTGAGGGAACCAACGAGATCAACCGCATGTTGATTCCCGGCATGCTCCTCAAACGTGCGATGAATGGCGAGTTGCCGTTGATGCAATGGTTGGGGTCTCTGGAGACCGGCCCGCAGGATGTGGAAGACACCACCGTCATGGCTGCTGAAATCAACGCCTGTCAACGCATCAAGGGTACTACTGGTGTTCTTATGCAGGCGGTTGCCGGCAAGTACATGAGAACCCTGGAAAGCGAACAAGAACTTCTCTTGCTGTTATCGGATTTAGTCATGGATGCCTACATTGTAGACTCCGCTGTCGGTCGCACGCTCAAACGTCATAAGTCCGGCGAAAGCAACTTAGACGCTGTGGATGCCGCAACCCGATTGGTGGTACGCCACGCGGCAGACCGAGTTCGCACCAATGCAGAGCGACTCGCAGAAGCCGCATTCGACGGTGAACAGGCTCTTGGACTGCTTGAAAAGATCAATACCTGGTCCGCCAACTACCGTTGTAATGTCGTCGCTGACCAAAAGCTGGTAGCGGACAGCGTCATCGGCCACGGTAGCTACAATTTGTCGGGTATCTAGTTCCTCACAAAAGCGACTCCAGAAGGGCCCGGAAACACCCACTTCTTGAACATGGGACAGATGAAGGTTAGCCACACCCACATCATGCTCATGACATGCAAAAGACGAGCGTCCCACTGGGTGAAGTGCACCCCATGGTGGTCGCGCTAATTGCAATCACAGCATAACGCCTTCCCTGACTCCTGGATGAAACATCGCGCCCACGAAACGCCCAGCGCCGATTCAAGACAACATTGACCCGCGCCCCCATCGGCACCCACAACCAGCGGACAAGGATGAGTGTGCGGCCCATCTGCAAGATGGCGTACACCCCCCAAATAGCATCCGTTCAAGCGACGCTGTTAGAAGGCTAAGCACAAGACTTTTTCGACCTGTTTTACTCATTCCAAAGAAAGTTTTACAAACGCTATACCAACACCTGGCAGGGGTCGTAACTATTGGTTCTTTATGATCTTGTCTAATTTGAGATCGGTACTCAAAGTTCACGCTGAGAATCACTTTTCGCTATCTCTGAATTCTGGTGCGAAGACGCGGTTTCAGAGCGCTGTGAGATTGACAACAGCTCTAACTCAGCGTATCGGTGGCCAATGACCCACAGTAGGCTTCTAGTCGTCTACAAGAAGAGTCAGCTTGACCTCTACCGAGAGCACGAGCCGAGCTCTATTGAGTACCTACGACAACGCGAAGCCAATCTGCTTCAGCGTTTCGAACGCGCACACCAAGAAAACAAACAAGCCATCGAGAGTGTCCGGTTGGCGATTTCTGGGCGAGATATTACGGCCCATTATGCTTATAGAGCCGAACATGAATCCGGGCGCGAATATGACCTGGTTGTTTCGGTGGGCGGTGACGGCACTCTCCTGGATGTGAGTCATACGGTCAAACACACACCGCTCATGGGTGTAAATTCCGCGCCGGGTTCATCCGTTGGCCATTTTTGCGCCGTAAACGCCGCCCAGTTTGGCGAGGCCCTGGATCAATGGGCGCAAGGGGAACTAAAAGTCAGCAAACTAAATCGACTTCAGGTTTCTGTTAACGGACAACCACACAGAACTCCGGTTCTCAACGAAATGCTCTACGCTCACACAGTTCCTGGAGCAGTGAGTCGTTATCTGTTGCGCGCCGGCGATATCGAAGAAGAACACAAATCTTCCGGAATCTGGATTTCAACAGCCGCAGGATCAACGGCCGCTATTCGTTCAGCCGGCGGAGAAGTCATGCAGGCATCCGACACTCGGCTCCAATTTGTTGTTCGAGAGCCCTACAATTCAAACGATCCAAAGCAATTGCTCCGAGGCTTCAGCGAAACCCCCATCCACCTATTGAGTAAAATGCGCTCAGCAGCCCTCTATCTGGACGGCCACCGCCGGCAAATAGAACTCTCCTTAGGAGATCGCGTTGTCGTGGGCGCACACCCCCACCCCCTTGAATTAGTTGGCTATCGAGCCAATGGTCTCTAAACAACAACTACTCAAGCTTCTATTTGTGGCCGTGCTTAGCACACCAATCCCGGCCCATGCGGGTCTTCAAGACCTTTTTGGATTCGGCGCACGCGGGCCGGCTCTTTCTGGAAGTGCCGTTGCATTTGCCCGTGGTTTTGAGTCTGTCTACTACAACCCCGCCGGTCTGACCGTTGGCAAGGGGCAGAGCTTTACCCTGGGTTTCCAGGCCGGTGCATTTGACCTGAAAATTCACTCTCCCCGAGCGGCCGAATTGGCATCTCAAGAGAAAATTGACCCGGTGAGCGGGCTCAATCTGGGCTTTGATGTGCGCCTTCCTCTCAAGGGTGCGCTCAAGGATAGAATCGCCCTGGGTGTGGGATTCTATATTCCCACCAAAGTACTATTCAGCGCTCAAATTCCGGCACCCTACACACCTCAACTCTGGGTAGCGGGGTCGAATGCACGATCCGTTTCATTTCAGGCAGGATTGGGTGTGCGCGCCACTGATTGGCTACGACTCGGACTGGGAGTTCGGGTGATGGCCGGTCTCGACGGTCGAATTGACGTGGCACCCGGCGAGCTGGGCAACCTCGGCAGCAAGGTGGAAGACGAAATGGTCACCGTCTATGGTACGGTAGCGGGTCTCATGATTCAGCCAAGTACCCATTGGTCAATCGGCCTCGTGTGGCGTGACGAAATAGGGGCTCCGTACAACATCCCCATAAGAGCCGATCTGGGTGAACAACTGAAGCTCCCTGTTCCGCCTCTTCTCATTGGTGGAAAGGCCAACTTTGACCCCATGCAAGCTGCAATTCATGTGGGATGGAGACTGACAAACGATTTGCGTGTTGAATGCGGCGTACTCTGGAAGAACTGGTCGCAATTCCCTCTCCCCATTAACAACGCGACTGCGGCCATTCCCAAACAAGATGCCCCCAACTTCAGTGATACCTTTGTGTCGAGAGTAGGCATTGAAGCTGATTTCAAACTGACCGAAAACACAAAAATGGTGATCCGCAGTGGTTATGCGTTTGAACCGACACCGGTACCTACTCAAAGTGGCAACCATAACTTCCTGGACGGTCATCGCCACATTCTCAGTCTCGGAAACGGCTGGGCATTCAATATGGGGGCCGACGCGCTGCTAGACCTCAATCTCTATGCTCAACTCCACATTATGGAGAAACGCACAACCCGCAAGGCCGAAGTCCCTTCCGACATTAGCGTCAGCACCAACAATCTTGGGTTTCCATGGATTGGTTCCGAAGGCATGCTGTTCTCCGCCGGATTAGCAATGGGGGTCAGTTTTTGAATCCCATTTACCGTGTGGCTGTAATGGCCCTATTGATAGCACCATTGGCCCACGCAAATCCGCCGGAAATATACGGCTTTGGCGCGCGCGCCATCTCAATGGCAGAGGCAATGACGGCCGCCGTTGATGACACGACCGCCAATTTCTACAACCCAGCCGCACTCACTCGAAACAGTCGCTTTCAATTGGACACAGGTTATCTAGTTACTCAGACCCAATTGCGTCTCAATGACCAGGATCTGGGCGTCGATGAAGGCGGCGGCATGCAAGCAGGTGTGGCGATTCCCGGCCGAATCGGAAAAGTTAATCTGGCATTTGGTATGGGATTTTTCATTCCCCAAACCCGGCTTTCACGAGTACGCGCCCTGCCCCAACATCAACCGCGTTTCGTTATGTATGACAACCGCCCTCAGCGGCTGTTTGTCAGTGTCAATCTAGCCGTTCAACCTCTTCCCTGGCTACATATCGGCGGCGGCATCAACTTCCTGGTCCACACGCGTGGAACGGTTCACCTGGAAGGCCTCATTTTCCTGGATGAAGTCGCCAGGTCCACGCTACCTACATCTGTTGCTGTCGATTTTACTACGGTGCGCTACCCCAGTTTTGGAGTTCTGATAACCCCCAACGAAACATGGGCGATCGGCATGAGTTTTCGGGACCAGGTTTCCGTGGAACTTGACCTGGGAGCCGAAGTGTCCGGTGCACTGGTCTTGGGAAATCTGCTCATTCCCGGTGCATTCCAACTTTCCAGCCTCAACCACAATTTATTCTCGCCACGACAACTGTGGCTGGGAGCCACCTATCGGCCAATACCTAAGCTTCTTGTCAGCCTGGACACGGGGTGGCTGCAATGGTCCAACTTTCCATCACCCACAGCGCAAGTCAGTCTGAATTTGGATATTGAGAACTTTGCGACCGAAGGATTGCTTCCACCCACGGTCAATGTCTTAGACCCCAATTTTCACGACATTATCGCTGCCCGTTTGGGTCTCGAATGGACTCTTTCCCTGAGTTCTAAGGTCGACCTCTTATTTCGTGCCGGCTATGCCTTTGAGCCAAGCCCCGTTCCCGACCAACCGGAAGGCACCAATTACGTGGATAGCCACAAACACAAGCTAGCGGCCGGCGTGGGTGTTAAGTTGCGCGACTGGAGCCCCCATGTTGCGGCACCGCTATCCATTGATTTAGGCGCCCAATGGATACGACTGGATGCCCATGAATACCTCAAAAAGAGCGCGGCGGACATCGTCGGTGACTACAAGTCAGATGGCGGAATACTCTCCATTGCTGGGACAATCCGATGGCAATTTTGAGACCCATAGCAATCCCCCTGCTGCTCATGATCTGTTGGAGTATTTCTAGCTGCGCGACTGGAACTGATGAACCTGGCGGCGGTGCCTACAATCTCCCTCACATTGATGTAATTCCCGTGCTAATTGCTGAAGATCCCGTCATTTACGCCAAAGAAAACACAGTCCTTTCTCGGCCATGGGCTCTTAGCCAAGACGCAGGTGTTGACCTATGGATGAGCGCAAAAAACGACGGCAATCAGTCAATCATCAGTTTGGGCGGACAAACATTTCAAGCCCAGGAAGCATGGGAAAACGGTTCGGTCTCTGATCCCTGCCTCACTGAAAGTTGGTTGATATACACCGGTGGAGAAGGGGCCGGGATCGGTCTGGCGCAACAGTTCTCTGGACAGTGGCAACGGCGCAGTGAACCTATTCTAACGCCCACTCTAGATTGGGAAAACGGCACGATCACGCACCCCAGTCTTGTTGTGGATGTTCTTCTGGAGCGCACACTGCTCTTTTATCTTGGCGGCAATGGGGCGGCTATTGGGGTGGCCGCAGGGAGCATGGACGCCGGGGAATTCAAAGCGTTGAGTCAGAGCCCTGCTCTCACTCCCGTATCGTGGAACAAGGACGAGAATGCCACGCTGACAGGCGCCAGTGTCTACCTTACGCAAAGCGCGCTGGGACGCACAATCTATGGATGTCTCTATAGCCAACAAGGGGCCATTGGATACGCGGCGGGCTTTGAACCCACCCAACTAGAAACACTCGAGGTGAATCCCATTCTAGAACAAAGCGGTTTTGATTTGTCAGACCCCATGAGGCTGGGCAACTACTTGTTGCATGTAAGAAACATGGAGCAATACAGTCCACAAAAAGGGCGCGTCATCGGAGCAGCGACCTTTCTAGAGGTCTTGAGCCTTGACCTCTTTATCGAGTGAGCCTTCCACTTTGGGGACTTTGTCCTCCCCACCCGAACTCCTGGGTGTCTCGGATGATCCTGACGGATTAACTTCTACCCGCGTACGCAACGCCTGAATTTGAGAATTGAGCTTCTTCACATCGCCCGGTGTGGAATCCACCTTGCCCAACTCCGCTTTAGTGACATCTGTGCCTTCCACCCCTTGTGCATTTAGCGATCCTTGTAGCGCCGATGGTTGAGTCGCTTTGCCGTAACCAGCATCAATGATCGCTCGAACCCGCTTTCGAGTGGATAAGGGAAGTTGGTCAATCAAATTGACTAGCTTACGAGCTTCCTGCTCGGCCATTGCAGGGGTGGTATATCCTCGCAGACGCAGTTGATAGAGACGATTGAGCGTCTTTTGCGCTTTTCGTAGAACCAACAGCTCCTCTTTGGACCCCGGCTGAATGCCCTGGACGGCTTCTTCTTTGGCCGCCACCTGCTCATTTTCTTTCTTCTTTTTGTCCTTTGAATCTTCTTTCTTTTTCTTAATCGCTCCCTTCTTCACGGCTTCTACATTGTCGAGCGCAGCAGCACCCACCGGCGCCTTCATCTCAAGTTCAACAGGGAGACCGGGATCGATTTGAGGCACGCCTGGAAGCGCCGGCTCCTGAAGACGATTGTTTGCTGTGGCTGGGCCTACACGCGCCATTCTTGAAGGTGCGGCAAGGTTTTGTGTGTGAACAGGAGTTGACCGAAGAAGTTGAGGCTTTGCAGCGTCTTTTTCAACGACACCCATATAGTCTGTTGGCTGGCGAGAGGTCGGCTCAACCCGCGTAGAAATGCGCGCATAAACCATAAGCCCTGCCACCATAACGGCGGCCACTGCAACAAGTATAAAGGTCTCTGCCAAACGCGACATTTTGCTTCTCCGCGGACACTCTAACACCGGGATCGGAATACATCGAATAGCGCGCTGCTTTTCCCCTTGGCATTCAAGTAACAATGCACCACTCAAAGCCGCTAAGACGCTGCTTCTTGTTGCTTCGCAAAATGGAGAATTGAAGGGCTAAATACAGTCTGATAGGGTCCGGGCAAGAAGACTTGAAACAGTCCATTTTGGAGCATCCTATGAACGCTTTATCCAATACTGATCCTGAGATCTTTGACCTCATAAAACTCGAAGAAAAACGTCAATTCGACACGCTACGATTAATTCCTAGCGAAAATTACGTCAGTCAGGCCGTATTGGATGCTACCGGGACGGTGCTTACCAACAAGTACTCAGAAGGTTATGCCGGTGCCCGGTACTACGAGGGCCAGGAACACATAGACAACATTGAAACACTCGCAGTTGAGAGAGCGAAGAAGCTGTTTGGTGCCGACCACGCCAATGTACAACCCTATTCGGGTTCCCCGGCTAATCTTGCGGCCTATATGGCACTCCTGAAGCCAGGCGACAAGGTCATGGGAATGAGCTTACCGCATGGTGGTCATCTGACTCATGGTTGGAAAGTGTCTATCACCGGCAAGTACTTTGAGTCGGTTCAATACACGGTAGACAAAGATTCGCAGCGACTGAATTACGACCTGATCCGAGAAATGGCGTTGGCCGAACGACCGCAGTTGCTCATCGCCGGAGCCACCGCCTATCCCCGCATTATTGATTTTGAGGCATTTGCTTCCATTGCCCAGGAAGTCGGTGCCTTTTTCCTGGCCGATATTGCTCATATTGCAGGACTGGTGGTCGGCGGCGTACACCCGTCCCCCATCCCCCACGCCGACGTTGTATCCACCACCACCCACAAAACTCTACGTGGCCCACGCGGCGGAATGCTCATGTGTAAGGCCGCACACAAGAAGGCAATCAACCGCGCCGTTTTTCCAGGTCTCCAGGGCGGACCACACAACCACACCACAGCCGGTATCGCTGTCGCGCTCAAAGAAGCGGACACTCCCGAGTTTTTTGCCTATGCCGCCCAAATCGTAGACAACGCGCGAGCACTAGCCACCAGCTTGTCCGAACATGGCTTCGATCTGGTGACGGGTGGCACCGACAATCACCTCATCCTGTTTGATGCAACGAGCCGAGGCACGACGGGCCGGAAGTTAGCACGCGCCCTTAATACGGCTGGAATTGTAACCAACTGTAATACGGTTCCCTTTGACCCACGAAGCCCCTTTGATCCCAGCGGCGTCCGAATTGGAACTCCGGCGGTCACCAGTCGCGGCATGGGCGTCACTGAAATGATCCGAATTGGAGGCTACATTGCCGCAACACTGGACGCCATCGATAACGAGGATAAGCTCAAGCAAATTGCCGCCGCTGTGGCGGACATGTCTGTTGCGTTCCCGCCACCTGGACTTGAGTCGTGCATCAGCTAAATGCCTGTGCCGATTGCAAGTGGTATGCTGAATAGGTTGTGAGCAAATTTCAACAGCGAGTCTTTGGTAAATATACCCTTCTTGAGCACATTGCCGTTGGGGGCATGGCGGAGATCTTTAAGGCCAAGACTCTGGGCTATGGCGGCTTCGAAAAAGTGCTCGCTATCAAGCGATTACATCCGCAATATTCCGATGATCATAACTTCGTCAAAATGCTCGTCGACGAGGCCAAGATTGCCGTCCTTTTACAACATTCCAACATTGTTCAAATCTTAGATTTGGGGCGTATTGGCCGACATTACTACATCGCTATGGAGTTTGTAGAGGGGCGCGACCTTTTCCAAGTGCTGCGACTGCTTCATCAAAATGATTGGCAAATGCCCATCCAAGCTGCTGCATATGTGATTTCCAATATCTCTCAGGGATTGTATTTTGCCCACACACAGACTCATCCCGCGACCGGTAAGCCCCTCAACGTTGTTCACCGCGACGTAAGCCCACAGAATGTGCTTTTGAGTTGGGCCGGCGAAGTAAAATTGGCCGATTTCGGCATTGTAAAAGCCGACCAACGCTCCACTGTTACAGAAGCCGGGGTCATCAAGGGCAAGTTCTACTACATGAGTCCGGAACAAGCGCGCGGTACTGACGTTGACGCCAGAAGCGACGTATTCAGTGCTGGAATAGTACTCTTTGAAGCGCTCACATCACGCCCTTTATACGACGACGCCGAAAGTGAAACTCTGCTAGAGCAAGTCCAAAACGGCCCTTCGCGACGTCCCAGTGATATTCGAAAAGATATCCCGCAAGAACTTGAAGATATTTGCATGAAGGCACTTCAGGTGAAACCCGCTGACCGTTATCAAGATGCACTGGAGTTGTCCCGAGCTCTTGCCAACTTCTTGATGACACAAGGGGCTGCATACACCTCTGCTGACTTTGGGAATTACCTGGTCGAACTCTACCGCGAACCCACGAATGATGACCTACTGGACCAGGCACACACTGACGAAGTCCCTATTGAAGACACGGTTGAAGATACTGACGCGGCGGCCATACTTCATCTAACCAGCGACGATAGCAGCTTAGTTATTGGCACGCCCCCGGCTAACGTTAGTTTTGACGGTCGGGACACGGACCTGCACGCGAGTAAAAGCGGCATTAGTGCAGGACGCCCAAAACAAGATCCGCCACAAATAGATGACGCTCATCGGTCAGTTGCCGGCGAAGTCTCTATGCTGAACATGGAAAAGACCGCTGCCATTTCAATCCATGATCTCAAAATGGCAGCGGTCCAAATAAAGACAACCCAACCTGAGAAGAAAATACCGGTCGTACAACAGAAATCACAGAGACGACCATCCAGCTCTCCCCCGGTGACGCCTGGCAAGCAACACAATAAAAAGCTCTCGCTCGGTGAGCAAACAGAAATGCGCCTCAAAATGGCATTGACGGCGGTTGTGGTTGCCATTATCTGCGTCATTATCGCCATTGCTTACGTACTGGCGGCCCCCATTGAGCTACCTCCAATACCCAGACAAATGAAATCGAACGAGGTCGCAACCCAACCCTTACCGGCCCCCACTTCGCCAACAAAAAACCCAGTTGCGACTCCCACTGGAAAAACTGAACCCGTGAAAATCAACCCGGAGTCAGGTGCAGAGAGCGCGCAAATCAAGATTGTGACTCAACTCCCTAATCAACGTTACCGCCTCTACCTCAACGGCAAACTGATCCCAGTAGAGAAAGATCTGATTGCCGTACCTGCAGGAAGGCACACGATTAGGGCAAGACTACGACCGCAAGGTTCTTGGACTGCCGATCAGGTTGTCGAAGTGAATTCCGGTGCCAAAATCACCGTCAAGCTCTAGCACTCAGCCTTGAGCGCCAAGCAATGCGGCGGCTTCAATAAACTTCTTGAATAGCGGATGGGGATCGAGTGGTCGCGACTTAAACTCCGGGTGAAATTGGCAACCCAGGAACCACGGATGATCCTCGATTTCCACAATCTCTACCAAAGAGTCGTCAGGTGACATGCCGGTCAGACGCAAACCTTTCGATGACAGGATTTCCCGATACTTGTTGTTAAATTCCCAACGATGGCGATGCCGTTCGCTAATCTCAGTAGTGCCATACGCCGCACGAGCAAAGGTTTCCGGCTTGATGACGCAAGGATAGGCACCCAAACGCATGGTTCCACCCTTGTCATCGATGTCACGTTGATCGTGCATTAGATCAATAACCGGATTGGCGCTTTCGGGATCAAATTCAGTAGAAGTGGCATCTTCGAGGCCTGCAACGTTGCGCGCAAATTCCATCACTGCAACCTGCATTCCCAAACAGATTCCGAAGTATGGGATAGCGTTCTCACGGGCGTATTGGATAGCCAACACCTTACCCTCGACACCGCGCTTACCAAATCCGCCGGGGACCAGAACACCATGCACATTCTGAAGCTGTTGCTTGACCAATTTGGGATCGGTCTCAAAGGCTTCTGAGTCCACATAGTCAAGCTTGACTAGAACCTGGTTGCTAACGCCGCCATGAACCAGCGCTTCATTCAGCGATTTGTAGCTATCGGCCAGATCGACATACTTACCAACAATGGCAATATGAACCTCAGGTAACTCACTGGTAAGCACCTTCGTCAGGTCACGCCAGGCAGAGAGATTGGGCTCTGGACTCCAGATCCCCAAAAGTTCACAGACCTTGAAGTCCAGGCCCTCTTCATGAAGACGCCCGGGCAACTGATAAATCGTAGCGACGTCCTGTGCTGTAATAACGCAGTCAGGCGGAACATTGCAGAACAGAGATATTTTGCGTTTGAGATCGTCACCCAGCGGATGCTCAGTACGACAGATAATAACGTCGGGACTGATACCGATATTACGCAGTTCCTTAACCGAGTGTTGAGTGGGCTTTGTTTTGAGCTCTCCTGCTGCACGAATGAACGGCACCAGGGTGAGATGCAGGTTAATCGCGTTACCATGCCCCATCTCAAGGCGCATTTGACGGATTGCTTCTAAGAAAGGCAACGATTCAATGTCACCAACCGTACCGCCGACTTCAATGATGGCAATATCCGCATCACCCACACCCTCACGCACGTTTTTCTTAATTTCATCGGTGATGTGAGGAATGACCTGAATTGTCGCCCCCAGATACTCGCCACGGCGCTCTTTCTGAATGACTGAGTTATAGACTCGTCCGGTCGTGAAATTGCTGTGACGATTGGCCGGTGTAGACGTAAATCGCTCGTAGTGCCCCAAATCCAAATCAGTTTCAGTACCGTCGTCAGTAACAAACACTTCACCGTGCTGAAATGGGTTCATGGTTCCTGGATCAACATTGATATATGGATCCAATTTCATCATGGAAACAGTAAGACCACGGGCCTCCAACAAGGCGCCTAATGATGCTCCGGTCAGCCCCTTGCCCAATGATGAAACCACGCCACCTGTGACGAAGATGTACTTGGTCTGCTTGCGTCTGGCCATTTAGCCTCTCCTACGCTCTTGTTCCAATGTACCTGTCCAGCGGTACGGGCAACCCTACCCAAGCCGCCTTTCAAGTGCAACAGTTAGGGGGAAAATGCGGTTACTATAGAGAATTCTTGAGTTTTGGGGCGGGTCGAAAAGCCACAGTCTTAGTGGCCTTAAGTTGAATCAATTGCTGATTTCTCGGATCACGACCTGTACGAGCCTTTCGAGACCGAACCACAAACACGCCAAAACCAGGAAATGTGAACTTTTTCTGGCGACGAATGGTCTGGCTCAACACATCGAAAACAGTATTGATTACATGTTCTGTTTGTTTGCGCGTTAGATGGATATCTCTGCGATTCTTAACTTCGTCTATGAATTCTGCTTTGGTCATAGCAGCGGCACCTTTTCCTGAGCAATGACAGAACACATCTGTCTGCGACCACGAGGATGGACAACATGGGTGTGAGACCCAATTGTCTCTGAAGAAACTAGCCCCGACTTTCGAGCGCGAGTAGCTGATCTTTCAAAGTGAGCTTATCCCGCTTAATCCGATGAACTTCCAAATCCTCTTCAGGAGTCAAATGAAGCGTTGCATTGAGCGCCTCCAGGCGTTCTTCCAATACGTGATGTTGGTTCTTAATTTCCGTAATTTTTTCTGCCGTGTCGATATTCTCCACAGGCGCACTAATGCTATGCATACTTGCTTTCCCCCATTCTTTGATGTGTTTGATTTCGAGGCTTGAATTCGTTGCACTGACCCATTGTTTATACTTTAGCGAGGACGCGCTTTTGCGTCAACCCTATTGCGCTACAGAGTGGCTTTTGGATCCAGATTATCCACAGGGTTGTGGGCCGGCGCTTGCCCAAACAAAAGCTCCGCCTGGGATGGCCGAACATAACGCGGTGTTGCATTTGGAAGTGACTCAACACCCTCTTTTGAAAGTATTTCCGCAGCAAGTTGGCCCAGCTTCCCTGCGTGCATCCTGTGATCCTCATGAATGGTCGGAAATATGTCCGGATACGCCAAAACCCCGGAACCCACATAGGCAATGTCACTGCCGTTAGCGGCTTCGCAAAGAGTCTCCGCCCACTGCTCAGGAGACGCCACATTCGGCGCCAAAACTTCTTCCAGATTCTGACCATTGCTACGATAGAGAGCGCCATATACCTCTTGTCGGCGGGCATCCAGAACGGGCGCAATATAACCAGTGGTGGTGACGAGATTGTGAGCAAGAACCCACAATGACGCTATGGCGGTGACGGGGCGTCCGGCAGCCCAGGCCATGGCTTGCAATGTGGACAGGCCCACCCGCACTCCCGTAAAGGAACCCGGACCTGATCCGGCGGCAAACAAGTCAATATCTTGCACGCTGAGGTCGGCTTCTTGGAAGAGCGCATGCACCTCTTTGAGTAGAATACCTCCGTGGCCGCGAGTCGGCTCAAAAAACCGCTGGCACAGCACTTTGGATCCCTTTACCAAGGCTGCGGAGCCCACATAGGTACTTGTTTCTACTGCAAGAACGAGCGGAGATTTCATGGAGCCGTTTGAGTGACATCAGCATCACCCGAACCCACAATCTTGGGCCAAATCCGCTTAATATCATTCTTTGTCACCATCACCATGAGAAGAATGATCATGGAGAGACCAATGTAACTGGCTATTTGGCGGGTTTTCAGGCTGACCGGACTGCGCTTTACGGCCTCAATCAAAAAGAAGGCCAGGTGACCACCATCAAGTAGTGGAATGGGAAACAAGTTGAGAAGCCCCAATGAAATGGACAGCCAAGCCATCAATTTGATGAAGTAAGTCCATCCGTATTTTTCAGTTTTACTGGCCATGTCGGCCATCGTGAGTGGCCCGCCCATTTGCTTGAAGGCCACCTTTCCGGTGAACAAACCGGCCACGCTGGCCAGAGTGACCTTAAAGGCATGAAGTGATTCGACCCAGGTCGTGTGAAGTACATAGGACATGCGTGCGCTATTTTGCACATCGGCAGGCTGCGAATAGTCTGATCGGTTATGCAGGCCCACAATCACACGAGTCTGTTCGTTGTTGTCTTCGTCCTTCACGGTTTGGGTGGCAAAAGTGACGGGGATTTTCAATTCCTGCCCTGCGCGGCGGACTTTAAATACCAGAGATTTGCCTGGACTGATGTGAATGTGCCGAAGGAGCAGCCCCCATAACGCAAAACGCCGTCCATCAATGGACAGGACTTCGTCACCGGACAGCAACCCCGCTTCCAGGACAGCCGAGCCCGTATCGATTCTACGAATAACAAACTCCGCACTGCGAAGACCCAATTTTCCATTGCCAAGATTGGGATTCAGGGTGAGCGTTTGAGCGAGTTCCATCTCAATGGCCAAATCACTCATCGTCTGAGAATTGGACAGCAGACTCCCTTCGCTTAAATAGGTCACCTGAACGGAGGACCCTTTGTCCCGAATCGCTCTGTAAGCACTTTCCCATCGAATGACACGTTTTCCGTCGACCGCGATAATATGATCCCAGGAGCGCAGCCCTGAAGCCTCGGCCGCACTACCGGTGTCCACAACAATAATTGCCTTACGGGAGACGAGTGCCACCTGAATGCGTCCTACATCCCGCTCAAGGCCTAACTCGGGAACCACGGATTCTCGAACCAACGCCGGCGTAATGGGAATTGCGGGCAGGACCTGTCCATTGCGTTCCACCACAACATCGAGAAGCCGGCCACCACTGGAGCCAATGAATCGCTCCAGCTCCCACCAACCATGTACCTCGTCTCCGTTAATACTCTTGATGACGTCGCCGGGAAGAATGCCGGCCTTTTGCGCGACACCGTCCGGTGTGGTTGTTCCCACAATCGCCGGCGCGACCATTCCGTCAGACAGAGCCAGGCAAAAGAACAAAATAAACGGCAGGATCAGGTTAAACACCGGTCCCGCCAGCACCACGAGCGTGCGTTTCCAGAGTTCTTTGTTGTTGAAAGAATCCGCCTCGTCTTCCGGCGGAACTTCTTCGCTGGGATCGGCTCCCAACATCCGCACAAAACCACCCAATGGCAAAATACCGATTCGGTAAACTGTCCCGCCGCGTTCAAATGCAGCCACCTGTGGTCCAAAGCCAATGGAGAATTCGAGCACACGAATGCCGCAAGCTCGGGCAACAATGAAGTGACCGAACTCATGGAAAAAAATCAAAGCTCCCAGAAGGAGCACAAAGTAGACAATAGACAAAAAGCGATTCCCTAAGTCAAAGCGACCTGTTTATAGCTGACATCGGAATTCTGGTCACGATGTTCCTGTTTCTCCTTGTTGACAGTTGGGATAGCCAAGGCTAAATCGCTGATGATGAAGAAATTTAAATGCCCCATCTGCAAACAACAGGTTGAACCCCGAAACGAGAACAAAACATTCCCATTT
>JYMV01008690.1_pt1 | contig 15330 bp, 7 predicted proteins | sample 338911 | NCBI WGS metagenome assembly JYMV01 (sample SAMN03354496, study PRJNA234377) | hydrothermal vent metagenome | biome: Deep sea; feature: Hydrothermal plumes at the Eastern Lau Spreading Center, Western Pacific Ocean; material: Seawater | place: Tonga | collected 2009 | depth 2000 m m
AGAGCGCGTCCGCCAATTCATCTTTCGTCCAAACATAGTATTTACCTTCCTCTCCCGACTAATCTCGATTTCCTACTTCATTATGGTGTAGTTCGAGGGGATAATGATGCCTTGTCACAAGTACGGCTTACTTTAGATATGATGTCTCGAGGTGGGATTTACGACCAAGCAGGAGGAGGGTTCGCTCGTTATAGCACCGATTCAAATTGGAAGATCCCTCATTTCGAGAAAATGTTGTACGATAATGCTCAGCTCCTCTCAACTTATGCTCACGCTTGGCAAGTTTTCGGAGAGTCTAGATATAAAGAGGTTTGTTATGGGATTATCGACTTTTTAAATAACGAGCTAGACGACCCGTCTGGGGGATTTCGGAGCGCTTTGGATGCTGATAGCGACGGGGAGGAAGGTAAATACTATGTTTGGACGAAAGATGAATTGGCGGACGCGCTCTCCCCTAGCGATTTCGAACTTGCTATGGTCGCTTACGACATAGACGGGAGGTCGTTTTGGGAGCATGGGAATAGCGTTCTTATGAGCTGGGATTCTGATGAAGCGCTTTCGAAAAAGGCGGGACTTAGTCCTGATGAATTTCGAAATAGATTATCCTCTATAAACAAGACGCTTTCTTATTATCGCGATGGGAAGGATAAAAACGGGAAGGTCGAGAAAGGAAAGGATGCTCGAGAACCGAGAGTAAAACCGGGACTCGACGATAAAGTGCTTACATCATGGACAGCTCTGACGGTATCTGGACTTTGTGCGACGTATAGAGCGTTCGATGATGAAGAACATCTAGATCGAGCTGTGAAAGCGATGAATTTTATTTTGCAAACCGCAAAAAATTCTGACGGTACATTAAATCACGTTTATCATTCAAAAGTAGGTTCGCATATAAATGGATTTCTCGAAGATTACGCTTTTACAATTGAGGCGTGTCTAAATTTATACGAAGCTACTTTCGACCCACGTTGGCTTACCGAAGCCCGCGAACTCACCCTAGTTAGTTTTGATCATTTTTACGATACTGAGACAGGAGTGTTTTGGTATACCTCCGCAAACGAAAAAGGACTGTTCGCGCGCAAGCAAGAAAATGACGACAGTGTCATTCCCGCCTCAAACTCATCCATGGCGCGAAACTTATTCAAGCTCGGCCGATACGACAGCCGATTTGACTGGATTGAAAGGAGTGACAGAATGTTGATTTCTGCGTGGGAAAATACTGGAAGTATCCGACGATCTACAGGATGGGCTACAGCATTACTTTGGAGATCAACCCCTTTTTACGAGTTAGCTATTACAGCTAAAACTCAGAAAGAAATGGCAAATCTCAGATTAAAAGTCGACAAAGATTTCAGGCCTCAAATAATATTAGCTGGAGGAATAGACGCAACAGGCCAACCTTCTTGGCTTGAAGGAAAATATACTAAATCTGGTAATCCACGCTTTTTCGTTTGTCAAGAAGGGGCTTGTAAATTGCCCGTAGAGACACTATCAGAAGTTGATAACTTACTCGAGACTAGGCGGGGTAAGTAATCTAATTCTTACCTTGTTTGTCTTATGATGAATCAAGTCTCGACCTGCGCCAATATTATCCGTGAAAAATCTCCTGAATTTTATCCTCAGATAGGATTAATCTTAGGGTCTGGCCTCGGCACCTTTGCAAGCCAAGTAAAAGTCACTTCAGAAATTTCTTTTTCCGAGCTCCCTGGGTTTCCACAAGCTGGAGTAGGAGGACATGAAGGGAAATTACTTTTAGGGTTTATCGGTAAGACAAAGGTTGCCGTTCTACAAGGCAGGTCACACTATTACGAAGAAGGTAAAGCCGATACAATGGCTATTGCTATAAAGACACTTAAAGAAATCGGATGCCAGTCGCTTGTCTTGACAAATGCCGCTGGATCTATTGAATCCTCTTCAAAACCAGGTGACATTATGCTCATTACAGATCACATAAATATGACTGGTGTTTCTCCGCTATTCGGATCGCGGGGAAATGATAGATTTGTGGATATGTGTGGGGCTTACGATGAAGATCTTTCAAATAAAATGAGGGTTGCCGCTGATAAAAATGGAATTGAATTGAAAGAAGGAGTGTATGCATGGTGGAGTGGTCCGCAATTTGAAACTCCCGCCGAAATCCGGGCGCTTAAAGTTCTAGGCGCTGATGCCGTGGGGATGTCCACTGTTCCAGAAGTTATCGTTGCGAGGCATGCAAAAATTCCACTTTGTGCATTGTCAGTTTTAACAAATTATGCCGCTGGGATAAGTAACACTCCACTCAGTCATGAGCAGACGATTATAGTGGCAAAGTTGGCCGAAAAAGCCATTACAGACATGCTTAATTCATATTTGAATTCGTTTTCTGATGACAAAAATTAATACCAAATCAGATATTATTCGCAATCCTGGAATTGATTTTCAAGTTGACAAATTTTGCGATTTAAAAATCAATTTAAGTGCTGTAGAACAGCGCTGTCAAGAGTATGCAAAGCGGCGTAGCATTAAAAAAGAGAAACAAGCAGCTTGGTTATTGAAGGTCGTCAGCTTAATTGATCTAACGACTTTATCCGGAGACGACACAAGGACTCGGGTACGTCGTTTATGCAAAAAGGCATTAAATCCGATAAACGAAAAGACAAAAGCAGCTCTCGATATAGGCGACCTGAACCTGAAAACTGCCGCCGTTTGTGTATATCACGAAATGTTATCTGAGGCGGCTACACATTTAAAAGGAACAGGCGTTCATTTAGCAGCTGTATCTACGGGGTTTCCCGCTGGATTATCGCCCCTCCCCTTGCGCATAGAAGAAATAAAGTACTCGGTCGAGGCAGGGGCTGACGAAATCGACATCGTAATATCTCGTCGCCACGTACTTGAAGGGAATTGGGAAGAGCTTTACAACGAGGTTAAGATGTTTAGAGAGGCGTGCGGCGAAGCGCATCTGAAAACCATTCTCGCAACAGGAGAACTTGGCAACCTTACGAATATCGCAAAGGCATCGGTTGTTTGTATGATGGCAGGTGCCGATTTTATCAAAACTTCTACTGGAAAAGAACCTACGAATGCTACTTTACCTGTGAGTTTGGTGATGGCTAGGATGATTCGTGATTATTACGAATCCACCGGATATATGGTAGGGTTTAAGCCCGCAGGAGGAATCAGTGACACGAAAACGGCATTGCAATTTATGACGTTGATGCAAGAGGAACTTGGACGAAGATGGCTGGAGCCGGATCTTTTCAGGTTTGGTGCATCAAGTCTTTTAGGAGATATAGAAAGGCAGTTAGATCATTTTACAAGTGGATATTACTCAGCCGCGTATCGACACCCATTAGCTTAGAAAACATGGAATTAAATAAATCTTTCAAGGACCTAGATTATAGCGTCGCACTCGAGGACGATAAAGCAGCCGTAGCTTGGCTGGGGAAATACGGGGGACGATTTGGGCAATTTATCGGCGGAGAGTTCCTGTTCGATGATAAAGCAGACGTAATCAAGGTTTCGAATCCGTCCAACGGTGACGTACTTGCTGAAATTGAAGTGGCCGACGATAGTGCTGTGGACGCAGCTGTTAAAGCGGCTCGCAAATCGCAGGAGTCATGGAGTAACGCTGGGGGTCATGCTCGTGCTAAGGTTTTGTACGCTTTAGCTAGGTTGATTCAGAAGCACGCAAGGGTGATTTCCGTTCTAGAAACGTTAGACAATGGCAAGCCGATTCGTGAGAGCCGAGACGCTGACATTCCGCTTGCGATTCGTCATTTTTACCACCACGCAGGATGGGCGCAGTTGCAGAATTCAGAGCTCCACGATCATGAATCTGTCGGAGTTATAGCCCAAATCATTCCATGGAATTTTCCCTTCTTAATGCTCGCTTGGAAGATCTCTCCAGCAATAGCAATGGGGAATTCGGTGGTTTTAAAACCCGCCGAATCTACACCACTTACCGCCATGTTTTTCGCTCAGTTATGTGAAGAGGCGGGGGTACCTAAGGGCGTAATCAATATCATTAACGGAGCAGGGAAAACGGGGGCAACACTTGCTGCTCACTCAGGAGTAGATAAGGTCGCTTTTACAGGATCTACCGCAGTAGGTCGATCTATCAGAAAATCTACGGCAGGCCAAAGCAAGAAACTCACTCTCGAACTGGGAGGGAAGTCTGCTTTTGTGGTCTTTGAAGATGCAGATATAGATTCTGTAGTGGAGGGAGTGGTTGATGCGATTTGGTATAATCAAGGAGAGGTTTGCTGCGCGGGATCGAGGCTATTAGTGCAGGCGAGTGTTGAGCAGAAGTTAATTTTGAAACTAAAGAAACGGATGGAAAATCTACGTTATGGAAATCCTTTGGATAAATCTATAGACGTGGGTTGTTTAGTAAGTGATGCTCAGTTTAAGCAGGTTTCAGGGTTAGTTGAAGACGGGTTAAAGCATGGGGGAGAGCTTTATCAGTGTGATAAAATGGACTCCGCTACGAATTTTTACCCGCCAAGTATTATTACAGATGTTGATTCATCTCATCCTCTTGTTCAAGAAGAAATTTTCGGGCCTGTTCTAGTAATTTCTAGCTTTAGAACTAAAGACGAAGCCGTTAAGCTCGCTAATAACACAAGATATGGTCTTTCGGCTAGTGTCTGGAGTGAGAATATCAACCTGTCTATGGACGTAGCTCCGAAATTGATAGCTGGCGTGGTTTGGATTAACTGCCATAATAAATTCGATGCCTCCTGTGGGTTTGGCGGGGTGAAGGAGTCTGGGTTTGGCAGAGAAGGAGGAAAAGAGGGGCTTTATGAATACCTCAAGCCGATTAAGCTGAAGTATGATAAATCGAGAGGGGCAGGGAAATCAACATCGAGCAAAAGCTCTAAATCAGCCGCTTCCCAAGAAATTGATCGCACGTTGAAATTTTATATCGGGGGCAAACAAACTCGACCAGATGGAGGAGTAAGCACAGAAGTTCTCAATGCTGACGGCTCTATTGCCGCCACGGTAGGGGTCGGAAACCGTAAAGACATAAGAAATGCCGTAGCGGCGGCGAGTAAAGGTCGCGGGTGGGCGAAGCAGACAGCGCATTTACGAGCTCAAATCCTATACTATTTCGCGGAGAACTTGTCTGTACGTAGAGACGAATTTATTTCGCGTCTCGAAATTTCGACTGGCGTTTCGAAGCCAGACGCGGAAGCAGAGTTCGACGCAACAATATCTCGAATCTTCACTTATGCCGCATGGACAGATAAGTACGATGGGGCGGCACATAACGCGCCGTATCGTGGGGTTACTTTAGCGTTACCGGAACCTATAGGGGTGATAGGACTTATCGCTCCTGACGATCAACCGCTTCTGACAGCAATTTCACTCATCGCTCCGGCAATAGCTATGGGGAATACCGTTGTGTATATCCCTGGTGAGCGTTATTCGAATATTGCACTTGAGCTCGTATCAGTTATGGAGACATCGGATATTCCGGCGGGAGTGATAAATATCGTAACAGGCGAAAAGGCAACGCTTTCTAAGCATTTAGCTGGGCATGGTGAAGTCGAGTCGGTTTGGTGTTGGGGAGAAAACGATGTTGTAAAAGACGTTGAGGAAATCAGTGTGGAGAATCTTAAGCGCACCTGGTGCCATGAAAACAACGATAGAGATTGGCTCATCACAAGTCAAGGCGAGGGCACTGAATTTTTAAGGCAAGCGACTCACGTGAAAAATATTTGGACGCCTTATGGAGACTAAAAACTCCATGAAATATTTACCTCAGGAACTTATCCGAAAAAAGCGAGATGGTGGGGTGTTAAACGATGCAGAAATTGGATTTATCGTAAAAGGAATGTGCGATTTATCCATGACTGACGCACAACTTGGGGCTTTCGCTATGGCTGTCGTTTTGAAAGGGATGAACATGGATGAGAGAGTGAGTTTAACGACTCATATGAAGAATTCTGGGGAAGTATTGAACTGGAGTGATTTGGACTTGGATGGCCCTATTGTCGACAAACATTCAACTGGTGGAGTGGGTGACAAAGTGAGTCTGATGCTGGCTCCAATCGTGGCGGCTTGCGGGGCTTATGTTCCGATGATTTCTGGACGTGGGCTAGGGCATACAGGCGGAACGTTGGATAAATTTGAAAGTATTCCTGGATACAATGCCGTGCCGAACGGGACGCTTTTTCGCAATACTGTAAAAAATGTGGGGTGCGCTATTATAGGCCAAACCGCACAACTCGCCCCGGCAGACCAGCGTTTTTACTCCATAAGGGATGTAACCGCGACAATTGAATCTGTGGGAATGATTACCGCTTCGATTTTGTCGAAGAAATTGGCCGCAGGCCTTGACGCCTTGGTCATGGATGTGAAAACTGGAAATGGTGCCTTTTGTGCAACGCGAGAGATGGCGGATGAGGTGGCACAAAGTATAGCCGATGTTGCAACTGGTGCAGGCGTTCCCACCCGATGTTTAATCACGGATATGAATCAAGTTTTAGGACATAGCTTGGGTAACGCCGTCGAAATTATTGAGTGTCTCGACTTTCTGACCAAACCTTCAGAAGCCGACTCAAGGCTCCTAAAGCTGACTCTGGAATTGGCAGCTCACATGATTCAGATTAGTGGAATCGAAAAGGACTTTAACTCTGCATTGTCTAAAGCACAAGAAGCGTTGAACAGCGGGCGAGCTGCAGAAAGATTTGGGCAGATGGTAAGTGCGCTTGGGGGACCGACTGATTTAATAGAAAGACCTCTTAACTACCTCACCCCTACTCCGATTATTCAAGCTATACCTGCGAAATCTACCGGTTATATTTCGGCAATGGACGTCAGAGAAATCGGACTTAGCATGGTTTTGCTTAAGGCCGGAAGAGTGAAATCAACTGATAACATCGACCATAGTATCGGTCTTTCCGAAGTGGTCCAGATAGGGCAATTCGTAAACGTCGGTGATCCGCTCGCAATTGCGCACGTAAAGAGCTCGGACGATCTATCTATGCTCAGCAGTAAAATCTCGAATGCAATCACGATTTCTGAGGGGGAATCGGGAGAGATTTGGTCTAAAAACGACCTCATATATAATGTGTTAACCTCCAATATCGACTGAGGATTTATGAATGACGCGCGAGCCATAATCATCGTACTAGACTCATTAGGAATCGGGGCGAGCAAGGACGCCGAAAAGTATGGCGACGTGGGATCGAACACCTTGGGTCACATCACAGAATATTGCGCCCAAGGGAAGTGCGATAACCATCTACGAAGTGGCCCACTAAACATCCCAAACCTCCAACGATGGGGGTTAGCGGCAGCTGCGAAATACAGTTGTAAAACCGACCTTACTTTCGAGCAAAATATAAAAGCAGAAGGTGCGTACGGTTACGCTCAGGAAATCAGTTCTGGAAAAGACACCCCTAGCGGACATTGGGAAATATGCGGGCTGCCAGTACCCTACGAATGGGGGCTATTCCCAGACACGACCCCATGCTTTCCGAAGGAATTATTAAACGAACTTATCACGAGGGGAAATATACCTGGAACTCTCGCAAACTCTCACGCCTCAGGCACGGAAGTCCTAAAAGAATTCGGAGAAGAACACATGAGAACCGGAATGCCCATATGCTACACGTCATCCGACTCAGTTTTTCAAATTGCGGCGCATGAATCAACTTTCGGGTTACAGAAGTTGTATGACCTATGCGACATCGCCCGTGATATAGTTGACCCTCTCAATATCGGCAGAGTAATAGCTCGACCATTCGAAGGCGATTCCCCTTCAAATTTCGAACGCACTTCGAACCGGAAAGACCTCACCACTCCCCCACACGGACCTACACTTTTAGACGCCGTTTACGATTCTGGCATGCCTGTTATTTCGATCGGGAAAATTAGCGATATTTTCGCTGCGAAAGGAATAACCTACACTGTAAAGGCGCCCACAAATATGCTTCTCGTGGACGAGCTTCTAAAGGAGATGCAGAAAGTAGAAACTGGACTTCTATTTGTGAACCTAGTCGATTTCGACTCAAAATTTGGACATCGACGCGACGTCTCAGGTTACGCCCTCGCTCTAGAACAATTCGACGCTAGAATACCCGAAATCGAATCTCTATTAAAGCCTCGTGACCTCGTTCTCATCACTGCCGATCACGGTTGCGACCCCACATGGAAAGGAACAGATCACACACGAGAATACGTCCCCGTTCTTTTTAACGGCCCAAGAGTAAACCCTAGCAATCTAGGACTCCGCGACACTTTTGCCGACATGGGCGCGACAATCGCAGAACATCTAAACGTAAGACCTTTAAATCATGGGACTATTTGCGATTTTTAAACCTGTTTTAAATATAAAACTAGCACAACAAATTCGCATCTTATTTTGCCTTATAAGCCTGTTTTCCGCAACCGTATTTACAGTAGAAGCCCAAACCGAAATCTCTCGTTCCCAGCGTCGAGAACTACGCAAAAATAAAAAACACTCCTTCTCTGAATATCAAACGTTAGAGAAAAACTATATATCTCGTCAAACTGAGCATTACAAACATCAAGATCGTGAAACACGGAGAATGATGAGAAAAGGCCAGAAACAGGCGAGAAAACAAGCGAAAAACAGAACTACCCCTTGGTGGAAACGAGTCCTACTACGTCGTAAATAATCGGTTTCAGTAATATTTATTTAGTTTTTCACAGTTTTTCACATCCACCGATAACACCCTATATTTACGCCTTCTATTGAAACGCCTGAAAAACTCCTGCGAATGATTCGGTTTGCTACATTTATATCCGCCATATTGCTCTTCGCGAGCGCTGGCTTAGCCCAAGTGGGTTCTGGAACTCTGAAAGGAAAAGTTACAGATTTTGACACTGGGGAACCGCTACCTTATGCTAGTGTGGTTCTATTCCTTAATGGGAACCAAGTATCCGGTACGAACACCGACTTCGATGGTGCGTACACAATTAAGCCTATTTCTCCGGGAACTTATGACGTGCTATTAAGCTTCGTAGGATACCAGCCGAAGAAAATAACTGGAATCCGCATCAACGCTAACAAGATACATTTCGTCAACGCTGAAATCAGTGCGGGTGTTATGGTACAAGAAGCAGAAGTTGTAGAATATGCTATTCCTCTTATTGACCCAGATGGAGGTCCAACTGGTGGAACTGTCGGTAGAGAAGATATCGATAAACTTCCTGGACGTTCCGTAACTTCTATAGCTGCGACAATAGCTGGAGCGAGTACCGCTGGAACAGGTGGAGGGATTTCTATCCGTGGTGCCCGTCCAACTTCAACTTGGATTTATATAGATGGAATTAAGATTCGTGGATCTTCTGCGCTCCCTAAATCAGCTATTGAAGAAATTCAAGTTATTACAGGTGGAATTCCTGCGAACATCGGTGACGCTACTGGAGGTGTCGTGAATATTTCGCTTCGTTCTTCAAGTCGTACTTGGTTCGGAGGTGGTGAAATAATTAGTTCAGGTGTTCCAATTGGTGAGACTGCTATAGGCCTAGATAAATTTGGATACAACCTCGCTGAGGGTGTAGCATCTGGCCCTATCCTTTTCCGTAAAGATGAGAATGGCAATAAAACCGATCCTCTTTTAGGTCTTTTCTTAGCTGGTAGCATTACATACCAAAAAGACCCTAGGCCTACTTTCGGTGGCGTTTACAGAATGACCGATGCCGCTCGAGATTCAATTATTGCGAACCCTCTCCGCCAAAACATTAGTTCTACCGGTGAAATTAACGGAGCTCTTTATAATGCCGATTTCCTTACGGCTGACGACTTTACTAAAGTTGACACGCGAATGAACGTCGGTTCACAGAGAGCTAACATCGTCGCGAAATTTGACGTCAACACGAATGAAACTACAACTCTTACTATTGGTGGTACAGCATCCGGATATCGTTTAAACGAGTTCGATTATGCTCGATCATTGATGAACTGGGAGAATAACAATCTCTTAACAAGCTACGACTGGCGTGCATATGCTAAGTTCAGCCAACGCTTCATTAACGAACAAGGTGAAAACGCTAGCAATCTTAAAAATGTGTTCTACCAAATCATGGTAGACTACAGCCAGAGCTACTTCAACAGACAAGACGCTAACCACCGAGACGACTTTTTCAAGTACGGCCACGTAGGTAAATTCGAGGTTTACGATAGAAATTCTTACGGATACAATCCTGTTACAGGACGTTTCGTACACAATGGTTGGGAGGACACACTCGTGACATTCGAAGCATCGGAGTTCAACCCCGAGCTTGCATCGATAAACAACCAGTATTTCTCTCTATTCGATCAAGATCCTTATAGTCAATTCGTTGATGGACCTTATGATGGGCTTCTCGAAGTCCAAAACGGTAATGCTCTACTCAACGGTCAAAGCCCTACTTCTACTTACGGGCTTTGGAATTACGCAGGTACTCAATCACCATCTTACTATACATCTAACAACGCTCAATTCCGTGTAAGTGCCGCTGGTTCTGCCGACATTGGAGACCATGCGCTTCAAATGGGTTTTGAGTACGAGCAACGAAAAGATGCTTTCTTCTCTCTTGCCCCTATCGGACTATGGAAAGTAGGTCGTTTAATGCTAAACTCTCATATCCAAGAGCTCAACTTCAACGACTCAACTATTACTAACATCGGTACAGAGTACTACGTTACCTACGGACGCCTTATTGGTGACAACCAATTCTTATTCGATAGAAATTTACGTCGTGAGTTAGGTCTTGACCCATTCGGTAATGACCTTATCAATTTAGATGGAATCGACCCCGGCTTCTTCACTCTTGACATGTTCGGAGCTGACGACCTTCTAAACCAAGGAGCTAACCTAGTAAACTACTCCGGTTACGATCCCTACGGAAACAAGATTTCTGGACGCCCTACTATTGAAGACTTCTTCAAAGACACCGATTCAGAAGGGTTTAACACTCGCCCTATAGGAGCTTTCGAGCCAATTTATATCTCAGGATATGTAATGGATAAATTCACTTTTGATGATATCATCTTCAACGTCGGGGTTCGTGTTGATAGATTTGATGCTAACCAGAAAGTACTTAAAGACCCATACGTAATAGGAGATTCTCACACAATCGGAGATGTCTTAGGAAGCGATGAACTTTTAAGCTCTTTAGATGGTGAGGTAATTGTCCCTGAAAACATCGGCGATGAATTCGTAGTTTACGTTGATGCTCTAGACAACCCTAATGCAATCGTCGGATATCGTGATGGTGACACTTGGTATAACGCATTAGGTACAGAAATAAATGACCCCGATGTGTTAGCTGTAAACGAGCCATACCCAGCTCCTTGGTTAACCGATAATTCTAAAGGTGACTTAAACTCTAGTGCTTTTAAAGACTTTGTCCCTGCTGTCAATATTATGCCTCGTATTTCGTTCTCGTTCAACATTTCTGACGAAGCGGTATTCTTCGCTCACTATGATGTGTTAACTCAGCGCCCTACATCTAACAACAGGTTCTCTCCTATTGACTATCTCTTTATTGAAAGTCGTAACAATCTTATTTCTAACCCAGACTTAAAGCCAGAGAAAACTATTGATTACGAATTAGGGTTCCAGCAAGTGCTTACAAAGACTTCAAGCTTAAAGATTTCAGCTTACTATAAGGAGATGCGTGATATGATTCAGGTGAGAAACTTCACCGGAGCCTACCCGCGTCCTTATAGAGCTTTCGGAAACCTTGATTTCGGAACGGTAAAAGGATTTACTGTTGGATACGATATGCGTCGAACTGGAAATGTACGAATTAACGCTAGCTACACACTTCAGTTTGCAGATGGAACAGGGTCTACCACTGAGACTGCTCTTGCTCTAATTAACGCTGGACTTCCTAACCTACGGTCTATAAGTCCTCTTACATACGACCAACGACACCGTATCGTTGCAAACATTGATTACCGATATGGCACTGGTCAGCAATACGACGGACCTGTATTAAACTTCGGAGGTAAAGAACGTCAGATTTTTGCAGAGACCGGATTTAACATGATAGCAAATCTTGGTTCAGGAACACCTTATACTGCATCAACTATTCCTACCCCTGTTACCGGTGAAATAAGCCCTTCTACTGAAGGTTCCATTAATGGTTCTAGGCTTCCTTGGCAGTTTAATATGGATATGAATATCGATAAGGATTTCACTCTCACGTTTGGTGGTGACACAGAAGAAGATGCAGGAAGATCTGTTAATCTAAATATTTACCTCTGGATAGGAAACGTATTAAATACTCAAAACATTAACTCTGTTTACAGATTTACTGGAGTAAGTAATGACGATGGGTATTTAGCTGCTGCACAATATCAGCCACAGATTAATAGCCAAACTAACCCTGACTCTTTTAGAAACTACTACACAATGTATACTGACAATCCTTTCAACTTAGGGATTCCTCGTACACTTCGTCTTGGTGTTAAATTTGACTTTTGATGTTGCATAGCAAGAAACTCATGAAACATATTCTTTCCTTTTTCGCTATCGCGCTCATAGCACAACCTATCCTAGCATATAAATATGTGGGTATTGGTGGACCAGGAGCGACAGGTGGATCTACTGGAACTACTGTTGTACCACAATTACGATCTGCTGCTTGTGCTCCAGCAACTGCTCTACGTAACATTGAGTGGAATAATGTGAAAGCTCTTATTGAAACCGGTGGGTCTCTTTGGCAAGATCGTGCAAATAGCATGGCCTCTTATGAAGTACCTAAGGGTGGTGGAGTAAGTTCTCTATATGCTGGTGCTCTTTGGATGGGAGGAATTTCTCCTGACCAGCAATTGAAGCTTGCCGCACTAACATTCAGACAAGGAAACGATTTCTGGACTGGGCCTCTAACGAACAGTGGTGCCGCGGAAATAGATGCTATTACCTGTCAAGAATATGACAAGTTTTTTGTTTCTACTAGGGCCGATGCTCAATTACACCGCGCTTATTTTGATGCTGTAGCATCTGGAACAGCTGATGAAGAGTTCCCTAATGGTTATGTAACACCGGCATACTTTTCAGACTATCCAGCTCATGGTACTCCTTTGCTAGAACAAGATTACTATCTCGCTCCATTTATGGACTATGATGGCAACGGAGAATATGATCCATCATCAGGAGATTATCCTTGGTATGACTTTTTATCAGAAATTGACTGTAAAGAACGTCGTCGAGAGGATATCGTTCCTTTATACGGTGACAGAAATTTTTATTGGATTTTTAATGATAAAGGAAACGTTCACTCAGAATCACAAGGTGAGCCTATCGGAATGGAAATTAGAGCTCAGGTTTTCCAGTTCTCTACGAATGATGAGGTAAACAACATGACCTTCCATAACTACGTCCTTATCAACCAAGGAACTCAAACTTTAAGCGATACATACTTTGGGGTATGGGTTGATGCTGACGTGGGTACTGCTACAGATGACTATGTAGGGTGTGATGTTCAGCGTGGGCTAGGGTATGCATACAATGGTGATGCTTTTGATGAGCCATCTAGTAGTTCTCCTGGTTATGGCGAGAACCCTCCAGCTGTTGGTGTTGATTTTTTCGAAGGTCCGTATCAAGATGCTGACGAATTTGACAATCCATTAACAACTAACTTTTCTGATGCTGTGGATTCTCTAGGAATTCCATATCAAGGAATTGGTATTGGTTACGGTGATGGTGTTGTAGATAATGAGAGATTCGGAATGAGACGTTTCGTTTATTACAACAACTCAGGTAATAGTATTAACGGAGAGCCTACTACACCGCTTCATTATTACAACTACATGAATGGTGTATGGAAGAATGGGCAGAAAATGGCATATGGAGGCGACGGTGTTAGTCCATCTTCAGGTGCTGACCTTGACATTCCTGCAGATTACATGTTCCCTGGCGATACAGACCCTTTTAATTGGGGAACTATGGGTATAGCTACAGAGCCGTGGTCCGAAGTAAGTTCTAATAACCCTCCTGCTGACAGGAGATTTATTCAGTCTGCTGGCCCATTCGTTCTTGAGCCTGGGGATTACAACAATATTACTATGGGAATAGTTTGGGCTAGAGCAAGTGCAGGAGATCCTTTCGAAAGCGTCAAATTACTCCGCCAAGCAGATGATAAAGCCCAAGCCCTTTTCGATAACTGTTTCGAAATTGTAAGTGGACCTGATGCTCCTGACGTTACAATTCAAGAGTTAGAGAATGAAGTGATTATTTACTTGACGAACAACAATTCGCTTTCAAACAATTTCCACGAGGATTACATAATGTTTGATCCAGGTATTCCTAAAACTGATGTTGATGGACTAGCATACGATAGTCTTTCTCGCTCTTATACTTTCCAAGGGTACCAAATCTATCAATTGCTTGACCAAACTGTTTCTGCCGCGGACCTAGAGGATATCGAAAAAGCTAGATTGATTTTTCAATGTGATGTAGAAGATGAAATCGATGTGGTTGTCAATTACGTGCAAGATGAAGAAATGGGGCTTGCAGTCCCTACTCTTATGGCAAGTGGAGCTAACGAGGGCATTCAACATAGTTTCAGAGTTACTAAAGATGCTTTCGCCCAAGGAAATAACATCTTAGTAAATCATCGCACATACTATTTCATGGCTCTTGCTTACGGTTACAATGAGTACGCCGTTTACAATTCTGAAAACCTAACAGGCCAAGACGTCCAGTACAAAGCTTCACGTAAAGGCGCTGTCGGTTCTATCCGTGTTTATTCAGGTACTCCCCACCTCCCATCTCCGGAGGCCGGCGGAACTATCCAGCATTCAGATTACGGAGATGGTGTTATCGTCACCCGTCTTGAGGGTAAGGGTAACGGCACTAATAACATCGATATTTCGGAAGAAAGTAATAACGATATTCTAGAGAGCACTAATGGACGTATCTCTGAGCTTACGTACTCTGCTGGAGGGAGTCCGGTCAACATTCGTGTGATCGATCCACTCCGCGTTCCCGACGCTCAGTTCGAACTCCGTGTAAACGCAAGTGATTCCGATCTAGAGGACGCAGACGAGTCGTACTGGATTCTCACAAACCGTACCCTCCTTGATGAGACCGGTGACTCTACTAAATATATTCGTACTTCTACAAAGGCGCTCAACGTTCTCAACGAAGAACTCCTTTTAGATTGGGGTCTAAGTATCACCTTACATCAGTATCAGTATCCTAATAGCGGGAATTTCTCTGAGCCATTAGAATCTTCTATTGAATTTGAGAATCCATCAGCTCCTTGGCTACTAGGTATTCCTGACTCGGAAGGTTTCGACCTTCTTAACTGGATTCGTGCTGGAACTCAAGAGGGAGATAACTCTCTTGAGGAAGAGGTAGTCTTTAATGATATCAAAGC